>Ga0207747_1002351_pt1 | contig 10703 bp, 9 predicted proteins | sample HigsolmetaGSP11D_FD_184839 | JGI IMG/M metagenome (GOLD analysis project Ga0207747, IMG submission 184839) | High solid enriched microbial communities from the Joint BioEnergy Institute, USA - SP1-1-D (SPAdes) | ecosystem: Engineered > Bioreactor > SSF (Solid state fermentation) > Aerobic >... | reverse complement strand
GACGAGCAACAAAAGCATTGGCGAGTGGGGCGAACTGATGGGTGATCCTGTTCTGGCGACAGCGGTGCTGGATCGGCTGCTGCATCACTGCCATGTCGTCAACATTCGGGGGAATAGCTACCGCCTCAAAGACAAAGTAAAAACCGGAATTTATTCGACACCAGGCACACAGGTGGGTCAATTTTATTCCGGCGCCAGTGGGTCAAATGAATTCCGGCGTTGACAATCGCTTCAGGCTTTGCAATTCGACTTCCGATACATCGTGGGCCATCAAATACATATCGACCTTGGGGAAACCAGATACAAGACGTGCTTCACCATCTTCGAACTCGCACATCTCCAGGCATAAGTTCATTACACGCAATAGTGCAGGATGCTCAATTATATGTTCAAGAATGTTACAAATGTGATAATATATACCTATAAGCATATGTCGAAATGAGTTGGTAAATATGAACTATATTGCCCATGTGCGAGAGAGCGACAAGGCGATTCAACCCTTGAAAGCGCATCTGCTGGGGGTTCAACGATTGGCTGAGCAGTACGGTTTGAAGTTGGGCTTAAAACATGTAGCCGGTTTGGCGGGTCTCCTGCATGATATGGGAAAATATAGCAATCTTTTTCAAGCCTATATCAGGGCAGTTGCTATTCAAGCTGAGTCATCTGATCAGAAACGAGGAGATGTCGATCATTCCACCGCAGGAGGGAAGCTACTGTTTGACCTGCTGCACGGAGAAGGAAGATCAGGCTACGAGAAACTGCTCGCAGAGGTCGTTGGCAATGCAATCATTTCTCACCATTCAGACCTTCAGGACTTTATATCTCCTGACTCGCAATCGCCATTTTTGAGAAGGGTTCAGGAGAAACATCTGCCTGAATATGACCTTGCAGTCCACAGGTTCCTCGAAGACGTGATGCCCAAGGCAAAATTGCAAGAGTATATCAACCTGGCATTAGAGGAATTGCAGAGATTCACGGATCGAACTCCGACCCAGAGTTTTTTTCTGTGTAAATTCATTTTCAGTTGTCTGATAGACGCCGATCGGACAGATACACGGAGATTTGAGGATGGAGAAGAAACACTTAAGACTGAAGGCACAACCGGAATCGATGATCAACTGCAGCTTTATGACCTCTACTATCAACGATTGATGGATCACCTATCAGACCTCGGAACCCGGCCCGATGCGCATAAACCAATTAATCTGCTTCGCGCCCATATGTCCGAACAGTGTGATCGGTTCGCCGTTAGACCATCAGGAATATACACACTCTCCATTCCAACGGGAGGGGGCAAGACGCTTGCCAGTCTTCGTTATGCTCTGAGGCATGCGCGTGAATATCACAAGCAGCGGATCATTTATGTGGTACCTTACACCACCATTATCGAACAGAACGCGGCTGAAGTGAGAAAGGTGCTTCAGGACGAGGAACATATATTGGAACATCATTCCAACATTATTATGGATGTTGAAGATAAGGATGAAGAAACAGAAGATGGCGTGGTCACCAGGCGGGCGAAGCTCAAGCTTGCTCGGGATCATTGGGATTGTCCGGTCATCTTTACAACTTTGGTACAGTTTCTGAATGTGATCTATGCGAAGGGCAATCGCAATACTCGCCGTATGCACAATCTGATGAATGCAGTCATCATTTTTGACGAAGTCCAGAAGGTACCGATTCATTGCGTATCACTTTTTAATGAGGCCCTTAATTTTCTGAAACGATACGGCAATTGCAGCATATTGTTGTGCACGGCCACCCAGCCGACACTGGAGAAAGTGAAACATAGTCTGCTCAAGGATCGGGACGGTGAGATCGTGCCGAATCTTCAGGAGATAACGAGAGCATTCAAGAGAGTGGAGCTTGTGGATCGTACGGACAAGCCTATGCGTAATGACGAGTTGGCTGACTGGATCAGATCTGAAATTGATGTGTGGGGAAGCACGCTTGTTATCCTGAATACCAGATCGGTGGTTAAGGATTTATATGAAAAACTTAAAGAAGCATCCTGCCCTGTGTTTCATCTGAGCACATCCATGTGTGCAGCACATCGCAAAAATCAGCTTCAGACCATTCGGGACTTGTTGAATAAGCAGGTACCGTTTATCTGCGTGACCACGCAATTGATCGAAGCAGGCGTTGACGTTAGCTTCAAATGTGTGATTCGTTCGTTGGCTGGATTGGATTCCATTGCACAGGCGGCCGGACGATGCAATCGTCACGGTGAGGATGAAGTACGGAATGTGTACGTTATTAATCATGCTGAAGAGATACTGTCATCGGAGAAAGAGATCCTGGTCGGCAAAGAAATCTCCGGCAATCTGTTTGCGTTATTCCAGAGAAAGGCAGACAGATATGATGGAAACTTGTTATATCAGGTCGCGATGGAGGAATACTTCAGGTATTTCTACAACAAGATGGACACGGATCTGGATTACTACATCCCTGAGCTGAATACCAGGATGACCAGGTTGCTGATGGCGATGAATTCGGAGAGCAGCTATGTAACCCATTATTACAACAAACACGGAAAGCGCTTTCCGTTATTGCTGAGCGGAAGCTATCGGACTGCAGCAGAGTATTTTCAAGTGATCAAAGACCAGACTGAAGCGGTAATCGTTCCATATGGCGGTGGAAGAGACATCATCGCTCAGCTGAACAGCAGTGAACGGATAGAAGACATATCCAGGCTATTGAAGCAAGCTCAACATTACACTGTCAACCTCTATCCTCAGGAATTGCGCAAATTAAAAGCCGATGGTGCCATAAAGGATCACATGGACGGTTTGATTCTGGAACTGCTGGACAATTGGTATAGCAAGGCATATGGCATCGATCTGAAGGGGGAAGGTGAATTGGAGTTTATTGATATTACATAGAATTAGAACCTATCTATTGCAGATAGGTTCCCAATTCTATGTTTAAATATTTCAATCCACGCTTTTAAAGCGACAGAAGAATTATATCATAAGCACAAAGAAAGGATAACAATTCATTTAAACATATATTTTTAGAACCTATATTGACGAAATGTTTAAATATGTATAAATTATCATTAAATAGAATAAAAAGGAGGTGAATCTTGGCATGAGAAATGAAATCCAATTTGTGGTGTATGGCAACTACGCGCTCTTCACCGATCCGCTTACCAAAATCGGGGGAGAGAAGATGTCGTACAGTGTTCCCACCTATCAAGCTTTGAAAGGCATACTGGAGTCCATCTATTGGAAACCGACCATCCTCTACATTATCGATGAACTTCGGGTGATGAATCCGATCCAGATGGAATCCAAGGGAGTACGTCCTCTTGAATACAGTGGCGGGAACACGCTCGCGAACTATACATACCTGAAGGATGTCCGCTATCAGGTGAAAGCGCATTTTGTCTTTAATGAACACCGACCTGATCTTGCGGCCGACTACATTGAAGGCAAGCATTACAGCATCCTGCAACGAGCGTTGAAGGCAGGCGGCAGAAGAGACATTTTCCTCGGAACGAGGGAATGCCAGGGGTATGTAGAGCCTTGTGAGTTTGGCAGCGGCACGGGCTTTTACGATGATGATGACAGGGTTCATCATCTTGGCACGATGGTTCATGGCATCAATTATCCGGATGAGACGGGACGAAGCGAGATGTCAGTCAGGTTATGGTCCGTTGAGATGCACAGAGGATATATCAAGTTCCCCAGGCCGGAAGAGTGCAAAATCGTTCGTCCGGTGAAGGAGATGGAAGCCAAATACTTCCATGCTGGCAATGTTCAATCGGTGGAGCAATTGTACCAGGACCTAGGACTTGATTAATGGTCAAACATCTGTTCATCAGGAGGTGATGTTGATGAGTTGGTTATTGCATCTTTATGAAACCTATGAGGCCAATCTTGACCAGGTTGGGAAGATCGAGAAAAAAGGGGAGAATCGCGAGTATACGCTACTGCCTATCTCTCATACGACGCAAAATGCCCACATTGAGGTTACCGTAGACGAGGACGGAGAGTTCCTGCAAGCTCGTGTGCTGAACAAGGAGAACACCATCATACCCTGCACGGAAGAATCCGCCAGTCGTTCATCCAATCCTGCTCCATATCCACTGCATGACAAATTGGTCTATGTAGCGGGCGATTATGTAAAGTATGGAGGCAAGATCAAAAAGAAGGATGAAATCCCCTACGATCTCTACATCCGACAATTGGAAGACTGGGCCACATCCCCTTACGCCACCAAAAAAGTCGTCAGCATCTACAAATATCTGCGTAAAGGTTGCCTGATCGAAGACCTTGTGCGCGAGCGGGTCCTGTTTCTGGATGACAATAATCATTTGCTAGAAAAATGGGACCCCGCTTATGAGCCGAAATATGGTAACAAGCCAGCGATATACTCCAGTGGCGCCTCCGATCTGTCAAGTGCGTTTGTCCGTTTTAACGTCTATATGCCCGAATCCATGGATGACGTCTGGAAGGATCGGGAGGTATATGAATCTTTTATCGCTTACTACAATCAGAAGCTTGACGAACCGGATATCTGCTACATCACGCAGAAACGGTTGCCAAGCACAGAGAAACATCCCAACAAGATCCGCCATCCTGCGGACATGGCCAAACTGATCTCTGCTAACGATGATAAGGGTTATACCTATCGCGGGCGTTTCCACGACAGCAAGCAGGCAGCTAGCATCAGTTACGAAGTATCACAGAAAGCCCATAATGCTCTGAAGTGGTTGATCAACCGTCAGGGCAAAAGCATCGACGATCGGGTGTTTCTTGTCTGGGCTACAGACGGCAGTTCCGTCCCTCATATCAATGATGACGCGGTGGATTTTATGGTGCATAACGATCGTGAGCCAGTGAGGGACCCGGAGACAGGCCAGCTGATCGCTACCGAGGTGAGCAAGGCGATCGACGGGTATCGAAACGACCTGTCGTACCAGACGGAAGTGAACATCCTGGTATTGGATTCTGCAACGACCGGACGAATGGCGGTACTGTATTATCGACACCTCAACAAGGAGCTGTATCTGAAACGCTTGGAGCATTGGCATACTACCTGTGCCTGGCAGCATCGTTATCGCAAAAATAAAGATGAAATCATATCTTTCTACGGCGCACCTGCTACGAAAGATATTGCCTATGCTGCCTATGGCACCAACGCCAATGAGAAGATCATCAAAGGCTTGATGGAACGTGTGCTGCCATGCATCGTAGATGGACGGTCTCTGCCTGTGGATATCGTGAGAAGCGTCTTTTATCGGGCCTCTAACCCAGTATCAATGGACCGCTGGGAATGGGAAAAGACATTAACCATAGCTTGTTCTCTCATCAGAAGATCATTGTTGGAGAAAAAGGAGGAATGGAGCGTGGCATTAAATACCGAATCCAGGGATCGGAGCTATCTGTTTGGCCGTTTGCTAGCTGTAGCTGATGTGCTCGAGAGAACCGCACTGGGCAAAGACGAGAGCAGGGCCACTAACGCTATACGTTACATGAACTCATACGCCCAATGTCCAGCTCGCACATGGAAGACGATACAAGCCAGTTTGCAACCTTATCAGGCAAGACTGGGAATCAAGGCGACCTACCTTTCGAAATTGATCGATGATATAGGCAACATGTTTGAATTCGATGACTTTAACAATGAACCGTTGACAGAAAAGTATTTGCTTGGTTTCTACTCTCAACGACATGAACTTTATAAGAAAAAAGAGGAGGATAAGAACGATGAAAACTCTGGATCACAAGATTGATTTTGCTGTTGTATTGTCTGTGACCAAGGCCAATCCGAATGGTGATCCGTTGAATGGGAACCGGCCACGTCAAAATTATGATGGCTACGGAGAAATATCTGATGTGGCCATCAAGCGCAAGATCCGTAATCGTCTGCTCGATATGGGAGAGAAAGTGTTCGTCCAATCTGATGATCGCAAGGTTGATTCGTTTGGAAGTTTGAGAGAGAGAGCGGAGGCCCATCCTGAACTCGCCAAACTATTGAAGGCGAAAAATCCTTCCAGTGACGAATTTGCCAGAATCGCATGTCAGGAATGGATAGATGTGCGCAGTTTTGGACAAGTCTTTGCCTTTAAAGGCAATGAATTGTCGGTAGGCATACGCGGGCCGGTATCCATTCATACAGCAACGAGCGTGGACCCGATTGATATCGTCAGCATGCAGATTACGAAGAGTGTGAACTCGATACCAGGCGAGAAACGGGGATCGGACACGATGGGCATGAAGCATCGCGTAGACTTTGGAGTATACGTATTCAAAGGCAGCATCAACACTCAACTGGCAGAAAAAACTGGATTCAGCAACGAGGATGCGGAGAAGATCAAAGAAGCACTGATCACGCTGTTTGAAAATGACAGTTCGTCTGCTCGTCCGGAGGGTAGCATGGAAGTTCACAAGGTCTACTGGTGGAAGCATAACTCCAAGCTTGGCCAATACTCGTCTGCCAAGGTGCACCGTTCCTTGAAAATTCAATCCAGGACAGACACCCCCAGAAGCATCGACGATTACTTGATCGAATTGGAAGAATTGGACGGGCTGCACGTTGAAGTGATCGATGGTCACTAATCTTGATCATCAAGAAGATCGCTACCTGATGCTGTCAGGGCTCCAGCATTTCCAGTTTTGCAGGCGACAATGGGCCCTGATCCATGTTGAGCAACAATGGGATGAGAATGCACGAACGATCGAAGGCAAAGATCTTCATCAAAACGCAGATCAACCTTTTATTCGGGAGAAGCGTGGCAACAAGCTGATCGTTCGTGCCCTTCCCGTACAATCACGTGAGCTCATGATCAGTGGAGTCTGCGATGTAGTTGAATTCATACAGCATCCTGATGGAGTTGAATTGGTTGGTGTGCCAGGCACCTACAAGGTCTATCCGGTTGAATACAAACGCGGCAGGCCCAAGAAGGGTGACGAGGATGTTATACAACTGGTTGCTCAGGCGATGTGTCTGGAGGAAATGCTGCTTTGTCAGATTAATAAGGGGTATCTGTATTATGAACAGATCAAGCATCGTGTGGAGGTGTCCATAACAGAGACATGGCGGGGTAAGGTCAGGCAGATGGCGAAAGAAATGCACGATTACTATGATAGGAAATATACTCCACGGGTGAAAACGGGTCCGCACTGCAAAAGCTGCTCCTTGCAACATATATGCTTGCCTGAACTGATGACAAAAAGATCTGTCAAGAGTTATATAGAGGGGAGGTTGAGCGATTGAAAAAACTGTTAAATACGCTATACATCACTCAGCCTGACGTCTATTTATCCCTTGATGGAGATAATGTTGTCATACTAAAGGAGCAGCAAACTCTCGGGAGATTGCCTTTGCATAATCTTGAGTCCATTATTACTTTCGGATATACGGGGGCGAGTCCTGCGCTGATGGGGTACTGCGCTGATCGGAATATCGCGATCACCTATCTGTCATCAAGTGGACGATTCCTTGCCAGGGTCATAGGTCAGAGCAACGGCAATGTTCTCTTGCGTAAGACTCAGTATCGTGTATCGGACAACGAATATGAGTCTGCCCTTATTGCTCGTAACTTCATTTTCGGCAAGATTTATAATCATAAATGGATGATAGAGCGAATGACGAGGGATTATCCACTACGGATTGATGTGGAGCAGTTCAAGGCGGTATCCAGACAACTGTCGCGCATGCTGAATGATGTGCGCCAATGTAATGACCTCGAAAGTCTGAGAGGTTTGGAAGGGCAGGCTGCTATCTTGTATTATCAACTTCTGGATCAGATGATCCTCCAGCAGAAGGAAAGCTTCCGTTTTAATGGACGCTCCAGAAGACCTCCTAAAGATAATGTGAATGCGATGTTATCACTGGCGTATACGCTGCTTTCACACGATGCCACTGCCGCTTTGGAAGCAGTCGGTTTGGATGCCTATGTTGGTTTCTTGCACAGAGATCGGCCGGGTCGGGCATCATTGGCTCTTGATCTGATAGAGGAGTTAAGAGGAATATATGCGGATCGCATCGTCATCTCACTGATCAATCTCAAGGAAGTGTCTGCGATGGACTTCTACCAAAAGGAAAATGGCGCTGTCCTGATGACCGATGAAGCCCGACGAACTTTCCTTAAAGCTTGGCAAGCCAGGAAACAGGAGACAATCACACATCCTTATCTTGGTGAGAAAATACCTTGGGGGCTTGTGCCACATGCGCAAGCCTTGCTACTAGCAAGATATCTGAGAGGCGACCTGGATGAGTATCCTCCATTTTTGTGGAAGTAGGTGATCGGCCATGCTTGTACTTATAACCTATGATGTACAAACAACCAGTGAGGGCGGGGCAAGAAGGTTGCGCATGGTTGCCAAGGCATGTCAGAATTATGGGCAACGTGTTCAGCATTCCGTATTCGAGTGTGTGTTGGATTCGGCACAATTAACTAAATTGAAACTGGAACTTGTAAAGTTGATTGATCATGAAAAAGACAGCTTGCGAATATACCGTATAGGCAATAAATACAGGTCCAAAGTTGAACACATTGGAGCAAAGCCGACTCTGGATGTGGAGGATACGTTGATCTTCTAGCAAAGTGCGAACCCCAAGCGCACATGAATTCACCAGCAGGTTCGCACTCCGCAGTATGATTGGGCTAAGGTATTTTTGAAGGGAAATAGTCGGTCGTTCTATTGAGTGAAATTTCAGGTTCGCACTTTTGAAGCCTTGACCTCAAGCAGGACAAGGTGTTGTTGAACCTGCTGTCGCACTCCGTATGGAGTGCGTGGATTGAAATCGGGTGGCAACGGATATTTCCCGACCGACCCGGAAGTCGCACTCCGTATGGAGTGCGTGGATTGAAATTTCCAGGGGATCTATACGATGGCGGTCGGTAAGATTGTCGCACTCCGTATGGAGTGCGTGGATTGAAATTCGTACACGGCGGAAGCGTAAAGGCGAATAGGACGGCGTCGCACTCCGTATGGAGTGCGTGGATTGAAATTCGTACACGGCGGAAGCGTAAAGGCGAATAGGACGGTCGCACTCCGTATGGAGTGCGTGGATTGAAATCCCTAGAAGAATCTGGAATAATAGTTTACTTGGGTCGCACTCCGTATGGAGTGCGTGGATTGAAATACCTTTCTTGTCAGCTCCCACAGCACACCGACATCGTCGCACTCCGTATGGAGTGCGTGGATTGAAATTTTTGCTCCTTGTACTTGCAAACCTCACGTGGAGTCGCACTCCGTATGGAGTGCGTGGATTGAAATCTCCTCATACGTGGCGAAAAACCGCGTCAATTATGGTCGCACTCCGTATGGAGTGCGTGGATTGAAATTTTATTGCCGTTGCCATGCTCCCGCCGCCTTTCATGTCGCACTCCGTATGGAGTGCGTGGATTGAAATATGACAGGTGCCACCCCCCCCCCATTCGATGTATCTAGGTCGCACTCCGTATGGAGTGCGTGGATTGAAATTTGTTTGCAGAGGATATGTATAGTACCGATACGATGGTCGCACTCCGTATGGAGTGCGTGGATTGAAATTCCGTCGTCAGGGCAGTCGTGGCGTCCTATTTTGGTCGCACTCCGTATGGAGTGCGTGGATTGAAATATGACAGGTGCCACCCCCATTCGATGTATCTACTCGTCGCACTCCGTATGGAGTGCGTGGATTGAAATATAGTCATGATAGTGTACGGTCGCAGTCACTTCTCCGCGTCGCACTCCGTATGGAGTGCGTGGATTGAAATCGTCCTCGTGCCGGAGGATGAACGTTTCCTTTCTGGTCGCACTCCGTATGGAGTGCGTGGATTGAAATAAAAGCTGTGCAATAACGGTGACCATCGGGTCGTCCGAGTCGCACTCCGTATGGAGTGCGTGGATTGAAATGTAAGTGTAATCTTGACAGGATGAAAAGTCATTACCTGCGTCGCACTCCGTATGGAGTGCGTGGATTGAAATATCTCTTTACCTCCTTGCCCCATCCGTGGTATGAGTCGCACTCCGTATGGAGTGCGTGGATTGAAATGCTTACGCTTCCGCCGCGAAGGCGTGCACTTCTTGTCGCACTCCGTATGGAGTGCGTGGATTGAAATGCGATCTTAAAACCGACAAAAAATGACTGCGCTTCACGTCGCACTCCGTATGGAGTGCGTGGATTGAAATGTAATTCCACTCATGCATCGTATCGGTACTATACATAGTCGCACTCCGTATGGAGTGCGTGGATTGAAATCATTACAACAAATACACCTGTTCATCCATATCCCTCCGTCGCACTCCGTATGGAGTGCGTGGATTGAAATACGACAAGCACGGAAGAGGAGGACTGGTAGATAGTCGCACTCCGTATGGAGTGCGTGGATTGAAATTCCCGCGTTTTATCATGACGATGGTGTCTCTGCGTCGCACTCCGTATGGAGTGCGTGGATTGAAATCTCTTGTCAAGATTACACCTACGAAGACGCAGGCGACGTCGCACTCCGTATGGAGTGCGTGGATTGAAATTTTTCCAATATGATAGAAGTAACTCGCCGTTATGCGGCGTCGCACTCCGTATGGAGTGCGTGGATTGAAATTTATCCTCAATTTTGTTACTAGCCCACGCTGTAAGTCGCACTCCGTATGGAGTGCGTGGATTGAAATGCAAATCTGAGCAACGAAAAAGCTCTCGGATACCCGTCGCACTCCGTATGGAGTGCGTGGATTGAAATAACAATAAAGCTGGGATTATCCCCA
>Ga0207747_1002350_pt1 | contig 10712 bp, 11 predicted proteins | sample HigsolmetaGSP11D_FD_184839 | JGI IMG/M metagenome (GOLD analysis project Ga0207747, IMG submission 184839) | High solid enriched microbial communities from the Joint BioEnergy Institute, USA - SP1-1-D (SPAdes) | ecosystem: Engineered > Bioreactor > SSF (Solid state fermentation) > Aerobic >... | reverse complement strand
TATTTGGCAAACTTAAAAGCTTTAAAAATACTTCTTTTGCCTTGTTTACATCAAAAGAGTTTTTTGAGCCTATGCCTTTAAAAAATTCTTTAAATGTACCTTGAGTAAGCAATATTCCATTGGGGCCTTTGCTCATATCAATTGTGTTTAACATGCCGTACGTCATAAGGCCGCCGGGACCATTGTGTTTATCGATTATGAGGACTTTAGCATCGTTTTTGGCTGCAGACCTTGCAGCAGCTACACCTTCCGGCTCTGCTCCTACAACGATAACATCATATTGATTGCCATCATCAGGTAGATCAAGCTTAATTGGCTTAGGAAGGTTTTGCTTTTCTTCAATTACTTTAGCTGTGGTATTTTGCGGTGTTTTTTTGTGCTTTTCTACGTAAAAGTAGCCGCCTATTGCTGTAATTATTAATACTGATACTATGAAAATGGGTATTGCAGTTTTTAAATATTTTTTTTGCAAAATCATCACCTCAATTTTACAGCAATATAAGTTATGCTTGTTTAGATAACTTATACATGTTCCACGGAATTTTATCTATCAATTTTCCCTTATATATTGAGTCAGATCCCATGAATATATAACGCAAATCTTGCTTTTGAGGTATATTCAATTTAACCCACAGTATATTTTTATTTATTATTGGCTTTGAAGCTATAGAATTCAATAAAGAATTATTAGCTTTTTTGTACTGATAGAGCTTGTCATTTACTAATCCTAAATCGATTCGCTTTATATTGTTTTTGTAGAACAGCCTCATTTCGATATTATATCTTACATTTCTCGATATAGGTGACAGTGTTTTGATGCCAAGATATAAATGATTGTCATAATAAAATGAAGCAAGTTTTATTAAATCAGCACTTCTATAAATTTCTTGGTCAAGTACTCCGCCTGTAGCTATATTTAAAATAGGGTATGGTATATTCTGGCTGTACAAATTTGGCTTATAATCAATTGTCGGTATTGTTATAACAGGTTTTGTTCCAAACAACTCATTTTTTCTTACAAAAGCCAACAAAAATGGTTCCATTACTTTTATTTGAGTCTTATACTGCTTTATTGCAAGTTCTTTTTTAGATTCTTCTGATTTAGTTAAAGCAAAGCTTTGCCACACTGTATTGCTGTCTTTCATGTCAGTAGGTGGAAGAAGAGAATCATTTTGAACTAATAACCATGGTACAGGCCACTGCGGATGGTGAACTAAAAACATATGCTCTCTTACATTTAAATTAAGTGCAGTAATAGCATATCTTGTAAAATTGCTTACAGCCCAGTGATCAGGATGTATGTCATCTGCCATGGGATAATAAATATCTGTTGGTTTAAATGACTTCATAATATCCTGCAGTTCATTTTCTAAGTTTTGACCTGTATATGCTATACCGGGTTTATACACATCCTTGTATGGAGAAGATGATACATTTGTTCCTCCGCTTATTCTAGGTTTTCCATTGTCCCAAAAGTCGCTCCACAAAAATCTGGTACTTCCATCAGCAAATCCTAAAAATATTACATCGCTTTTAGGCAGTCCAAGTACAGACATTGCAGCTATACTTTCACCATGGCGCGTTAATCCTAATTTATAGAAGTCTCGTGAAGTGGGATTTTTATGACCTGTCAATGCGATAGCAGCACTTCTATAGCTTTCACCGTCAGTTACTATAACTACTTTTATTGGCCTTTTTAGTTCAACAGCCCTTTCTATAACACCTGCCATTCCCAATGATTCATCATCAGGATGTGGTACTACTACAAGTATTCTTTGACCTGGATCGCTGTTATCTGGAACAGGTTTTCTTTCCGTAAGATTGGCAAATGTCGTCTTTAAATTCATTATAGAAGAAATTATAATTATAGCAGAAAGAGCAAATACTATAAAAATATATTTCCATTTAAACTTTTTCTTGTTCAATTTAGATTTCCCCCCTATTTGTGTCATAATTGTAATAGAATAATATCAAAACTTTATGAATAAATTGTTAACAGAAGATTAAAAAAATATAAAATTGGATATGCTTGATATCCAAATGGAATTTTAAGATTAAAACCTTATAATTTATATTACAGACATTTCTTCATCTAATGAAGCATTACTGCTGTCGATAAATATTCTATTCCACAATTCAAAAGTCAAAAGAAGCCAAATTTGTCTTCCTTTATAGCTTGTGCTATTATACTTTTTAAAAAGATTTTCGATATATTGCTTATTGAAATAACCTCTAGAGAGGGATTTCTGAGAAAGCAAAATATCCTTTGCAAAATTTTTAAACTCTAAATTTAATAATGAGCTTAATGGAACGGGGAATCCATTTTTCTTTCTATTCAATACAAAACTTGGCAAAGTATCTTTAAATGCCTTCTTTAATATATATTTTTCATTATTACCTCTATACTTTAGACTTGATGGTATTGATGAAGCAAATTCAACTATTTTGTACATTAGATTTTTATTTGATAGCAATTTTTATTTTTTAAGTGTTTATAGTTTCATTCGATGCTCTTTATCCATATTTTCTTTTTCGGCATACAATAAAAAAATAAATAATTTTAGGGTGAATATTATTGACATAAGTTCGAAAAAGTGATATTATATAATCAAGAAATGGTCATATGACCATAACAAAAATAAAAAGGAGTGATATACATGCCAAGAGGAAATGGCAGAGGTCCGATGGGATTTGGACCAATGACAGGTAGAGGCATGGGTTACTGTGCATGTTATAACGTACCTGGATATATGAATGCATATGGTGTACACAGAGGACATAGGCATATGTTTTATGCAACAGGAGTGCCAGGTTGGGCTAGATTTGGTTACGCTAAAGATGAAAAGTCATATTTAAAGGCACAGGCTCAATACCTTGAGGAACAACTAAAATATATAAAGGACAGACTTAATGGTTTGAATGACAATGATGAAGATAACAAAAAAGAATAATTTTTGTGTTTAACATTTAAAGCCAGTGGCAATATACTTGCTGCTGGCTTTTTTTTGAAAGAGTACATAAAAAATTATGCATAATTATTTTAATTTATTTGAATATAAATGTATCAGAATGGTGTGAATGAAATTTTTATTTATAAAAAAATTATTTTGAATTATTTATTGCATAGTTGTTTTGAATGATTTAAACTAAATATTTGGAAGAAACTTCTCTGTTTTAGTTTATATTAAAAGCTGTAGGAGGCAATTGTAATAATGTTTGTTGGCAATAATAAATTAAGAAGCAGTTTAAGTGTAAAGAATGTAGTCGAAATTCTCTTTGGTACTTTTATTTATTCAATTGGTATTAATACATTTATTGTTCATGCTAAACTCTTAAGCGGAGGTGTATCCGGCATCTCTTTGATTATTCAATATCTGACAGGACTTCCGGCAGGTTATACAATTTTCATGCTCAATATACCATTACTTATTATAAGCTATAAAAAAATTGGTTCCAGATTTACTTTCTATACTATTTTAGGTACGCTATCACTTTCTTTATTTCTAATTTTAACTCAATTTCTTGATAAAATAATTAACTTTGATGACCCAATTTTATTATGCCTTTATGGCGGCGTACTAACAGGTGCTGGCATGGGAATAGTATTTGCAAATCATGGTTCTACTGGTGGGCTTGATATTATATCTGTATTAGTAAAGAAAAAATATGAAAATTTTGAATTAGGGAAGACGAATCTCTATATTAATTTTTTTATAGTCTTAGCTGGGGCTATATTTATAGGATTGCAAAGTGCTTTATATACACTTGTTTCAATGTCTATAAATTCATTTGTATTAGATAAAACAATTAATGGCTTTAACAGGCGTAAAATGTTGTTTATAATAACAAATGAAGAGGAAAAAATAAGCAATGCAATTATGAATGATTTAAAAAGGGGAGTTACGTTTATACAAGCTGAAGGTGCTTATACAAAGACAAATCGAAGAATACTGTATTGTGTTGTTTCACTGTCCCAGATTCCTTATCTTAAACATTTAGTTTACAGCATTGACAGCAATGCATTTATCTCAATTTTAGATGTTTCGGAAGTTAGAGGGAAAGGATTTATGGATGACTTATTTTAAATTGTAAAATTTTATTGTTGAATAATTAACAATTTAGTTATATAATCTTATTATAAATACTAAGCCTGAGGGATTTACTGAGGGCAAGGGAAGGAGAATAAAAAATGGAAAGACAAATTGCAGATTTTATCGATGACGAAAAGATAAAAGCAGCTTTGAAGTATGGTGAAAATGCCTCGAAAGATGAAGCATTGAAGATTATTGAAAAAGCTAAAAATTTAAAAGGTATTACACCTGAAGAGGCTGCAGTACTATTGAATTTAGACGATGATGAAATACTGGAGGAAATGTACAAAGTAGCAAGATATATTAAAGAACAGATTTACGGCAACAGAATAGTCATATTTGCACCACTTTACATTAGCAATTATTGCGTTAACAATTGCAGGTATTGCGGTTATAAACATTCTAACGAGCAAGAGCGTAAGAGACTTACAATGGATGAGGTAAGACGTGAAATAGAGATATTGGAAGAGATGGGGCACAAAAGGCTTGCAGTTGAAGCAGGCGAAGATCCAGTAAATTGTCCTATTGATTATGTGCTTGATGTTATTAAGACTATTTATGATACAAAATTAAAGAATGGAAGTATTAGAAGGGTAAATGTAAACATAGCTGCTACCACTGTTGAAAACTATAAAAAGCTGAAAGATGTTGGCATCGGCACCTATGTATTATTCCAGGAAACATATCACAGACCTACATATGAATTTATGCATCCAACAGGTCCGAAACACGACTATGATTATCACACTACTGCGATGGACAGAGCAATGGAAGCAGGCATTGATGATGTAGGTTTGGGTGTTTTGTACGGCCTTTATGACTATAAGTATGAAACAATAGCTCTTCTGTATCATGCTAATCACCTTGATGAGAAATTTGGAGTTGGACCACATACAATATCTGTTCCAAGGCTTAGACCTGCTCTAAATATAACATTGGATGATTATCCATATCTTGTATCAGATAGAGATTTCAAAAAGCTAGTTGCTGTAATACGCTTAGCCGTACCATATACAGGTATGATTTTATCTACGAGAGAGCTTCCTGAATTTAGGGAAGAAGTAATAAGCGTAGGTATATCTCAGATAAGTGCAGGTTCTTGCACAGGAGTAGGTGGCTACTACGAAGAAATATCGAAAAAGGAAGAGACGAAACCGCAGTTTGAAGTTGGGGACCATAGAACTCCAAATGAGATATTAAGGACTCTTTGTGAGCAGCATTATTTACCAAGTTATTGTACAGCATGTTACAGGATGGGACGCACTGGCGATAGATTTATGAGCTTTGCTAAATCAGGGCAAATCCACAATTTCTGTTTGCCAAATGCGATACTTACATTTAAAGAGTTTCTTTTAGATTACGGTGATGAAGCGACTAAAGCTATAGGTGAGGAAACAATTGCAGCGAATATTGAAAATATTCCTTCTGAAAAAGTAAGAGAAGAGACTAAAAAAAGATTGAAACGCCTAGAAAATGGTGAAAGAGATTTGTACTTTTAAAAAAATCCGGACTTAACCGGATTTTTTTCTATATTTAGCATTATAACTTTCAACATGTTAAATTTTTAAATAATTTATTGACATATGACAAAAATAATTATATATTAGTATTATAAGTGACATATGTTAAAAATGAAATGAAAGACAGTGGATAAAAATAAAAAAATATTTAGATGAAGGGATGGATGGTTAAATGAAGATAGCAGTTGCTTCAGATGGAAGGAATGTTTCAATGCACTTTGGTCACTGTGAAGGATTTACAATTTTTGATGTGGAGGGGAATAAGATAATAAGCTCTAATTTTATAGAAAATCCAGGTCATAGACCAGGATACTTACCTGAATTTTTAAAGGGCAAAGGTGTTGAATGCATCATTTCTGGTGGCATGGGCTCAAGCGCAATAGATTTGTTCAATTCTTACGGCATTGATGTTATTACAGGCGCGTCTGGCGATGCTGAAGATGTTGTAAAGAGATATATTGATGGAACTTTGATATCTACAGGTAGTGCATGTGAAAAACATGAACATGAAGGACATTGTGAAGACTAAAAAAAGTGAGGACTGTCTATTGTTTTGTAGATAGTCCTTAATTTTATGGAAAAGAGGTGTTTTAATGGAATTACAAGTATTAATTGAAAATGTAGTTTATAAAAAAGGTTTTTTGGCTGAACACGGTTTATCAATGCTTGTAAAGAAAGAAGATAAGGCGGTTTTGGTCGATACAGGGCAGAGTGGCAATTTTATTATAAATTCCGGGTTAATGGGAATAAATTTAAAGGACATAAACAAAGTAATACTAACACATGGTCATTATGATCATGTTGGTGGACTTAAAGATCTTATGGATGAAAATAAAGACGTGCGCATTTATGCAAGCCATAAGATACTTAATAGAAAATATGCTTTACGTAAAAACGGCACAATTGATGAAATAGGTTTTGATTTGTCAATATATGAAAAAAACAAAGAAAATTTTGTGCTAATTCATGAAGATACAGAAGTGGAAAAAGATTTTTTCATAGTTACCAGTATTGATGAGAAATATAACAATGATTTTACGACTAAAAATTTTTTAGTTGAAAAAGATAATACAAAAATAAAAGATAGTTTTTTGGATGAAATATTTGTTGTTGTTAAAGAGGGCGACTGTATAAATATAATTACGGGATGTTCACATTTAGGTATTTTAAATATACTGTACACAGCAGAAAGTAAATTTAAGGGTTATAGAATAAAATCACTTATTGGAGGATTTCACTTAAAAGGTATGATAGAAGAAGATGTAGTGAATATTTCAGAAGCAATGAAAGATTATGATATACAATATATTTATACAGGCCATTGTACGGGTATAGATGAATATGGAATAATGAAAAATTTTAGGAGACAGGGTATCTTATTTGACTACGAGTTCGTCTATAATTTTGTAAAAATATAAAAAATAATATGGTCGTGGGATAAATTCCTACGGCCATATTATATGAATCAACAAATTGTATATCGTTAATGTGTAAAAACATCATTAGGAACTAAATTAGTTATTTCCTGATTGAAAATGCATATTTTTACCGAAACCTGCACCATGTCCTTTGCCATATCCATTACCTGACATTCCATTTCTTCCAAAACCTATTCCAAGTCCTGCACCACCATTACCGGTACCATCACATGCATTTATTCTTTCTTTAAGTAGTGATTTTAGCTCTGCTGCCCTTTCTTCTGTTATTACACCATTTTTAACCATTTGGTCTATATAGTCTGTTTTTTGTTTTAACAAGGCATTTTTGAAGTCTTCTAATTTTACGCCATTTTCAACTGCTATTTGTTGCAGTGTCTTACCAGAATTTAGAAGTTTCAATGTTTCATCTGTAGATTTTCCTAAAAGATTTGCCATAAAATCTACCATTTGTGTTCTGCCGTACCTTGGTGCAGTATATGATGTGTTTGCTTGAGGCGAATTGTTATTTGCTGTTTCCGCATATGCAGCAATGCCTGTTAAAAGTAAACCTCCTACCATGACTGATGCTACTAATTTTTTGATGTTCATAAAAACATCTCCTTTCAAAATTTATTTATCTTACATTTTTATTTTACCCATTATATTTGATACATCTTTAATGAAATTGTGATGTTTTTGTGAAGATTTTTTAATAATATTGTAAATGGTTTTTAAAATATGTAAACTAAAGTTGGAGGTGTTTCATTGATGGCAAAGGTGTTAGTCATTGAAGACGAGGAAGGAATGAGGGATATTTTAAAAACTTACTTAGAGAAAAATAATTTTGATGCGTTCTTTGCTGAAGATGGCAATACAGGAATAAATATGTTTAAAAATAATTCATTTGATATAATTTTGTTGGATGTTATGTTGCCAGATATGAGTGGATGGAATGTCTTGAAGATAGTAAGAGAATCTTCAAAAATCCCTGTAATGATGATAACTGCCCGAAGCGAAGAATACGACAGGCTTTTAGGATTTGAACTTGGCGCTGACGATTATGTAGTTAAACCATTTAGCCCTAGAGAAGTTATTGCGAGGATAAAAGCTATTTTATCGAGATCTAAATGGAATGAATCGGATAATTTAATATCTTTTTCAGGTATTACTATCGATACCGATTCAAGAGTAGTTAAAGTTGATGGAAAGAAAATAGACCTTACTCCAAAAGAATTTGATCTTTTAACTTTGCTTGCCCAAAACATGGGTAAGGCATTAAGCCGCGAAAAATGCCTTAATGTTGTTTGGGGATATGAATTTTTTGGTGATTTAAGGACAGTTGATACACATATAAAGCAGTTGAGAGAAAAACTTGGCGATAAAAGAGATATTATAAAAACAGTATGGGGTTATGGATACAAATTAGGTGGTGATTGAAATGAGAGGTATAAGAAAAAAGCTTTTTATTACGTATTTGATTATAACAGGAATAATTTTTTTATTGTTTTACTTGTCTCAAGTTGTTTTCATAGGTAAGATATACACTTATTATAAAATCAATCAGCTAAAAAACTATAGCTTAGAAATTGCCAATGCGCTAGCCAAAAATGATGACAAAACTGCTAATGAGCTTATGGAAGAATCCAATGCAAAAGTAATTGCAGTAACCGATACAGGCAACTTGATTTTTGGAACCCGTGGAAATGGACAAGGCTATGGAATAGGGTTGCCAAAAACTTACCTAAATACTGATGAAAAATTAAGTGTCGTAGAATTTACGCATCCATCAATTGGTGTAAAATCTCTTGCAGTTATAAGAGCATTTTTATACAATAAACAAAACGCAAAACTGGTATTGACTATTCCTTTATCGACTATTACTGATACTACCGTGATATTTAAAAGTGAATTTCTTTTGATGCTACTAATATGTATTGTTGTAATAATCATTATGTCAATTGTCATGTCAAAAAAGTTAACAAAGCCCATTGATGATTTAAAATATGCGGCGCAAAATATAGCGTCGGGAAACCTTGATGTGAAATTAGATGTAAATACAAATGATGAATTAGAAGATCTTGCAATGTCGATGAATAGCATGGCAGAAAATCTCAGTAAAGCAGAGAAATTTAAAAGAGATTTAATTGCAAATATAACTCATGACCTTAAGACGCCTCTAGGGCTTATAAAAGGATACTGTGAAATGCTATTAGACTTTTATGGTGAAGATAAAGAAAAAAGAAATAGATATTTAAATGCTGCATTAAATGAAGTCGATCGAATGTCAAAAATGATAGATGATGTTTTGTCATTATCGAAGCTCCAATCAGGCTTAGTGAAACTAAAGATATCGTCTTTTAATTTAAAGAGTCTAGTTGATGATGTAGTTTTAAGCTTTGAACCATTGCTGCATGGTAAAAATATAAATATTGTCACGGAGAATCTTGATGTTATTGTAAATGGAGACGCTGAATTGATTAGAAGGGTTATAATGAATCTATTAAGCAATTCGATAAAAAGCATTAGTGAATCAGGTTTAATTACTATTTCTTCGATATTAGAAAACAATCATGTAAAAGTCATTGTATCAGACACGGGTAAAGGAATAGAGAGAGAAAAGCTACAAAATGTTTTTAAGAAGTTTTATAAAGGTGATAATAAAGGTACAGGGTTAGGGCTTGCAATAGTAAAAGAAATATTGGATTTGCATGGCAGTGAATATTATATAGAGAGCGAGATAAATAAAGGTACTTCGTTTTATTTTACACTAAATAAAGCAGATATTTAATTATAGTATCCCATATACAATGGGATGGGTATGTGATATAATAATATTGAATACTGTATACAAGGAGTGATTTTATGAATTCAGTTTATACATGTGCAATATGTCCTAAGAAACCTTGTGCGAAAGGTGATGAAAAGTTTCCACAAAATTGTCCGACAGTTATGGAAAAAGAAATCATTGAAAAGTCGATAGAGAGATATAATGTTGATGAGAATATAAATAAAATTATGAAAATCGCCAATAAATTGCCTGTAACTGAAGATGGAGAGTTAAGAAGCAGAGCAGAAGAAATAATTGATTTAGTAAAGCAAATGAATATAAAAAAGATAGGTGTCGCTTTTTGCTATTCACTCGAAAAAGAGGTAAAGAAATTTGTAAAGATGCTAGAGAATTATGACATTACGGTAGTGCCTGTATGTTGCAAAGTAGGCTCTGTTGACGTAAAAGAAATAGGAATTGAGAAAAAGAGGGATAAATTCATTGCAACATGCAATCCTATTACACAAGCTGAAATTATGAATAAAGAAAACACAGAATTAAATGTCGTTGTCGGACTATGCGTAGGGCACGATATGATTTTTAATAAAAATTCGGAAACTTATGTGACAACCCTTATTGCTAAAGACAGAAAATATGCCCATTGTCCTGCGAAAGCTTTTGAAGAATAATGTTACTGCATTTAACGAAGGCTTGAAAGAAGTCTCCCATCCTCTATAGGTGGGAGATGAATTTCTATTGTTTTCCATAACATTATATGCTATAATATTATCAGGAGTAAAAAGTAAAGACAATTAGGCATAACAGCCTAAGAGTAATATTTTTGTAGGGAAGGTTCCTCCCGAAATTACGCCTATGGAGATTGTGTAAGACCTGCTGTGAATAACAGTAGGCAACG
>Ga0207747_1002347_pt1 | contig 10723 bp, 11 predicted proteins | sample HigsolmetaGSP11D_FD_184839 | JGI IMG/M metagenome (GOLD analysis project Ga0207747, IMG submission 184839) | High solid enriched microbial communities from the Joint BioEnergy Institute, USA - SP1-1-D (SPAdes) | ecosystem: Engineered > Bioreactor > SSF (Solid state fermentation) > Aerobic >... | reverse complement strand
ACCACCATGGTTTTGCAGTTTCTTTCAACACTTTATTTAAATCATCAATATTTTTTCTACCTGTTGTTTGCAGCCATTCGGTAGCAGCCTTTTCGCCTTCTTTGGCAAAAGGTTCAACGCCGTTTTTCCAAGTTGCACGACCGCAAAGTACCCCGTTGAACTCAGAACCTGAATCAGCGGCAAATTTCAATGTCTTTTGGAAAAGCTCGGCAGAGACACCAGCGCTTAAGAAAATAAACGGAAGGGTTGAAGCATCGGACTGTTCTTTGAAATAGCGTTGTGCTTCTTCCTTTGTATAAATAATTTCGCCTTCAGCAAATCCTTCCACAAAGTTCATGTTTACAGGCACTTCTACTTTGAGGACGTCTACATTGTAACGCGGTTTTGTGAATTCTTTCATCGCATCAATCACTTTATGAGGTTTTACTTTCGCATAATCAGCACTTTTTACGTCATCCATGTTTGCATCATAGCTGACGATTTCCAGAAAGAAAGGAACATCTTCTGCAACGCATTCCAAACCGACTCTTTCTACAAACGCGTGTTTTTGGTCGTTAATTTCATCGTCTTCATCAACATCGTAATAAAGTAATAGTTTTACAGCATCTGCGCCTTTTTCTTTTAAGCGTTTAACAGACCAGCTTGGCAATAAATCAGGCAGACGGCCCGGTTCGCTTGCATCGTACCCTGTTTTTTCATAGGCAACGAGGAGGCCTGCGTTTTTATCTCTTTGTTCTGCTGCCTGCCAGCCGTATTCCGGGTCTAACAGAATAGAAGAGGCATACGGAGTCAGTTCACGAGAAACAAGCACTTTGAATTGCTCAATGCTGGAAGCTTCCACTTCCCCGCCTTTTGCAGCTGCGATCATTTTTTGCAATGATCCGCGCTGGTCAATTGCCAATGCCCCGATTATGCCATTTTTATCTGAGAGTTTATTAAGCCTGTCAGTTTTGCCTTTTGATAGTTTTACCATTCAAACCACTCCTTTATACTTTTTGAACCTTAACTAAATTGACATAATGATCAAATTGGGTTGCATCTACATAGCCGGTCTGGGCTTGCATCGTATTCAGCATTCCGGCGGCCATGCCGTACTTCAGCATTGTTTCCCCGCCTTTTTCGGAATCGATCGCTTTTGCCATACCGGCAACCGTGGCGTCGCCGGAACCCACCGGATTTTCCACTTTAATTTTTGGAATGCTGACTTTATAAAAATTATCGTAATGTTTTGCGAAAGCTCCGTCGGCTCCTTGCGAAACGACAATCCACGGAATGCCATAAAAGAGTGGATCTTGCAAAGCTGATTTCAAGGCTTCAGGATCCCCGGATATCTCCCTGTCCAAAAGCTGGCTGAGCTCAGAGATATTCGGCTTTATCAAATAAGGTAAAGCGCTTTTATTCCGTAATGAAACTTCCAGTGCTTGCCCAGAAGTATCCAAAATGACAGGGATCTGCTTATTTGCTGCCTGTTCAATCAATTTCCCGTAAACATCATTGCTAAACCCTTTTACGATACTTCCGGAAATCGTAACTACAGAAGCCTGATCAAGAAGCCGGTTAAAATGGATCAAAAACTGCACTTGGTCTTCGCTTGTAAGCGTCGGGCCGGATTCAAGAATTTCCGTCTGCATGCCTTCATGCAAAATGGCAATGCAGTTGCGGGCTTCTTGGTTTGTATGAAGGAATTGATGGTTCATTTGGTCCTGATCGAGCTGCTGTTCGATATATTGGCCTAACGAGCCACCAAGCACACCAGTGGATAAAACGTCAACTCCAAGCAAATGGGCCACGCGAGCAACATTTAATCCTTTTCCGCCCGCTGTCTTTTTCACTTTGGAAACACGGTTCACATCATTGATTTTAAAATGTTCAAGATGGTACGAAATATCCACTGATGGGTTTAAAGTGACTGCTAATAACATTGGCATCTCTCCTTCTTATGTCAGCCTGATCAGTCGTGATATTCTCCACGATCCCATTTTTCGAGGAATTCATCAAAAAAGTGATCGTTTCCGGTTTGGTTTTCTGCCTCATGATTTAACGCATCGATTTTTGCAATCAGTGCTTGATTTTCAGGAGTTGGTTTATATTCCGCTTCAATAAACGCATCCACAATCGCTTGGATTACATGCAGACCGGTAATTCTTCCGCCCACTGCAATGATATTTGCATTTAGCTGTTCCTTTGCATATTTGGCCGTTGTAACATCACGAACGAGTGCAACTCTTGTGCCCGGCACTTTATCAGCTGATGCCGAGATGCCGACGCCTGTTCCACACAGGACCACACCCAGATCTGCTTCCCCGCTTACGACTTTTTCAGCTGTTTTCTTTCCATAAATCGGATAGTGTGTTCTTGTCATATCATAAGTTCCGTTATCGATAACTTTATGTCCTTTGCTTTTCAAATAATCGGATAATTGCATTTTTGTATCTGTTACAATATGGTCACAACCAAGTGAAATAATCATCTTTTTTTCCTCCTTGTTAGCACATTTTATTTAACATATCTACACGGATTTGATGGCGGCCACCTGCATATTCCGATTTCAAATAAGCATCTACACAGCCTTTAGCCAATTCTTCGCCGACAATGCCGGATCCCAATGCAATGGCCATTGCATTGTTGTGGTTGCGTGTCATTTTTGCTGAATGTTCGTCTGATACCTCAGCGCAAATCATGCCTTTGAATTTGTTGGCTACCATAAAGGATCCCGCACCGTATTTATCGATGAGAATACCGCGGTCCCCTTCCCCGGATTGAATCGCTTTTACAACCCGAGTGGTGGAATCTACAAAATCCAGGTTTGCTTCCGGTGTCTTATCTATCACTTCATATCCTTGTTCCTGCAAGTAGCTTTTCAAGACTTCTTTTAATTGAAAGCCGTCTCTGTCTGATCCAATTACTACCTTCATCTTTACTCCTCTTTTCTATTTTATGATTTTCAATGCTTTGTGATATCATGATTGACAATCTGGAAATCTCTTTGTACAGCAAACAATCAGCTGCCTTATTCACAAGTGAACATTCCAGACTGTTACGAAATTAGGATTTCTTGTTATTCTCCTTCACCTCTTCGAGAGTGTTCTATTATGTTTGTTTTTGTTCTACAATGCAACCTTAACATGTTTATTTTTAGATGTCAACGTGAAGAAAACATAATATTTGAAACCCTGCCAAATTTATGTGGTAAACGTTAACAAAATGTTAACAAATTGCATGTTATTTTATTAATATATATATATACAGCAATTATAATTAGCTTAGTCTCCTAATTAAAACAAACATTTTAAAACATACATTTTCAACAATAAACATTTAATCCAATCTTCTAATTTTCGTTCATTGTTCAAAATATTTTTTGTAACCGTTTTAATTTTATCTTATAAAATGAAAAACAGTCATTTTTCCAGATAAATGGAATGCGAGCAAAAAAATGTGACAGGAATATGAACATATTCAAACATTATTGACAAGTAACTGCTTTCAATGTATAGTTAGGTTGTGAACATTAAAGAACAAAAGAGAACAAAAATGTTTAAAGGAGGAATGAGAGGGGATCGTTAAGTGATCAAAGAAGACCGTTTTCAATTAATTCTTGATGAAATTAATAAAAACAGCGTGGTCGAGGTTTCGGATTTATCCGAAGCATTAAATGTAACAGAAATGACTATTCGGCGGGATTTAAACGAATTGGAAGAACTAGGCCTTGTTACAAGGGTTCATGGCGGGGCCAAAAAAAAAGTAAAAGAGAAAGTAAACCTCTCTTATACCGAATTGACCTATAGCCAGAAAAAAACCATAAACGTCGATCAAAAGCGGCAGATCGCCAAAAAGTGCGCAGAACTAATCAAAGATAATGATATCGTGTTTATTAGTTCCGGCACGACGAATGATTTTATCTTTGATTATTTAACCGCCAAAAATATTAATATTATTACTAACTCTATCAGTATTTTTAATAGATTTAAAGATCACCCTGATTATGATGTGATCTTAAGCGGCGGCCGGTACAGGGCTCGGACTGGGACGTTCATCGGCTATTTCGCGAATAAACTGTTAAAGGAAATTAAGGTGCATAAAGCCTTTGTCGGAACAAACGGCATCAACGGCAACAATATTACAACGGCCAACGAAGAAGAAGGCAATGGGCTGCACATTATTTTAGACAACGCAACAGAAAGATATATTTTGGCGGACAGCAGCAAATTTGGCATTCAGGCGTTTTTCACTTTTTACGACGTTAAGAATATAACAGGCATTATCACAGATTCCGATATCAGCCCAAAAACTGAAGAATATTATAACCGCATAACGCGGGTTATTAAATAATTTTCAATTTATTCATGTACCCGCTGACATTTCTTGTTTTAAAACTTTTGAAAGGAGGATGATCAGTCATGAGCGAGCTGAATGAATTATTTAACGAGAAGTTAATCTTCTTCGAAAACGTTACCACACAGCGCGAACTCTTTGAAAGCGTTGGCAGCAGGTTGTTGGAAAAGGGATTAGTCAAACCGGAATACACAAACGCACTAATTGAAAGGGAAGCCCATTTTCCAACGGGATTAGATTTAAGTGTTGTCGGGGAAAACGTCCCGAATGTCGCAATCCCGCACACCGAGACAGAATACTGCAACGCGGAACAAGTTGTGGTGGTGAAGCTGGAAAATGAAGTGCCTTTCCATAATATGATTTCACCCGATAAACAACTGAATGTAAAATTTGCCTTTTTCATCTTAAACCATCAAAAATCAGCACAGACTGATATTCTATCAAATTTAATGACATTTTTTACTCAAGATGATAATGTAAAGGCTTTAAGCCAACTCAATACAAAGGAAGAAATATATCAATATATCCAATCTAAAACAACAAAAAGGAGTGCATTAATATGATTAAAGTTTTAGCAGCATGTGGAGCAGGAGTAAACTCAAGCCACCAAATTAAAGCAGCCATTGAAGAAGAAATGAAAAACAGAGGTTATGATGTACAGGCTGATGCTGTCATGATCAAGGATATCACAGAAGAAATGATATCCAAATATGATATCTTTACTCCAATTTCAAAAACGGATGTAGGCTTTGATATCAAGATCCCTGTTGTGGAAGCAGGCCCAATTCTATACAGAATACCATCTATGGCAAAACCTGTGTTTGATGAAATTGAAAATGTCATTAAACAATTAAACAAATAGGCAACAAAGGAACCAAAAAGGCAAATGGCTGCACTTGGCTTTTATGTGCGCTATTTGCAGGCTGCCTTTTTGGTTCCCATCCTATATAGATTGAGGAGGATTTTCACCATGCATGAAATTATACAATTAGCAAATACCATTTTTAAACCTATTATTAACTTAGGCGCTCCTCCAATGATGTTTATCATCTTAACTATATTGGCATTACTTTTGAGGGTAAAACCGACACGGGCCATCGAAGGCGGTATTAAACTTGCAATCGCCTTAACCGGGATCAGCGCCATCATCAACATATTAACAACCGCTTTCTCGACAGCACTGCAAGATTTTGTTAAATCAACTGGAATTAATCTTTCCATCACTGACGTTGGTTGGGCTCCTTTAGCAACCATTACCTGGGGTTCTGCTTACACGCTTTATTTCTTATTAATTATCGTAATTGTTAACGTCGTTATGCTACTATTAAACCGTACCAATACATTGGATGTTGATATTTTCAATATTTGGCACTTATCCATTACTGGCTTGCTCGTCATGTATTACAGCCACAATTTACTTGTTGCAACACTTTTAATTATTTTAATTGGGGTAATGAAAATCATTAACTCTGACTTGCTGAAACCAACCTTTAATGATCTGTTAAATGCACCGGCTACAAACCCAATGACTTCAACCCATATGAACTATATGTTAAACCCAGTTATCATGATATTTGACAAAATTTTCGACAAATTCTTCCCGTTCCTGGATAAATACGATTTTGACGCCGCAAAATTGAACAAAAAAATTGGATTCTGGGGTAGCAAATTCGCAATTGGTGTTTATTTAGGGATTTTTATCGGTATTCTTTCCCGCCAATCTGTTAAAGATACATTCACACTAGCATTTACAGCCGGCGTATGCTTGGAATTGTTCTCTTTAATCGGTACTTGGTTTATTGCCGCTGTTGAGCCTTTATCCCAAGGGATTACAGATTTTACGACTAAACATCTGAAAGGTAGAACATTCAATATCGGGCTTGACTGGCCATTTATTGCCGGCCGTGCTGAAATTTGGGCAGCCGCAAACGTTTTGGCACCAATCATGTTACTCGAAGCTTTAATTTTGCCGGGAAACAAAATTCTGCCTCTTGGCGGTATTATCGCCATGGGCTTAACTCCTGCATTACTTGTTGTAACACGCGGTAAGTTAATCCGCATGATTGTGATAGGGACAATCCTATTGCCATTATTCTTGGTTTCAGGAACAATGATTGCACCATTCGTTACCCAAACTGCAAAAGCAGTCGGCGCCTTCCCATCAGGCGTTTCAAGCACACACTTAATCACGCATTCTACTCTTGAAGGCCCACTGGAAAAAGTGCTTGCCGTTATCGTTGGTAAAGCAACAGAAGGCAATACAACTTTTATTCTGTACGCTATTATTGCTTTAATCGTATATGTCGGCCTATTCACTTGGTATGCAAGGCAAATGAAGAAGAGAAACAAAGTTTATGAAGAAGCTACGAAAGCAAAATAAGCGATATTGATGCGCAAAAGGCCTGAGGCACCAATTTTGAAGGCGGATGCCCGGGCCTTTTCCCATTCTTTTCTAAAAAAGATATAAAAAGGATAAAAGCCATGTATAAAATCGAAAATTGGCTGACCATTCTCGATTAATAGAACCCGAAATCCATGCATTTTTATCCATTTGCCCCTGATCGCGGAGGCATTATTACAGCGTTTCAGACAGAAGGTGAAGACGTTTTTTATATGGATCCGGATACTTTGTACTACTGGGAAAATATGTATATGACGACAACCCAATCCTGTTAGCAATTAACCAATATCGAATATATACGGAAAGAAAAAACATATAAAATGCCAAACCACGGCCTAGCCCGCCATGCAAAGTGGAATGTGGAAGCACTAATGCAAATGAAAACCGCACATCCATTACTCTACAGTTTAAAAGCAACGAAAAGACACTCGCATCCTACCCCCCTCCCATTTAAAGTTGTGTTTACCTTTATGCTTGAAAACGGCGATTATCGATTCTCCAGCAGAGCGAAAGTCTTTTAGATAAAGAAATGCCAATTTATCCCGGCTTTCACATACTTCAATATTTCCCGCAAAAAAGTCGAACTAAAAACGAATTTAGAAAAATATAATGACTATAATGATGGAACATTCCATTCCTTTGACGGTACCATCGACATGTGCAAAAAAAATTGAAACAGTGGTCTTGATCGGCTCAAATGAAACAAAACTGTCCACTTCATTTAATGAAAAGTACAATCTCGTGATAGAAAAAGATTCGGTCTTCTCCTACACAGTATTAAGGGCCAGGAAGGAAAAGACTTCTTCTGCATCGAACCGTAGACAGCGAAAAAAGACGAATTTAACCGAAAAGAAGAACTCATTAATGTTAAACCGAATGGCAAGTATGAAACGGAACTGAAGATTAGCCTGAAAAAAAGGAGCCATGCCAAATTTTTAAAAGACGCCTTGAAACGGTTTCGTTTTTTATTTTCTCATTATGGTCAAAAAGTCTCCTTAATATGTTAAAATTAAGAATATTACCATTACGGAGGTGCCTCCTGATGCGTCTGTATTTCGATCTGTTTGAAAACGACCAGCCTGCCACCCGTTCCTGATACGGGGAACGAACGGCCGATTCGATACCTCGTCTAATTGAATGCATCCAAAAATAGACGGAGGTTGATGAATGGATGAAAAACCAACTTGCCGGCGCGTTTTGTTTGGCGCTCGCTTCCAGCATCTGGGGCGGGATGTACGTTGTCAGCAAATACGTATTAAACGTTGTGCCGCCGCTGACGCTTTTGTGGCTGCGTTATATCATCGGCTTTGCGGTGCTTTACGCCATTTTGAAAATAAACGGGAGAAAAAAGGGGAAAAAGCGCATCACGAAAAAAGACTGGCTGCTCTTATTCTGGATCGGGTTTGTCGGCTATTTTGTATCGATCGCCCTGCAGTTCATCGGGACGCAAAAAGCGGATGCCCATACCGGCGCCATTATTACGTCCGCTTCTCCTGTGTTTATCGTTATTTTCGCGCGGTTTATTTTAAAAGAAAAGCTGACGGCGCGGAAAATCGTGTCGTTGCTTTTGGCATCTAGCGGCGTCGTGATCGTAATCGGCTGGGACATCCATATCAAAACTTATTTTTGGGGCAGCCTCATTTTAACCGGGGCAATGATTACGTGGGCATTGCTGTCCGTTTATGTAAAGGTCGCTTCCGAAAGAATGGACTCCCTTACGATTACGGCTTATGCGATTTTGTTCAGCTTGGTGTTTACGACGCCTTTTATGATCCGGGAAATCCAAAAAGAGTCGGTCTCTTTCAACAGCTTTTGGGTCATAGCGGGCATCCTTTACCTTGGCATTGTCTCCACCGCCGGGGCCTTCTTCCTTTGGAACAAAGGGCTCGAACTGATGGATGCGGGCGGCGGGTCTTTATTTATGTTTTTGCAGCCTGTTGTCGGTTCCTTTCTCGGCTGGCTTTTGCTGCACGAAAGTTTAAATGGCCACTTTTTTCTCGGCGGCGCGCTGATCTTGGCCGCGATCGGCATTTCCCTGCTGGCCGAACCGGTCCGTCTGACTGCCGCACAAAAAAACTTGCCTGAATAAGGCGAGTTTTTTTTGCAATTTTGAAGGAATTTTGCCGGATTTTATCGAAGGTATAAGAAAACATGTTCCGGGAGGCAAAAAGATGGATCGGTACAGTTGCTTGGCTTACCTTTTGTTCCAGGTGGATGATGAAACGGCAAAAGACGCGGCAATCCGGCTCGTGCAGGGGGACCTCACGCTGGAAGAGGCCAAATCCGACCCAACCCTTTTTCCGCATTTGGAAGCATGTGAAAAACAGCTGAAAAAACAGCCGCCCGATTCAGAACTGGTTTGCGCCTTTATGGAAGCATACATCTATGCCGTTTAAAAAAGGGACTGTCCCGCTCGTAACATACATTGCCATTCGCTAACAAAAGGCGCTGCCCCAAAAACCGACAAACCAGTTCAGGGGCACCCCTTTCTTCATCGTTTGTTTCGCTCAGCGGGTCGTCCTGCCATCCGTAAAAAACCTCGTTAAGCCTAACGGGGGTGAATGCTTAATTGACAAACCGCTCTGTTTTCCCGAGTTTTTCCCAATACTCGTTCCGCAAATGGACTTTTTGTATTTTTCCGGAAGCGGTTTTCGGGAGTTCGTTGACAAAAGTGACACCTGTAACGGCTTTGAAATAGGCCAGCTTTTCCCTTGAGAAACGGATGATCTCTTCTTCGGTCGCGGTTTCATTTTCCTTCAGACGACAAACGCATGGGGCGTTTCCCCCGTTTTTTCATGCGGCACAGCAATGAGCGCCGCTTCCAAAACGGCCGGATACTCATATAGCTACTTCGATCGAAGGAATATTTTCGCCGCCACTGATGATAATATCTTTTTTCCGGTCGACGATATCGATATAGCCGTATTCATCAACAGTCGCCATATCGCCAGTATAAAGCCGCCCGTTCCGGATCGTTTTCATCGTTTCTTCAGGATTTTTCCAATATCCGAGCATAACACCATGGCTTCTGACCGCCACTTCGCCGATTTCTTTTCCGTCATGTGCCACTTCTTCATCGTTTTTCCTTACGACGCGCACGTCACAGCCGATCATCGGGTAGCCCGCTTTTGCCCGCAGCCGCAATTGTTTCCCGCGGTCGAGCCCGTCAAGATGGGACCGGATCATGGAAACAAGGCTGAGCGGCGTCGATGCAGTCATGCCGTACACCTAGATAAATTCCCGGCCCAGTTCTTTTTCGACCCGCTCGACAAATGCCGGCGGCAGCGCAGCACCGGCAATGACCCCACCCGCACATCCTGTTCAACAACAGGATGGTGTTCTTCATGTACTGCAGCAGGCTGTTCAACACGGTCGGCGCCATATGCAGCACCGTGACTTTATGTTTGATGATTTCACGGAAAATCCCTTCCGCCGACGCTTTTCTTAAGCAAACATGGGTGGCACCGTTTTCCGTATAGTAAAACGGCGAACCCCAACCGTTCACATGGAACATCGGCAACACATGAAGGTAGACATCCTGGTCACTGACGCGCAAATGGTGCATCGCGCTTAAAGCATGCAGGTAGTTGTTGCGGTGTGTCAGCATCACGCCTTTCGGATTCCCGGTCGTACCGCTTGTATAAAGGAGGCTGCACACATCGTTTTCATCCAAATCGGCACGTGGAAACGGTTCCAGCGAAAACCTGTCCAGCCAGTGTCATAGCCGATTTCATTGCACGACTCATCTTTATAATGGGCAATAATGTGTTCGACCATTTCAAGCTTGTCCTTGATCGGCACGATTAAATGGTATAAATCCTGGTCGACAAACAGCACTTTCAATTCGCTGTGGTTTAAAATAAGTAAGTAGTCCGCCGGGGTCAGCCAGATATTGAGTGGCACCATCACCGCGCCAAGTTGGAAAATCCCGTAAAACCCTTCGAGCATTTCCAGCGTGTTTGGCGCCAAATAAGCCACCCGCTCCCC
>Ga0207747_1002345_pt1 | contig 10732 bp, 17 predicted proteins | sample HigsolmetaGSP11D_FD_184839 | JGI IMG/M metagenome (GOLD analysis project Ga0207747, IMG submission 184839) | High solid enriched microbial communities from the Joint BioEnergy Institute, USA - SP1-1-D (SPAdes) | ecosystem: Engineered > Bioreactor > SSF (Solid state fermentation) > Aerobic >... | reverse complement strand
ATATGGGATATCGTTGCGCTGGGCGAGCTCAACGATTTCGCGCGGGATTTTCGACAACTTCCTCGGCGGCTTGGTCATGGCGAGCTCTTTCGGCCACCCATATTTGCGGATACGGGTTTCGAGCGTGCCCGCGGAGATGCCATTTGCCGCGGCCGTCTCGTACTCTTCCGGCGTGATATACCAGTCGTATGGGTTGCGCACGGCCATTACCCCGCAACCCTCTGCTGTCTCAACGCCCGGATCGCCGCCGACACCCTGAGCTCCGCGGCCCGCAGCCGGTACACCGCCTCGTCCACACGGTCCGGATCGGCCTGATCAAACAGGTGCTGAGCGGCCCGGTACTCGGCGAGCGCGGCGCGGTATTCGTCGTGAGTGGTCATGTCGTCGCCTCCTCTCCGCAGAAATTTCCGCGAATCTCGTCCAGATCAGCCTCGACGATCTCCGGCATGTATTCCGGGTCAGTCAGAATCGCGTGCACTTCTTCCAGTTCGGTCAGCAGTCGGCCTACCCGGACGTACTGGTCGGAGCGTGCGTCGAGCAGCTCGCGCTTTGCGATAATGAGCTTTGCGATCGCCTCCTCGGTCTTGAGGATGGCGCGCTTGAGGTGGTCGCGTTTGGTCATTGGATTGGTGCCTCCTTTCAAACAGGATTTGTGCCCCTTATGTCGAATATTGGAAGTTGTCAGATTTACCAATTTCGAGGAAGGGAGATGTTAAAGTTTTGAAGAATGATCCGTTTGAACACATGAGGCGATTACAAGAAACGATCGCGAAAATGTATGTTCCGTTCCAGGAGATTCAAAAACAACTCGAAATGGTGGTTAACCCGTATTACGATCAACTGCGAATGATCCAACAAACTGTTGCACCGATGATTGAAGCCATTCAAAACCAGCAAAAATTCTTTGAACAATTGCAAATAGCTGAAAAATTAGGAGCAAATTTACGCACGTGGAGTGAAGCTGTTCAAGCTTTGTACAACTCGAGCTTTTTAAATGTTGAAGTTGATCTTCCCAGTTCCATTCGCCAACAACTCGATGTTTTGGGGCCAATAACCAAAGAACCAGTTCAGTCTGTTGAAGCAAATGCCGATCTTAAAGGAAGTTTAGAGGTCACAGTTCCAAAATCAGAAAAACCAAACAAATTAACTTGGCAAACGATACTCGCGATAATCTCCTTTTTGATGCAACTCTTTGCTTTTGTTGAGGATCACGTAAAACCAAATGTCGTGCATGTAATAAATCAAATTGTTGAATTTACTCAGCAACATTTGCCTGATTCTGCCGATCTCGATAAGCCTGAAGATCCCGAATAACCTCTTCGAACTGTACCCTCGATTCCTCGAATTGCTCGATCAGCCGTTCATACTGCTGGTTGAGCTTTGTTTTTTCGTAATTGTTCCAAAAGCCCCAAACAACGAAGATGGCCATTAGAACAACCACTACGCTATAAAGCCGCTGAATCCACCTGTTCAAGCCCCAGTTCACCTCTCTCCCGATCCGCTCGATGAATGTCAGTCGGCAGATCAGTGATTTTCATGTCTGTGCCCTCCTACGCAATCCTCTTCAGCTTCATCCGCTCGTAGTACTGTGCCAACATCTGTTTTCGCTGCTCGTACTCCGGCACCGCCACGATCAGGCCGATGTCCACCCGCTGGAGCGTTTCGATTGCGCGGATCTGCTCGGCGGTGAGATACGGCCGGATGACTTCGCCCTTCGGCAACCCGTGCTGTTCCCGGAACGTTTTGGCGTCCATCCCGAGCACGATACGGTAGATCATGTTGATCTCGTTGGAAAAGTGGTAGTGCTTCGGCTCATCGTGCGCCGTCATGATCGCATCCGTGAAGGCCGGGAATTCTATCTTGGCCGCCTGAAGCGAGCGGATGAACGTCTCCATTTCGTTGAAGCGCCGGATGTAGGCTTCTTTGAACTGTGCTGCCTTCTTGCCGCGGTACCCCATGACAAGGAACGTGAAGCCGTCTTTGGTCATGAGGTATTCGGGCCTCTTTTCACCTTTCGCGTCCCTGTAAGTAACGCGCTCAAAATTGAGTGCGTTAAATTCTGCGCTGCAGTTCAGGTTCTCGATGTCTCGGAGCACGTTTCGGTGCTCCTTCCCGAACTCCTCCGCCACTTGCCGGCTGCTGCAGAAGGCTTGTCCATTCCGCTCATACAGGCGGTATTCCGGGTTGAGAATGAGCTTGCTCATGCGGTGGTCACCTCCTTTCCAGCAGCTTCTTTTGCCGCTCGCACTTCAAGGACGATTTTTCGAACCAGCCAATCCGGAAGCGAGAACCTAATGACGAACTTCCCATCCGCTCCGCGTTCTGCTTGCTTATCAGTCATGCGGCCCACCTCATGCCGTGTTTTGTTCCCGTTTGGGAACATTGAGGGTAAAAAAATTTCGGATCTCATTTTCCGGGATTCCGAGGACCTCAACGACTTTGGCGAACTCATCGACCGTCATTTTCGCTTTGCCAGTCTCTTTTTTATGATAATAAGAGCGAGAGATATTGAGTGCGGAAGCGATTTCTTCTTGTGAGACCTGGCGGGACAGTCTTTCGTAACGGAGTTTCTGCAGGTTGAAGTGCACCACTGTTCACCTCCTCGTGAGCCTATATTATCGTTTTTGTTCCCGTTTGTCAACGGTTTAATACGAACGTATATTTTTGTTGCCTATTTGGAACACTTATGTTAAAATTGTTCCCGAGGTGATCGCAGTGAGAAGTTCGAAGGAAGTCATTTTGGAAATCAAAAAATTACGCGAAGCCAAAGGCTGGTCGCTTGATGATCTAGCACGAAGAGTTGGCGTGGCTAAATCCACTCTATCCAGATATGAAAACGGGCAAAGAGAGTTTCCCATAAACGATGTCGGTCTTTATGCAAACGCTTTGGATACTACGATCGAACGCATTTTAGGGATCGGAAGGTCCTCAGAAGACATACCTGTCGTTGGGACGATATGTGCGGGCGACGGCCTGCTCGCGGAGCAAAATATTGAGGAATATGTAAGGTATCCGCTGATGGGTAAACGGCAGCCAGATTTTGCGCTCCGAGTGAAGGGTGATAGCATGATCGGAGCCGGGATCGAGGACGGAGACATTGTATACTTCAAGAAAGCATCCTGGGCCGACTACAACGGACAGATTGTAGCGGCCCTTATCAATGATCAAGAAGAAGGGACGCTAAAACGGATTCGCTGGTCCCTTGAATCCCCAATGATCAGACTGGAACCGGCCAACGACAACTACGAAGCAATTGAGGTCCAACCCAATCAAATGACGATATGTGGCGTATATTTGGGTCATTTCAGACCGGAAAAGGAGGCATGAGATAATGAGGGCTGTAGGTTATGGTCGCGTCAGCACAGAGGAACAAGCCAATGAAGGGCATTCGTTGGATGCCCAACGCGAAAGGAACTTGAAACGCATCCAGGAGGAAGGCTGGACGCTTGTCGGATATTTTGATGACCCTGGTTATTCCGGCAAAAACCTGAAACGTCCCGGCATTCAGAAACTCATTGTGGAAATCGAACGCGGAAACATTGATGCAGTTGTGGTTCATAAACTGGACCGTTTAACGCGAAATGTCGGGGATCTCCACAAGCTTATGAAGCTATTCGAAAAGCACAATGTAAAGTTTATATCCGTAACAGAACACATCGACACATCTTCGGCCATGGGTCGGATGTTTGTTTTCATGCTCGGGATCATCGCCCAATGGTACCGCGAAAATTTGAGCGAGGAAGTCAAAAAGGGCATGAGCACCAGAGCAAAGAAGGGACTGCATAACATTACTGTCCCCCTATTCGGATACGAGAGAACGGAAGACGGGAAACTGATTGTGAAGCCCTCCGAGGCCAAATGGGTACGTTGGATATTTGAACAATATCTTGCAGGGATAGGATCAACGAACATAGCCAAGCGCTTAAATGAGATGGGCGTGAGAAGGAACCGCGGCGCAAAATGGGATCAACATAAGGTTATGATGACACTGACGAACTGGCACTATACCGGCCGGGTACATTGGAAGGACGCGAGCAAGCCTGACGATGAACGGATCATAGTTAACGGAGACCACGAACCGATCATATCCGTTGAAACTTTCGAAGCTGCTCAACGACTCCTGGAACGGCGAAAAGCTGGAATGGCATCCAAAACGTCGTATGATTATGTCTTTAGCGGCATCATACGATGCGGGAAGTGCGGAGGAAATTATAAAGGCAAATACAACAAGAAGCGCGGAAACCAGTTATATCGCGGGTATGAATGCACGAACAACGCGAAGTATGGGACGTGCGATCAATCCGGTATTTCTGAGCGAAACTTAACAAAGCTGATTTTTAACTCAATCCACCTGATCCCCGAGCTTTTATTCTGGGACGATCAACAGGAATCCTCGACCGAACGCGACGAGATCCTTCGTCAACTCAAACAGAGCGAGATGCGTCGTAACCGATGGCAGATGGCTTTTGGCGACGGCAACATGCCATATGAGGATTTCGCGAAGCTCATGAGGGAAGAAATGGAGCGAGCAGCTGAGTTGGAAAAGAGGCTAACCGAACTTCCGACAGCCACACCCTCCTCCATTTCGGCTGACGAGGCGCGAGAGATATTGAATCAGTTAGAACAAAACTGGGATATGCTCAGTCAAACAACCCGGAAGCAAGTCGTTCAGTCTGTATTCAAGTCAATAACGATTCGCAAAGATGACGCATGGTCCATCACACAGATAATATTGGCGTAGTACGCTCTTGCGTATATACCGGCTCGATGGTCTATACGCTGGAACGTACATATAAATGAGCAGCCGGCCTCATCCGCGCTGCTCTCCCTTCTCCATCTCCTTCTGCCGCCGCAGCCACAACAGCTCATACTTCGGCACCGGCAACCCGCACCGGGTACACACATACGCCTGCGGCCAGTGGTCGCGGGTCCAGCGCGGCCGCATGAGGGCTTTGCAGGTGCAGGTCTCGATTGGGCCGATCCAACGCCTCACGCCGACCGCCTCCTGGTGGCCGGCAGCGCAGCCAGAATGTTCTCGACCCGAAACATCCTCGGCGCGCCGGACGCCTCGCAGAACGCCCGCACAACGCCATCCTGCACGCCCAGCACGCGCACCACGCGCTGCGAAAGACGGCCGTCGGCGCCCTGATAGATGATCTCGACGCGTCGGCCAATATACTTGTGCATACGGACCACACCCCGAACAAGTGTTTGTATCCGTATTATATGCAAACATGCGTTCGGTATGCAAGCATAATAAGGGCCGCAGCGGTGCTTCCGCATACGGGCCAAACGCCAGCAAGTATGGATTTATGCCTTTATTCCTGTCGGCATTTTTAATTCAGGAGTTTGGATTATAGTAACATTTCGTAACACATTCGACAAGCAGTCAGGCTTAATTGTCATCTCATCATAAGATCTACCTAACGCAGAATTTTCGTAAACATTATACACTATATTGCTGGAGGTTTGGGACTGGAACATTTTCATACCTCCATCCTTCAAATTTTCGAGTGTCTTGTATCGCAAATTGAATACCTCCAGGAGTGTTAATTGTTATTCTTTTTAATTCACCTTCACTAACAAAAGAATGTGAACCCCCAGAAACACTTTCAATTAGGCATCGCTTTATTGTATATTGTATTTCATTTGAACTGCCCAACATTCCTTCCTGATCATAAGGTTCGTTCAATTTTAATTCAGATGCAATGCTATCGTAAATACGTTTGATTACATTATATTCCTCATTAGTGGGTTTGATAACGTTCAGGCCTAAATTTTCTTTGGCTTCTCGTCTGTAAATGGTGTAATCATGGCTTCCGGAATCACTGACTAAAAATGAAATAATTTTATCAAGCCTGTCATCGCTTATGTGTTGATGAGCTAACAATTTCCTCGCCAGCATTTGTATTTGCGATTTTGCACGATATACTTGCCCTAATACTAAAGGATGAACCATGTCAGCTAATTTGATTAAGATATTGGCCAAACTTTCATCATCTCTGATAGCAAGTTCAGTTTTTGCCCATTCAAAAAATCCTCTGATCGCTTCGACACTGACTGAAGCTTTTGCTCCGGGATTACCTCCCGGAATTTGCGGATTTAATGGGGTATTAATACTCGGATCGATTGGTCCAAGAGTAGCCTGTTTAGTCATAATAATCGAATTAGCGCCCAAGCACATAAGTGTTCCGGCGCTATGAGCCTTAGAAGGAACAATAATATGCAATTCATCGCAAAATTGTCTAATTAGATTAACGAGACTCCACGCCGCAAGAGTATCGCCACCCCTTGTATATAAGTACAATGAAATTTTTTTCACTACACCCATTGTATCTAAATGATGCACAAATAGATCAAGCACATCGGAAGCAATTTGTGTTTCCCATCCCTGTCGATCTCCAGTTACATATACTAATAATTTAGTGTCCACCATCTCTTCCAACAATTTATAATCGGCTAATCGTGCTGCGTACAAACCAATTAACCTCCTTCAACGTATTGACGTGATTATTATTGCCTTTTTCTACAATTTTCTATCATTTTCCTCCCAAACAAATGTTCTAAATTTTTTTTTGATACAAACAAACAAAAAAATCCCCGCCCAGCCACACGAGCAGGCGGGAGTTTTCACTTCTTTCCGATTCCAGCCATCCGCGCCGCCAGCGCGATCGCTTCCCACGTTTCCGGCAGCTTCTTTCCGTCCGGGTCGTTGATGAGGCCGCCCAGGTCCGCGCTGCCGAACTCCCGCACAAACCATGCCGGGGCAGGGATGGGCTCCTGCTTTTTCTCGAGCTCGGCCACCTTCTTCTCCAGCGCGGTAATTTTCTTCTGCAGTTCCTGCAGCACCCGTTCCACCTCCTCGTCATAACGGCTGAGACCGTATGTCCGCATGATGTTTTTTAGCTTCCCCGCGTACTGCGGGTCCGTCGCATACCCGCACACCTGCAGCATGTCCGCCTGCTCTTCTGGCGTGCGTGCCGCCCGAACGCGAGCGTACCTCGACGCCTGGAACAGCAGGTCCTGATCCCGGAAAAAGTCCTCTACACTGTCATACGCCCGGAATGCGGCCGTCACATCCACCCTCTTGCCGTCGTACACTTCCCATGTACCCTTATTGACGATCTTGCCGCGCCAGTACGGCGTGAGCTTGCCGCTGCCGACTTTGTAGCCGCCGAGGTTGTTCCAGGCTGGAATCTTCCAGCCAGTCTCCAGCCCCGCCTGCGCGATCCGGACCGACGGGAAGATCGGAGAGCCTTCGACGCGGAGCTGGACGGCAATTGGCGCGATCTGTGCGATGAATGCGGTGGCTTTCATTTCGTGCCGCCCTCACTTTTCCCGCGCAGAATCTCCACCGCGCGCTGGACAGTTGGTGGGATCGGCGCACCAATGCGGCCGAGATTTTCGGTTATTGAGAGCAACTCATTCGCGAGGTAGAAAAAGATCGCCGCATCCCGGAATAGGTGCGCATCACCCAGAGCCGAATCGACCAGATGAGCCACGGCCACAACCGCGAAGATTGCCACCTTTCGCGCGATACCCCACAGGCCAACGTCACTACGCAGCATCCCCTCTTTGGCGGCCGCCGCGACGCCGGACAGGTAATCGAGAACGACGAATGTGAGCAGGATCGAAAGCAACGACGACCACCCTCCATACAAATAGGAGGCGAGTGAACCAGTAGTAGCGACAGCGGGCTTGAACCAGTTTTCCATGGTTTGCACCTCCAAAAAATTAGGCCCCGCCTATTCGGCGGAGCCTGCATCGGATTCGTTTTCTTCTTCGGGTACCTCGGCCGGATCAGCGACTGTCGGTGTGTCGCCCCACACCGCGAAAATGGCGGAGCGGTACGGCTCTGGCACTTCGTCCATCACCTGCTGTCGGCCGGATGAGCTGTTTACATAGGCGCGGCGCCACGGCTCGCCGATCGGATATTCTGTGCCGTCAACCTCAACATGCTGTTGTCTTTTGACACTCACGCTGTCTTGAGTGAGCATGTCCAGTGAGATTTTTTCGATTGTGTCAGCCATAAGGATACCTCCTGTCAAATAAAGTAAAAACCGCTTGCGCGAAGCAAGCTATCGTCTGCAAAATTTGAGCTAAGAATGTACGAACCGGTGTTTGTAGCCAGATAAACAGTCGTAGTCACAATATAGCTTGTCAACCATTGTCCGCTCGGCACAGAAATATTACTTGCACGCCCGACAGCGTGATAATAAAAATTGAAAGCATCACCATTATTAAAGGGCAGACCGGCTATCGTGGCGATTCCTGATGCACTGCCCTTTGACGATAGCGAAATTTCAAAACTCCAATACACGACGTTTGCTATCCGGGTGTACCGCCCCCATCTGGATGCATAGGTGATTCCCGTATTCTGACCGCCGAATCGCAGTTCCGGCGTCCAAACGCCGGTTTCGACAGGAAGGTTACCCTCGTGCCAAATCTCACGAGCGGATGATCCGGCGTTCCACCCACCTACCTTAAATTTATTGTCTACGTCGATGCCAAAATAGGCGGCATAGACGCCCACTCTGCGGAAAGTCATAAACGCCGCATCCGTGCCGCTAGAAGACCGGACCTCTATCATCCCTTTTTCTGACGCGGAATCTGCGATACTCCCGGAAGATCCGGCGGAGTTAAGCTTACCTGTCATCGTGCCACCGGACAGGGATAATTTCGCATCCACTTCCGCCTTCCGTGCCACGTCATCCGCCGCAGCCGGCGCCGCCGCCTTAAATCGCCCCGCGCTATCCCGCTGAACCAGCGTATTCGCCGTAGCCGCGCTCGTTGCGCCGTGGACGCCGGTGGTGGCATCCATGTGCGCCTTTGCCGTCTCAAGAGTAGTCGCCGGTGGCGTGCGCCAGTTCGATTTTCCGGTGATCGACTTGATCATGTTCGCCAGCCAGCCCAAAATAGCCGTCAGCGTTCCGGAGTTTCCCGACGGTGCCGATGTGTCGCTGATCGTTCGATCGCCGATCTTTTCATCCGTTACTGAGCCGTCCGCCAGCTTCGCCGTCGTCACGCTGCCGTCCGGATGATCAAGCACCCCGGCCGTGCGGTGATCGTTCATGTCCTTCAGCGTCGCAAAGACGAGCGATTGATCGATGACAGCCGTTACATTCGGCGCTTGTCCAACGGCCACGATGCTGTCGATGTGCTTCTCAACGACGTCCGGGCCGCCGCCGGGCGGGATATGTTCTGCGTTGTTGCCGGCGTTCGCATAAGCATAAAGGATTTCGCCTTCGTCCGGGTCGTCCGCAAAGATCCCGATTTCGCGGAAATAAAAACCTGTTGTGATGTCTTGGTTGGTCAATACCGTACCGATAACCGCTCGTCCTTGCCCAAGTACCCGCAGTTTCGTGATGTCCAGGCTCTTCTTCTCGCTGATCAAATCTGTCAGCGTAGCGATCGATTGGCCGCCCAAAAATCCGTCGCCGATCGCCACCCTGGTGTAGTGCAGTTCCGCCCCGGCTTGCGCCTTCGCCTGAAGTGCAATACCCTTGTTGGTCAGCGTCAGTCCACCAAAAGCTCCCATGATCCCCCTCCTATACCGTCATGAATTCACCGATATGCAGCGGCATGCCAACATATATCTGCAGCGTGTCCATCATCGTGATCTCGATCGCTTCCAAATGAGCCGATATACGGCGTACCGAATCGAGCGCTGCAAGGAATTTCTCGGCGTCTTCGGCAGTCACGGCCGAATTCGAGGTGATCACCTTAAATCGTCCCGGCTGGCCGCCGTATTCGAACCATTCCTTGACATCGCCGTCACCGAACACATTCTGAATGAGCTCTCGAATTGCTGATGCCGTTCCTTTCCGGCGGTGCCAGGCGAGCGCATTGCGGACGAGCTGGCGTTTCTGCTCTATCGGCAGTTCGGGATCATAGAAGTCGACATGATACTGCCATGCCAGCTCGTCAATCCAGCGTTCCGGAAGCGCGTTCAGATCGGCCTGAATGGTTACGCGCGATATGAGCTCGGAAACCTTTCGGATCTCGACATCGAGCGCCTCGGCGGCCGCCCGAACCGTCGGATCGTCGCGCAGATTCGGAGGCACCAAATCAATCAACTTGATGTCCGTAATCTCAATCACTTTCGAGCCCTCCGTACACCACATTGATCGCGTCGGCAACCGCGATGTCCGTGGAGTCAATGATCGTATAGGTCGGCGATGTCACGGCCACCCGGCGCGCGCCGGCCTGCATCACGCGACAGATGAGCTCGGATGGGTTGAGGTCGCGGCCGATCCGGGATTTTTGCCAGATCACATATTCGACCACGGCTCGATCGACAGCCGCCTGAATCGTCGCCGCATCCGCCGCATTTTCCGCGTCAATCCAATAGGTCAGGTTGACGTCGTATGTCTGCACGCCCGGCGCCAGGACTGCGACATGATCCGTGAGCGGACGGACGCGGTCGTCGCTGAGCACATCGGACACTTGCTGCAGAATGTCATCAATCGGCAGCTCTCCGTTCGCCATGAGCACGCGAATCTCCACTTCGCCCGGCGCCGGCGAATGGACATGCACGTCGATGATACCGGGATTCACCGCCCGCGCCCAGTATTCGTATGCACCACGCGGGCCGGCCACGGAAAAGCGCTCCGGAGCGGTATAAATGCGCTCTCGGTAGGCATCGTCATCTTCTTCCGCTGAGCCTCCGGAGCTCTCCGTCGTATTGGCTGCGCTTGCCACGAACGGGATCGGATCAACCAGAAGATTGATC
>Ga0207747_1002344_pt1 | contig 10746 bp, 10 predicted proteins | sample HigsolmetaGSP11D_FD_184839 | JGI IMG/M metagenome (GOLD analysis project Ga0207747, IMG submission 184839) | High solid enriched microbial communities from the Joint BioEnergy Institute, USA - SP1-1-D (SPAdes) | ecosystem: Engineered > Bioreactor > SSF (Solid state fermentation) > Aerobic >... | reverse complement strand
CCATTGTTTCGGCCTTGCAAATCGCAGAACCCCAGCAAATATGGGACATTTCGCTCTCCTGACTGCCCAAAAATGTAGGCACCACACGAAGTTATCCACAACCGCCGCATCCCTTGACCCGCCTGGGCTTGTGGCGGTTTGTGCATCTACTGACTGTCGAACCCGGGTGTCCCCTCTCCCCTGTATCACTTTAAAAAGAAGAAAAAGCCCAGCATGGATCAGGGCAAACCCCTACCATGCTCGGCTTCTTGGACATTTTTTATTGTCCCTGGACAGTTTTTATTTTCCCTATACGGGATTTATTTGCTGTGGATACATTAAATTATTTCTTCTTAACCAGATCATGATCGCAGGTAATTGAATGATGCCATCTGCACTAAATGTTGTTTTATCTAATTCTCACCCTCTGTTGAATTGCATTTCGAATTTGTGTATAAAGTTGAATATCTTGAGCATGTTCGATTGTTACTGATACACAATAACTTTGCATATAATTCTCATCTCTAATCCACTTGTTAGAATTAATAACTACTAATGTTAATGGTGACTGCGGTATATTTTTAGGTTTGTTTTTATATTCTTTTGTTCCCTTTTGATGACACCCTTTGTTCCGTATCGCTGGTCCTGGGGTTAGGCTAATCTCATAAGCATCCAATTCACCAACCGACTGCAATTCATTTTCAAGATCGATATTTGAATATTTTTCCAAAATGATATTCGGATCTACGGAATGATATAACTTAAACTGCATTTGATTCCCCAAATAACTATCCCCTCTAGTCATTCTTGTTTCAGGATTATAAGTTAAGGTAACAGAAATTCTTTTATTACCTTTTGTCTCAAAAAATATTTTTGGTAAATCAAATGAATACAGGTGAACTTTGTTTAATCCTATGGTTGACTCATCCAACAAAACGACTCTATTGTCATAAGAAGCTATCGCTTTTTCATAATTTGGAACACCATAACCCTGTAGTTTCAAACTTTTATTTGCAATTTCGTTTTTGTTCCCATTAAGACCTTTAATATTAATAGGAGATGCAGATTGAAAGAGTAGATTCTTTATAAAGTTGGCTGATTTATCAGGAAATTTATTCGCAATTTTCCCTAAGATATGTGTCACTAATGGGGCTGAAAAACTTGTACCATAATCATAGGTAAATAGTTTGTTCAATGGATCATTAGATAAGTTGAGTCCGTATAATTGTGTAAAAATGCTATACTCCCAAAAATAAGGGGAGCCATATTCAAATCCCTCAGTTAGAATGGTGGTGTCGAAACAACATTCTTCAGGAGGAGATCGAATATGGCTCAATACCAGATTACCTTAGATTCGCAACTTTTGCATCAACTTTTTTTGGGCAATGCCCAAGATTCCGGTGTCGCCAAGTTGCTGGAATCGGTACTGAACCAAATCTTGCAAGCACAGGTGACGGAACAATTGGAAGCAGAGCGTTATGAGCGGACCGAACATCGCCAGGGATATCGCAACGGTTACTACCCTCATCAACTGCATACGCGGATTGGTACCCTTACCTTGAGTGTGCCCCGTATCCGTGGCGGTAAGTTCACCACGGAATTGTTCGCCCGTTATCAGCGCAGTGAACAAGCCCTTATTCTGACCATGATGGAGATGGTCGTAAACGGCGTCTCCACCCGCAAAGTCTCGCAGATCACAGAAGAACTGTGTGGTACTGAGTTCTCCAAATCCACCGTTTCCGATCTGTGCAAGCGTCTGGATCCGATTGTCACGGCCTGGAACAACCGTCCGTTGTCCGACAGCCGCTTTCCCTTTGTCCTGCTGGACGCGCTGTATTTGAAAGTGAGGGAGGACGGACGGGTTCGCAATCGTGGCGTGATGCTTGCCATTGGCATCAACACCGACGGCTACCGGGAAGTGTTGGGCCTGATGCTGGGAGACACGGAATCCGAGGAGAGTTGGACGGAGTTCTTCGGTTGGCTCAAGTCTCGTGGACTCCGGGGTGTCGACCTGATCGTGTCGGATGATCATGGCGGGCTGGTACGTGCGATTCGCCAACAATGGCAAGGTGTGACCTGGCAGCGGTGTCAAACGCATTTTATGCGCAATGTACTGGATGCCTCTCCGAAAGCTCTGAAAGACGACATTCACACGCATGTACGAGCGATCCTGGAGGCGCCGAATCCGGAGGCTGCCCGGCTGCTTTTGCAGCAGACGCTGGCGGCTTACGAAGAGAAGGCACCGAAGGCCATGCGGATCCTGGAAGCCGGTTTTGACGATGTGACGGCTGTTTTGAGCTTGCCAGAGAAGTACCGCAAGCGCTTGAGAACGACGAACAGCGTCGAGCGTCTGAACGAGGAAGTCCGCCGCCGGGAACGTGTCATACGCATATTCCCGAACCGGGAGTCCGTGCTTCGGTTGATCGGCGCTTTGCTCATGGAGCAAGACGAGAAATGGGCTTCCGGCAAGAAGTATCTCGATATGAGCGAGTATCTGGAGTGGCGTGCCAGTCAACCAAAACCAGTGTCAAAAGTGACACGAATTATGTAATCTGCCCTTTCTAACTGAGGGAATTTACACACAAATTTGGACTTGATCATTAGATAGAAGAGGTATTTTCCCTCCAACATTTTCTCTTAATTTTCCGAATTCCTCTTTTAAAATTAAGTTCCCTCCATAATGCACAACCTCGGGTTTAAGCATGTTGTTAATTCCAAATCCCGATCGAGTAAATGGAGAAGGCTGGTCCTTTTCTGCAATTGGAGTCCATAACTCTTCATTATGTCGATTTAGTGATTGCTCTGCAATCACACATTCCTGAGCAATTGACCCCACTGTAACCGATAACGCTGATGTTGCTGGGTTTATAATTCTAAATGACTCATTATCAACTAAATAGTTCGGATAATTATCCATTAACTCAGCAATATTATCATAAAGATCTAGTGGATTCGAATTTCCTGCTGACACAACAAATACTACATCACTATATTCATAAGCCAGTTCATCTATCAAAGCCGCAAGCGGAAACTGTCTATTGTTTTTATTTTTTAGATACTCTTCAGCGTTTCCAAAAGACAGATTTACTACCTTAATCCTATATGCTTCGTTATCTAAGAAACTCCTTATAGCCGCATTTAACTGACTCTCCAGTAATTTTTCTTTATCGTAAACTGCATCGAACTTACCAAAAAATTTTTCCTGAGCGTACATAACCTTTGCAGAAAATAACCAATTAGACGGAGTAAAAGTTCTTTGTTCAATGCATTCTTTTATATCTCCGTATATACAGACTCCCGAGACTGCAGTTCCATGCCCAGCTTTATCTTGTAACTCCCGTTCACCTTCTTGAAAATTCTCCTCGCTTCCAACTGCTTTTTCTAATAATGGATGGTTAGAAGTAATTCCTGAATCAATAACAAGAATCCCAACAGAATCATCTTTTGGAGGATTTATTTGAAAGTCTTTCAAATCAACCCCTACATAATCAGAAAGTTTAAAAGTTGGAATAAATGGTCTGTCAACACTAGCAACTTCTTTAAATTTCAGGATCTCTTTTAATATTTCAGATGAGACCATTATTCTAAATAATGCAAAAGACTTCGTGATAAGTTTATCAAAAACATTAAACTGATTTCGGTTGTTGTATGTATTTTTTAGTTCTCTTATGAATCTTTCTATTAATTCATCATCCATACGCCATAACTCTAAATTTAAGTAATCAACTTGTCCATCTTTTAATGGATTTTTCTTAAGTAGCGGTCCAATTTTTTCTTCTTCAGGAATATCATCAATGGATTCTATGGCGTTAAAGAAATCGTATTTCTTCCCATCTTTAACACCAGCATATTGGGCTAACTTGTCCTTAAATGATCTAAATTCTTCATCATTCGAAAAAACAACCCAGTATCCTTGGCGATTTTCAGCAATTGAGAGGACACTAATTCCACCCATCGCATGCAAAGATTGTGCAAAACTATTGATATCAACACTTTGATTCACAGTGATTCTATATATTAAATTCGGGTTAATCTTACCGTTGTATTTTTCCTTTAATTCCCTAAATGTGGATGCAATAATATTTGCTTTAGAATTAACATCATTGAAAAACTGCTCTTTAACTCGACCTTTTGGAAATGTATAGCCCCCGCCTTTTGTATTTCTTTTTCTTTTTTCAAGATCTTCTTTAAAAGTTGGTAAGGAAAGATGGTCAAACATTGAAATCTCCCTTTCCTTAATTCCGAAGTTCTAAACGCTCTTTGTATTTATTAATTGAATAAATTAAATCATTATTTGTTAACGCATCTCTTCCATCAAGTATTGCATGTAACATCGCATCTTTACACATCAACTTTAGATCCGAAGGAGAAAAATTATCTGTTTCCTTGACAACCATTTTGTAATTGATATCATCTTTCTTAATAGGTTTTAAAAATAAATTTAACAATTCTTCTCGTTGTTCAGCTTTAGGTAACGGAAAGTTAACTACTTCGTCAAACCTTCTCCAAATTGCTGGGTCTAAAATATGAGGATGATTCGTTGATGCAATTATTAAACTTTCACCTTCGAAGTTATCCAACATCATAAGAAAGTTATTTACAACACGTTTTATTTCACCTGTTTCATGAGGGTCATCTCTATTTTTCCCAATGATATCGAACTCATCAAAGAGTACTACCCAGAAATCATCTTTAATAAAATCAAAAACTTTTCTTAGGTTGGAAGCTGTTTCACCTAAATAGGATGAAATAATAGCATCAAAATTTACTAATACTAAAGGCAATCCTAAAACACAACTTATAACCTTAGCCGAAAACGTTTTACCAGTACCTGGTAAACCACAAAATAGCACCTTTGTCTTTGGACGAAGGTTATATGTCGCTAAAATTTCATAAGACCTATATCCTTTTATTAATTGTTCCAGTTCGTTCTTTGTTTTTTCAGGTAAAATTAAATGTTCCCAATCTAATTCATCGTACTGTTTAATTTCTAATAAGGGGAAACCCGTGTCGTTATCCCTAGGGATGGGTTTATTGGTTCTAAATCTCCTCTCTTTTTTAGCTTGACCGTTAATATTACTATAGAGTGCTTCTTTTAACTCTTTTGCGAGTATGTTATGTTTTTTACGCTTCTCCAACTCAATTAACTCTTCAGCGTATTTATAAAACTCACTTTCATCTTTTTTGGAGAAGGCAAAAAATAGTTTTTTTATTAATTCATTTGTAGACAATGACTTTACCTCCACTCAAAATTATTGCCTTTAGTGTCATTATATCCATATTCACAATGAGAAATTATGATTTAGAAAATAAAAGCGGTTTCCTAAGTCATCATCTCCCGAACTTTTTACGCCTCTTGCTTATAGAATACATTTTTACAACTAATTAATCCACGGAGTGTTAAGGTTCAACATTTCCGAAAAGGTATCTTTTCGGAAATGTTCACGAATCAAAAAAGCCCCCTAACCCTATCATAGGTTTACGGGGCATACCTTCGCTATTTATCCACCCAGTCTTCTCAAAGCGATGATTCGCAACGCTTTTTTTGCCAATCGAAACACTTCTGGCTCTTGTGCGGGTCTAAGAACTTTCGTTGAAGTATTTCCTTTCTTGCCTTTGTGGCTTTTAAAAATTTCTTCCCGATTCATGCGAACACCTCGTTCTCTAGGGTTAGAAGCGTTGCTGTGAACTTACAAGCCGACCACTTGATGAGTCGCATATCGGTCAGCGACATACCTGCGTTCCGACCATTTATTCGTCGCATATCGGTCAGCGACAAACTTACCTCACCCACCATTATAACCAAAAACTGGACAGTGACAAAGCCTAATCAGGGGTTGTCCAAGGTTCGAGAACGCAACAATTTCTGAACCAGCGGGAATAGCAGTTCATGTGCGGATGAGACGAGCTTCCTGGTTAATCGATCATAGTTGCCTTGTCTCATTTGGAGATAAATCACTTCTATGCACGCCAGTATACCATGAGCAACATTATCGTCTATTAACCTCGGGCCACTGACGTTTAGCATAGCCGACTGCAAACTGGATGACTGATTCAATTGGGTACGAAAATCTGTGAGATCTGCGTCGCATAGCACCTGAATAAGTTCCAGCAACCTTTTTTCGTACTGACCTTCATATCGCTCCAGCAACGCTTCCACATATTTTCTTAAAACATGATCATTCCAGCGAGGACACAACTCTTCAAAGAACAATGCCGCCAAAGTCCGAAAATGATGCGGCACATCAACCCTTGTTGAGGCTTGGATGACTTGAAACTCAGCGGATGATTGGGGTTCAAAAAACGAAGACTTCACTTTGGCTATTTGATCGTTAATCATCTTCCCATCAATCGTCGGCACTGGCGGATAGCCCCACAAAACATCGCCGCTCTTGTCCAATTCAAAATGTTCGACACGACAATTCACCCCGAACAGGGAAAACAATCTAAGAAAAAAGACGGTCAGGTCTTCTGCAATCAGGAAATTTTTGTTCTGATCTTCACTGCAAATCGTTCCCCTAACCACGACCGTGTTGTCTCGTTCCCCGATCGAACAATGGACATCATGCACATAACGGCTATGAACGGTATCCATGGGACGAAAATCAGACATCAGTTTAATGCCCGAAATAATCAGCTTAAGTTTGGTTTGCACCCATTCCACAAATAAAATCCTTTCCTTGATTTTAAACACTCAAAAAACTATCAGTCAGTTTGTTGTGCCCACATAATATACAAACTGATTGATCTCTGGCACAAAGATGTATCCATGGAGTTTCAGTTCACGTTTCATATCTTGGACAACCAGAAAAATATCGTCCGCCAATTCCTCCAACGACTGATAATGACCGTTTTTCAACGCTGTATTAAGAAACTGAACTCTACTTTCAATGGGGAAGCGATAGAACTGATGACCATACATGTTTTTAACCCCCCTTTACGATTTTTACCTGTTCATTCATTTTAAGCAGTATTCATCCAGAATCTAAGGCGATTCGGTTCTATGATGTCTGAGCTTTATCGCATTAAAGCACGAACATGAACAGGCAGATACCGAAAGGGGGATTAAACTTTCACGGAACCATGGAATGAGGGCTTCCCTTCTGCTAACTCAACCTCATTCCTTTTTTCCAAATTTACTGATATACATGTTCCGATCCGCTTCCTCAAATAATTGCTCCATGTTCCCTTTGGACGAATGGGAATAAGCGTATCCATAGGACATCTTCATCGGCCAATCCCTGTCATTGTAGCCATTGATGACTTTATCCATTTTTTCAACCAGCTTTTTCACTTCCGATAATTCCATTTCGATGACCAGGATGGCAAACTCGTCGCCTCCAATTCTTGAGACAAGTATATTGTCTGACGAAAAATTCATCAGTATATTAGCGGCTTCTTTGATGAGCCGATCCCCTTCCCTGTGACCGAAGCGATCATTCACCGTTTTTAGTTCGTCCATGTCACACAGGATGATCGCAATAGGAACGTCTTCTTCCTGGTCATATCGTTTCATCATCCTCTCAAAATAATCCCTGCTATAAGCCCCCGTCAAAGCGTCATGCGAGATCCGATACTCCAGATCTTTCTGGAGCCGAATCCAACCATCGATGTTTCGGAGAATGCCATGCATCGCAATCAGCTCTCCATTTTTGTAAACAGGCGTGGCCAGCTCTTCAAACCACCGTTCTCGTCCGTTTACATCAACCCAACATTGAATGATGGGCTTGTCATAGTCAAAATTCCCGCTCCATTTTTTCTGGATGATGTCGCGGAAATCAGGGTGCAAACGGTGGTAAATGAGTTCAGGTTGCTCATAGCATTGTTGTACCGAGCTACTGCCGAAATAATGTTCCAAAGCCGCATTGACAAACAACACTTGCGGCTTTGGTTTGATGCGGCAGTAGTAAATGATGTCCCTTGACTGCATCACGATCTCTTTTAACTTCGATGTTTCGAAATGATGGTCGGGAGTTTCTTTATCCATTTCCTGAACCTCCTGAATTCTGAAGGGTTGTAAATACCGACCCTTCGTCACATATTGTTTCGAATATCGCACTGTTTTCTTCCAAAGCCCATTCATCTCTAACTGAAAATCCACTTTCATGAACGGTCCGTTGGACCTGTCACCTTGGCTTTCCTTTCTTACTCTGTCGGTTTCTGCTGTTCTCCCGTCATGTCTTCGAGACCGATCACTTTCTCCACGATTTGCTCAATCACCACCTTGCCGCCTTCCTGCCTGTAACCGACAATAATCCGCTCTCCATCGAGGATCGCAATGGGCTCACCGTCTTCCATGTCATGCAGTTGCTCCTGCACCGTTTGCTTGATTTTTTCCCTCAGTTCCTCCGATACCTTAATCTTAAAAATGATCATTTCCCTTTCCTCCCAATCCACCATGTTCAATCCTTAAAACAGCACCGACTTGAAAAAAGAGCCAATTACGATGCCCACACAAAGCATGAGCAAACACGCCAAAACTTCCATGCAGACATCTTGAAGCCAATGTTCATCCTGCAGATTCTCCATCATCTTTTTCACTTGCAATCACTCCTTTCAGACCTAATCCTGTTTCAAAGAAAACACAATTAAAAACGCCCAGTCTTTCGACTGAGCGTTGGTTCGGAATTTTATGTTTATTAGTGCGAAATGAACAATTGCCCATTTTCCGTCTTCCCTTATTTCAATGATTAACCTGTGAGTTGAAATTATCATATCAAAACTCTTCCAGCTTCTCAACGAAAATCGAATCGCGTTCCCTGAAAAACTCCATTGGAGCATGTTCCTTGCGAATGCCCGCTTTCCTGAGCACTTTCCATTCCTGCAATGGTTCGCCTTGCCGTTTCAACTCCTCAATAGCCCACTGAATTTTTCGCCACCGATACCGTTCTTCGTTCTCGATTGTTTGCTCAAGATACTTCTTGGTTTCGGGCAGATGATCCAAATGTTTCTCCAGTAAGGGTCTAATACCAGCAATTGCCCCGATTCTGCCCACAGTCAGTCTTTTGGGTTTTCCGTTGGACTCAAGAATTTGACTTGCGGCATGCTGGACTTTTTCCAGCACTTCAAGATCCCGTTTATTCCAATCGATCCGAACGTTCCTAGTCTTCTTATTGTTGGTTTCAGGAGAATGCTTATCGAGCCAGGTCCGATCATTTCGATACAAACGGGCGTACAGTGCTGGATTGAGATTTCGGAGTTCGGTTTTGGTCAAATGAGGATGCTGTTGTTGTAACGATAGCCACTCGGTTCGATCCCGTTCTCTTTGTTTATCCAGCTGTACTGATTCATCCTTCACTTCCTTTCCCCTGCTTTTCTGTATATACCCTTTAACGGTCATGGGATCCGCATGAAGCCTTCGGCCAATTTCTCGCAAACTTAAACCCTCGTTAGCCAGCCGCAGGCATTCGCGTTCCCAAGTCTCTCCATATTGTTTTACTCTGGATATTTTGTTCGGATCTCTGTCCCCAGCTCTTCTTGTATAAACATAACCACAGGAACAAGAAAATGTCCCAACCACCTCACTGGTCTTTTCACTTGTGTTAAGTACCAAATTTGTGATAACCGCTTGTTGATAATGCTCCGCCGCGGGATTTAGACAAATCCACGGTCCATCCCCAAACGGCTTGTACTGCTCATCCTGATAAAACATTTCATCAAGCGTGACACCCAAAAAATTCATCAAAAGCAGATGCCGCAAAGGATGAAAGGATTTCCGATGCTTTCTGGCCATCATCGCCAGCCAATTGCTTTCTCCCCGCAAGCTGGACTGTAACCGTTCCAAAAACTCCTTTCTGTAGTATTGAACAAAATCCCGTTGAAGCTTTGCTTGATCCACTTTCCCACTGACAAGGGAAGCATAATGCTTTTGCCGAAGCCTGGCTTCATAATGCCTCTGGAACCAATCGAGAGGACGATGTGGAAAACGCTGTGTGAGCAAGGCTTCAATGCCGTTGCCAATGGAACGGTAATGCGAAAGCAGTTCCGAAACCGTTATGAACGCAACCTGATCCAAAGGGCAGACTTCTTCCGTCGGTTCCGCAAACACATGTTTGTTCGTTTGCCGCAGGGCAACCTTGCTGTTGATAAGCCACGTTCCATGTTTGACGCACACATCCCAGCCAGGAATTTGATGCATTCGGTGCCAATACAATTCTCCATGCCGAGCCAAATCTTCCTGAAAACAAAGGGGACAATACCGAAAATATGTTGCGGAACGTATTGAACTGGCCATCACCCCCGCACGAGTATAAACGCTGTTGCCGCTTCCGCTGACCATCGCCAAAAATACTGCCTCTGCTTGTTGCGGAGGAAGGAACGCGGAGTAAAAAGGATACATGGTATGCTCCATGACCAATCGTTCCGCTGTTATTTTGGAACCGACGGGAAGCCGAGCAACCAACGCCCCGATATGAGACGGCAAATCCACGGAAGCCAGGACGTTGTTCTTGCCGAACAAATCCTGAAGCAGGTTCTTGGGACTTGGATCTCCTGTCCGCTTGCGATAACGGGCACAAACGGAATACAGAAGCTCGTCGGGATAGGGGGTAGGAAAAAACACCAGCACCCGCCATCACCCCGCACACCACTTGTCGAGCCGTATTACGCCTGCCTGTTTCAGGGCATCATAAGCGGTCATCCCCTCATCCTTGCCCTTTTTCACGATCAACCGCAAGTCACGTTCGTCTTCCAAACCGTTTTCCTTCCCGCTTCGACCCTTCCTGTCCCGTGTGTTTCCCATGGATAATTGAAAAGCCGCCTTGACGA
>Ga0207747_1002341_pt1 | contig 10755 bp, 8 predicted proteins | sample HigsolmetaGSP11D_FD_184839 | JGI IMG/M metagenome (GOLD analysis project Ga0207747, IMG submission 184839) | High solid enriched microbial communities from the Joint BioEnergy Institute, USA - SP1-1-D (SPAdes) | ecosystem: Engineered > Bioreactor > SSF (Solid state fermentation) > Aerobic >... | reverse complement strand
ATTACCAATACAATTGTGCCGGATGATATCCGACCTCCCAAAATACTGCTTAGCAGAATGCCGGCACCTGTAACTCCTCCGATGCTGAAATTATTCGGAAATTTAAAGTAATGAACGCCTACGGTTACCATGAGGGCGCCAATTGTAATTAAAAAATATTCTTTTATCTTATCTGTTACTATCTTTTTATCTTTTTTCATAGTCTCTCCAAAATTAAGATGTCACCAGGGCTAGCACCTGCTATTTGTCTCAGGGCAGGTTCCGGACCGAGATAAAGGCGACAACCCTTGATGGCATCCTTTCAGTTTTGATAATTAAATTACAAATACATTACTTAATATAATACTAATTGGCCCAATATGCAAAAATAAATTTTTGAAATTTTGTTAAAGGAAACCTGAAAGAAGCTGATACATAACTGTAAAAGCCGTATAACAGTATAAAGCAAAGATAAACTGAATATTTAAGCATATTATGCAGCATTACTATAATTGCAATTGATTTAAAAGGTAAAGCTGCTTTGTTAAGGATAATGTAAAGCCTGGATGGGGGTAGTCCTTATGAAAAAAAGTGTCAAGAAATTTTTTTTATTAGTATTGTTGTGCCTAATTGTTGCCTTTTCATCCTGGGCTTATTTTGGCGGAATACGAAGCAGTGTGGACGGCACATTATCTGAGGATAAAATAGTGGTTTACACCTCAAGAACCGATAATTTGCTGGATGCAACAATACCCTTGTTTGAAGAAAAATACGGTATTCAGGTTGAGCTTGTTGAGGATGAGATAGGCCAGCTTTTGTCCAGAATCAAGGAAGAGGATGAGGCTCCGGCTGATGTTATAATGGGAGGTACTTTTTCTTACATGTACTCCAACAGGGATTTATTTTATGAGTATGTATCTGTGAATGATAAATACATCCTTGAAAATTACCGTAATACGACCGGCCTGTTCACAAGCTACCTGCTGGAGGGAAGCTGCCTTCTTGTTAATAAGTCGCTGGCCAAAGGAATCAAGGTGGAAGGATACGAAGATTTGCTGGATGAGCGCCTGAAGGGCAGGATTATTACAGCCAATCCTATTAACTCATCCTCCGCCTATTCACAGCTTTGCAATATTTTGCTGGCCATGGGAGGCTATGAGGATGAAGGGGCATGGGATTATCTGATGAAGCTTATGAGACAGGTTGGCGAGATAGCCTCAAGCTCGGAAAAGGTATATACAAGCGTTGCCTCAGGAATCTATACCGTAGGGCTGACATATGAATCCGCCTGTATTGATCTGGTGAGGGACAATGCGGACGTAGAAATCGTTTACCCCAAAGAAGGAACCCTGTATCAGCCTGCTATAATGGCGATAGTAAAAAGAAGTAGAAACAAGGAGTATGCCAAGCATTTTATTGATTTTGTCACAAGCAAGGATATGCAGAATATTTATTCCAACCTGCTGATGAAGCGTTCAATATATAAGGATGTTATTTTGGGAGAGTATCTGATACCGATTCAAAATATACATGTGCTGGAAGAGGATATGGAGTATGTTAAAGAAAGTAAGCTTAAAATTCTCAGCCGTTATTCAGTGATTATAGACGAGATAATGGGAGAGCATTGAAAGAGGCATGAAAAAGTATACGGGAAGCTTTCAGGAAAAGCTTAAAATCTCAGTAATCAACAGGTTGATAATTTTAATAGGAGCAGGTGTTATCCTGCTGGCTGTGGGAATGGTTATGGCGGTACTGGTGACACATTCCAAGAATGCGAGGGACAATGGTAGCTTTTATGAGGAAAGATTTCATAAAATATATCGGGATGGCTCTGCATTCTTGAGGGGAGAGGCCCTGCAGAACTTATGCCTGGGCATTTTGCTGTATGAAAAGGATACATCGGCTCTGCCTTATCTTATTTATGAGTTTAATGCGACATCCCCGGTAAATGCAAAGCTGGTTCTGAACGATAAGGAGAGAAATATTTTATTTAACAGCTATAGCGAGCAGGAATGGGATCTTTACAAAAACGTCTTTAACAAGGCAATCTGTGCAAATGCCTTCCTAGTACCATATGACAGGATATACAGCAGTGTATATTATTTCAAAGGAGAATACTCCAGCTATGTCATGTCCAAGCCGGTATATTATCAGGGTAGAACTATTGGCTATATAAATCTTTATTTTGACGGATCCGACTGGGAGCAGTATTTATCCGAGGCCGAATACGAGGGAATAATTACAGATACTCGCGGAAGAGTGATATTTAGCAGCAGGCAAAGCTTTATTACAGGAATCAATAAGTTTGTCATAAGCTCCCCCAACCCGATTGTTTATATAAATGGAAGAAGGTATTGGTGTAACAGACGCTTTCTTAACGAGGAAAATGTAATAATTTATTCTCTGATTTATTACCCCAAAAATAATCCCCTGATTATTACCGCATTTGTCATTATAGCTATAATAGGCTTTTCCTGGTACCGGCTTGCAAAGAATATGATGGATGCGATGGCTAAAAGCAATGCCTCATCAATAAACCATCTGCTGTCGGAAATTAAAATAATCAGCCAGGGCAATTCTGAGCACAGAATCAGGATTAATACGGAGGATGAGTTTTCGATAGTCGGAGTCCATATAAATCAGATGCTGGACAATATTCATGAACTTAATGAAAAAAATACCGAGCTGCTGAGAATCAATAATATTACTGAAATCAACCATCTGACTGCGCAGATTAATCCCCATTTTTTATATAATACGCTGGAAATTATAAGGAATTTGCTGGTGTTTGACAATAGGAAGGCAGACAATCTGATAATAAAGCTGACCCAGATACTCCGTTACAGCATCAACAGCAGCAGAAAATATGTGTACCTTGAGGAGGATATGGCTTATATAAGGGATTATCTTGATATACAAAAGACCAGATTTGAGGAAAATCTGCATTTTGACATTAATATAGATGAGGAATGCAACAAATGCATAATACCAAAGCTGCTTCTGCAGCCTATTATTTGTATATGTCACCCATGACCAGATTGAGGCTATGACTATGTCTGACCGGGTATTTGTCATCAACAGAGGAGTTGTTCAGCAGGTGGGTTCTCCTGTGGAGATATACAGAAGGCCGGGCAATCAGTTTATAGCAGATTTTGTTGGCAAGGTTAATTTTATTAGGGGGAGCGTATCAGAAGGAAAAATACAGCTTAAGGGACTTGGTCAGTCACTGGCTTATACCGGCCCCATCAAGGGTGATGTGGTGGTGGCAATCCGGCCGGAGAATATTAAATTTACAAACGCTGAAGGGCAACTTACAGGCCGGATAAAGACCATGTTTTATCTGGGTGATGTTAATGACTGTCAGGTTGACATAAATGGAACTACTATCAGGGTAATAGCGGAGGCACAAACTTACGACAGCCTGAAGGCCGGTGACAGTGTAAAAATGCAGATATCCGATTTTCTGGTATATGAGGATGACGGCAGGGATGACCACAACAAAATATTAACCTGATTCGGCTGGTTTTGTATAAAATATTAGCGCAATGCAGTGTCTTATATAAGCAAAATACTAACGCCTGACAGAGGCAAATAAGAAGGGTGGAGGGTAGGTACTGATGGGAAATATGGCAGCCATTATTGATAAGCTGTTTAGAAATATCGACTTTTATGAAATCAATTATATAACCGCAGCCATCAGATTATTAGGTGCGATGATATTTGGTTCTGTTATAGGCTATGAAAGAACCTGCAAGCTTCGGGCTGCCGGTTTTAAGACCTACTCCCTTGTTTGTGTAGGCTCCGCGGCGGTAATGATGACAGGAATGTTTATATATCAAAATTATCAGATATCTGATCCTGCCCGACTGGGTGCCCAGGTAATAAGCGGTATAGGCTTTCTGGGAGCAGGCACAATTATGGTTACCGGCTTTCACAGTATAAAGGGCTTGACTACGGCAGCAGGCTTATGGGTGGTTGCCTGTATGGGACTAGTTATTGGAATAGGTTTTTATGAAGCTGCGATAATAATGTTTTTGATTATCCAGTTTGTCATGATAGTAGGAGAAAAAATACAGGCTCGTTTGCTGGCTAACAGCAAGAGGCTTCGGATCTACATCCTGCTTGAGAAAAAGGATGGCCTGTACAAATTTCTGATATTTTTAAATGAACACAGAATAAATATACTTGAATTTGAGATAATCGATAATATAGGAGATTTTACCAGCTTTGCCTTTGTGTTAAAGCTGAACGAAAAGCAAAAGCATGACAATATCCTGGAAACCATTAAGTCCAGTAATTTTGTCGCCTATGTGGATGAAGCGTAATTTTTGTATACTTCTGTGCAAAAATCAAATGATGATTGCAAAAGCTGAAGAATGTGGTTGTGGCACTGTGGGCAGATTTTAGCTTCGCTTTGTTCGGATTAACTAAGGAAAACTAAATATAATAAGCAAAGAGGTTCATGGTATAGCCATGAACCTCTTGCTCTTATATGGGGAGAAATAAACACAAAAAGTGGAATATATGCTTATTTATTGAGCAGTGTTAAAATCTGAAATCCCTGTGTCCCTGTTCTATCAGCCGCAGTTTTTCTATCGTAATACTTCTTACCTTTTCATTGGTGATCTTTTTCAGTTCATCTTTAATTAGGGCTTCACCCTTGGTTTTCGTATCATATGAGGCATAGTCTTCAAGATACTCCTTCAGGGTCATCAGGGCATTCGGCTGGCAGCAATTGGCTATTTGGCCGGATTTAACCAGGCTCATAAAACGATCTCCGGTACGGCCCTCCCGGTAGCAGGCGGTGCAAAAGCTGGGGATATGGCCTAAGGAAAGCAGCCAGTTTACCACCTGGTCCAGGGTTCTTTTGTCTTCCACATCAAACTGGGAGGTGTCTTCATCCTCGGGTTCAGCCTGCGCATATCCTCCTACATTTGTCCTTGAACCACCACTGATTTGGGATACACCCAGCTGTAGAACCCTTTCTCTGCTTTTTTGTGATTCACGGGTAGATACTATGATACCTGTGTAGGGAACAGCAATTCGAAGAACGGCAACAATTTTGGCAAAAATATCATCGGAAATGCCGCCTTCAAAGTTGTTTGGATCAATATCATCCGCAGGCCTGATTCTGGGAACGCTGATGGTGTGGGGGCCAACCCCGAAGGCGGCCTCCAGATGCTCCGCGTGCATTAGTATGCCGACAAAATCATAGAGATAGTTATTCAATCCAAACAAAACACCCAGTCCTACATCATCAATTCCGCCTTCCATGGCTCGATCCATAGCTTCCGTGTGCCAGGCATAATTGTGCTTCGGACCGGTGGGATGGAGTTTTTCGTAATTTTCCTTATGATATGTTTCCTGAAACAATATATAAGTACCTATTCCTGCTTCCTTCAGCTTTCTGTAGTTTTCCACTGTGGTTGCAGCAATATTGATATTTACCCGACGTATTGAACCGTTTTTGTGCTTGACCGAGTATATGGTATCAATGCTTTCAAGTATATATTCAATAGGATTGTTGATCGGATCTTCGCCTGCTTCCAGAGCCAGCCGCTTATGTCCCATATCCTGAAGGGCAATAACTTCCCGGCGGATTTGTTCCTGGGTCAGCTTTTTTCTGGGTATGTGTTTGTTGACATAATGATAGGGACAGTATACACAGCCGTTGACACAGTAGTTGGACAGGTAAAGCGGGGCAAACATTACGATGCGGTTACCATAGAATTTTTCCTTAATTTTTTTTGCCAGCTGATAGATTCTTTGAGTTTCTTCCTCCAAATCACATTCAAGCAATACGGCCGCTTCCCTGTGGCTGATGCCCTTCATGGCTTCCGCCTTTTTAATAATCTCATCAATTAAAGCTTTATTATTTTTATTTGCTTTGGCATATTCCAGTGTATCCAAAATTTCCTGATGGCTGATAAATTCCTCTGCTACTTTTGATTTAACGTCATACATTATGACAGCCTCCCTCTTAAATTATCTTTTTTTGCTGCTCTAAGCAGATTGACAACAGGGCTGCCAAACAGTATTGAGTCAACCGCAAAAAAACCCTGTGTCCTCAGTTTCTGTCCTTGGACACAGGGTAAGTAGATGCCGCATAATCAGATCAATTTGGTAATGGCAATATATTTCTTGTTCGGAAGTTGCTCCTCACAATCAATACATTTCCATCATCATCCTGAATGATAAACTGCTTAGCATGTCTTCCTACTTGGGTGAACCCTTGTCGTCAGAACAAATTCGTTATTTATTTAACAATAAGTATACAACATTATCAAGCTCTTGTAAATGGAATTTATTTTAAAGTGCTTCTCATTTAGGCCTGATTGGCTGTTCCCCACAAGAGCAAATTAATAATGGATGTTAATGAATATCAGGTGGCTAATATAGTTTAGTCGTCCCCCAAGGGGATAAAAATAAATAATTAGATATTGAGTCAAGAACCTATAGCTGTAGTATCCTCGTCCCCTGAAGGGGTAGTTGAAGAAGGTAATTCCGCCTCATTAAATTGTGACGTGATTTTACTTATTAAGGTATTTGTTGTTTTAAGTATACCATTACCTAAGGCATTGTCAAGAAGGAGGTATATCATTGCCGGGTAAATTCTGAATGCGGTTCTATACTGCGCTGTTAGGATATTTGCACCGGTAACAGCTTGACCCCATTATTTATTGGGTGTTTCCTTGATGACAGAAATTAGTAAAATCCTGCTGTATTTAGAGTTAGATATGTCTAAAGGGTTATATATCCGGGAATGATTAATTGTAGAAATCATCCCGAATTTATGAGTTTTTAATACAAATATCGTCATATCGTCCATAGACAGGATAAATTGCTATAAGGTAATATGTAACAGAATTCAAGAAAGACGGGATGGTTATAAGCATGTGGATTCTGTTGGTATTACTTTATGGTATCCTGAAGGGGACACGGGAAGTAATTAAGAAAAAAGCCCTCCAGAAGAATACGGTTATGGAGGTTTTGATTGTATATACAAGCTTAGCCTTTATAATGGTTATACCGGATTATAAAAATGCTCAAGGTGTTAATCTATCCGATTTATTCTGGATAGCAGTAAAATCTTTTGTTATATTTTTAGCCTGGATTTTCAGCTTTAAGGCAATTAAAAAAATGCCCATCAGTATATACGGAGTATTGGATCTATCAAGGGTCTTATTTGCCACCCTGCTGGGCTTCACCGTTTTAAAGGAAGCATTTTCGGTACCGCAGCTGACAGGACTGGCTTTGGTTTGTACGGGTCTGTTAATGCTGAACCGGACCAGAAGGCTGCCATCATATAAGGCTGAAAAGGTTGAAAGCGTATATGTTGTAATTGCCATTGCGTCATGCATGCTTAATGCCTTATCCGGTTTACTGGATAAAATACTGATGAAACGTGTGACAAGCTCACAGCTGCAATTTTGGTACATGCTTTTTTTGGTGCTGTTTTATATAATTTATATCCTGGTGACAAGGACAAAAATCAGATGGCTTTATTCATTTAAAAACTATTGGATATGGATTTTGAGTCTTTTATTTATTATTGCCGACAGGGCCCTGTTTATAGCTAACGGCATGGAGGCCAGCAAGGTAACCGTAATGACCTTAATCAAACAGTCAGGTTGCCTGGTCACAATACTGTCAGGCAAGTTCATTTTTAAGGAAAAGAATATCGGCTATAAATTGGCTTGTGCCGGAGTGATTATAGCCGGTATTGTGATAGGGGTATTATGATTGGTATAAGGTTTAAAGGTTTATATGATATTCTGAATTCTATCCTGATATATTTCAACATCCGCTTTACTAAAAAAATGACTACTGATTTTCATCACTAGTCATTTTTTAGTACAGTTGAGAAGATTATAACTACTAAGAATTGTAAATCGCTCTATCAAAAAATAATTGAATTTTTAAATGACATTAAATCAGTCCATTTTTATGATCGCTTATAGTTTGTGCGGCATAATCTTCAAGCAAGCCAATATCATGCAGCAGCCACAATACGGTATAGCGATCTTTTGTATCTTTTGCAAACACTATGGAGTCTTTTATCATATCTTCTCCATACATGTTCCAATATTCATCCATGTCGAAAGCATTTGTGAGGAGCGCAAGGATCACAATCCATAAGAACCTGAGGATAAAATCAGTTTCCAGCCGGACAAAGGTTTTATCATATATGCCTACCATGACATAACCTATGATAATATTACGGCTGTTTATAATGGGTGTTGTGGCACAGAGCTGTTTAATATATTCATTGGAGTCACCGGAAAATGACGGTGATGGGGATACTAATTCTTATTGTCTGCATAGTCATCCTTGGAAAATTTAATATTGTGCACAAGCAAAATCATTCCTTATATCCGTTGGAGGATATCAATTTAGAAGAAGATTATATATTTGGCGGGAAAGTATCAATCTGTGCTTCTATCTCTGAGAAGACATCGGAATATTTGCTGAAGCAGTTGGAGAAAGCATTCCCGGAGGTTACAGTAACGATTGACTGTCTTGACAGTGATACCATCCGGAAAACATTGATGTCTGAAAAACAAGGGCAAAACATAGGATATGACATAATAATTGCAGAAGGGACATATCTAGCAGCATATCTTAAGGAGCAAGGATTGCTTCAGGCATACAAAACGCCGGGTGCGAAGATGCTGGTGGAACATTATGATATTGATGGATATTGGTATCCCTTGGGTATGAATCAAATCGTACTGATTTATAATCCGTATTTATATACGAAAAACAAAATTGCAAATTCATTTAGAGGCTTGATAGACGATCCTCTTATGTACCGAAAGATTGCAATACCACATCCGGAAAATGATATAATAGGTTTAACAACAGTGGTTGCGTTGGGTACATATTATGGAACGGAGTATTATGACGGAATGGTTAAGCAGGAAGTCTCTTTGGTGTCTGCGGATGAAGGCATTGAGAAATTGGCAGATGGAGAATATAAGGTCATGGTTTTGGACGAAAAGACCGCCTTAAAAAGAAAAGCGGACGGCGCAGAAATTGAGATCCTGTATCCAACAGACTTAAGAATCGGTATGCCTCTGATTAATATGATTATAAATGAAGAATATAGTGCAAATAAAAATATAGAAGTCTGTGAGCTGATTACAGACTGGTTCCTGTCCAGAAGCGGCCAGAAATGCTTTTTGGGGGAATATTTCCGCTCCGTCAGATTGGATATGAACAGCACTTACAATACCAAAGGTTCTGATAAAGATAAGGATGAAAGCTGGCAGAGCGAGTTTAGCCGGATGCATGACATTTACACGGAATTTAGCAAAAGGGTATTGCAGGATGAGTAAAAGGGATGTTGGAGTATTTGAATCGAGTAGGAGGCGGTTAGTCACCGCCTCCTACTCGATTGTAAGGCACCATGTTTTTGGCCGCTTACAATGGATCTGATAATATTCTAATAAGGCTTCCAAAGTCAACTAAAACTCTGGAAGCCTTGACTTTGCTTAATGCAATTGAATGGACATTTTCCAGGCGGGTACAAGGATACATTGGTACTTTTCTGCATAAGGTTAAAAGCTCCTATAATAAAACAAGTAAATATTTTCCAATAATATTAATATACCAAATGCTGCCACGCTTGCCTGGTTATAAAATGATAAGTATAATGTTAATAAAAGAAAGGCAAACACTATTATTTTTGATAATTATAAGGAACATAAAATTCTTTTGACTAAAAAGGAACGTAAGAATAAAAGCTTAATTAAAGGAGAAGGTGTTATTTATGACATTACAAGAAAAATTAGCTGTAAGAACTGAAATGAACCCGGATACCCATGATGGCGCTTATCAATTGGTAAGAGAAACAGTAAATGCATTATCAAGAGTTAACCCGAAGGATTTAGGTATAGAAGATTTGGACATGCTTTATTTGATGGGTATTGGTACATGGACTTCATCATATCAAAATAAAAAATTAAAAATTGATAACAGCCATTTGAAACAAGAAGATAAAGAAAGCCTTAAAAAACTACTGGATATTTTACAGGAGAAGGCTGAGAATAAATGCTTTGAGAATGCTGGCAATATTGGTTCTATCGGCATGTTTGGGACCGGTTTTTTTACCTTTAATAAGGTTACAGTTGATGATGCCAGAAGGTTTATAGCATTGTGTATTGATATAAGCCAAATGGAAGATGAGGAGTTAATATTTAAAAAGACTGATGAGGTATTAAAAAATGATATCTTTGGTATGGGAGTAGCTTCAGTAAGTGAAATACTTCATTATCTTAAACCATTTATTTTCCCGGTATTAAATAATAGTTCAGATGCAGGGCTTAAGGTATATAAAACACTTGGCATAAAGCTGTATAAGCCGGAAAAACTCCCATATTATATTCAAAATGTGAAAAGAATTAAAGAGTATAGAGATAAAAACTTTAAATTTAAAAACTACCGAATACTTGACACTATTTTATGGGATATGGATGAGAATAAAGCAAAAGCCTGGTTGCTAAATGTATATATTAAAAAAGAGGAAGTCTGGAATTATTGTAAAGAGAATGATTGCTTTGCTATGCAGTATGAATATGGTATTCAGGATAAAGCATCTGTAACAAGAAACATAAATAAAGCAAGAGAAGTAAAGAACGGTGACTATGTTATTGCATATACAGGGGACCAGAGTATATTAGCCTATGGTAGGGTTACAAAAGAATTTTATGAAGAAGAGGATGAAAACAAATTCATATCGCAAACAGAAAAGTGGGCACAAAGAATAGCAGTAAG
>Ga0207747_1002340_pt1 | contig 10756 bp, 8 predicted proteins | sample HigsolmetaGSP11D_FD_184839 | JGI IMG/M metagenome (GOLD analysis project Ga0207747, IMG submission 184839) | High solid enriched microbial communities from the Joint BioEnergy Institute, USA - SP1-1-D (SPAdes) | ecosystem: Engineered > Bioreactor > SSF (Solid state fermentation) > Aerobic >... | reverse complement strand
TATGTCGGACCGCCGTTGACCGCCGGCGGCGGCTTGAACGAGGTGACCAGCGCCCAGTAGATCGGGAAAAGCGTGACGAACAGCCAGGCGAGACAAAGAAGGAAGACAGCTCCACGCTTCATGGCGCTCGCCCTCCCCTAGATCCGCTTTTCGATCTGTGGCCGGATCAGCGTCAGATAGATGACGCCGAAGACCATGATCACCAAAAGGAACAGGAAGCTCAGCGCCGACGTGTAGCCCAGGTTGAACTTCTTGAAGCCCTCCTGATAGGCGAACAGGGTCAGCGTCTCGGTGGCCGTTCCCGGCCCGCCTCCGGTCAGCACGAACACCGTGTCGATGATCTTGAAGCTTTCGATGATCCGGACGAAGACCACCGCGGCGGAAACCGGCAGCAGCATCGGGAAGGTTATTCCCCAGAACTGCCGCCAGGCGCTTGCATTCTCCAGGGCCGCGGCCTCGTAGATATCCGCCTGCAAGGTCTGAAGCCCGGCCAGCATCAGCAGGATGACGAACGGCGTCCACTGCCAGATCTCGACGATGATGATCGAGGCGATGGCCCAGTCCGCCCTGGTGAGAAAGGGCAGGTTCGGAAGTCCGATGGCGGTGAAGGCGTGGTTGATCGGCCCGACGGTGGAATGGAGCAACATCCGCCAGACCAGCGCGACCGCGATCGGCGCCATCAGCATCGGCAGCAGGAAGGAGACGCGGAACAGCCTCTCGCCCGGAACCCTGGCATGGAGCGCGAGCGCGACCGCGAAGCCGATGACATACTGGCACGCGACCGAGCAAAGGACGATCAGCGAGGTAGTCCGGACCGTCTCCCAGAACCGGGGCTGGGCCAGGAGGCTTACGTAGTTGTCGAACCCGACGAACCGGGGCGGCATCGGCGGGACGAGCCGCACGCTCTGGAAACTGACGGTCAGCGAATAGATCAGCGGGAAAAGGCCGACCAGCAGGACGGTCAGGAACGCGGGCCAGATGAAGACGTATTTGATCGGATCGCGCACGGACCCTCCCGCCTCCCTGTTGGCTCCCACCTCACGAGATGGCTGTCATGCCGTCGACCGCCCTTGAGAAGGGTCATTATGTTACTATTTCAAGGTCATGACGGACTCGACTTAAGGACCATTCGTGTCGATTTTATACGTCAATGTGCATCTATATTGCCAAACGATCCGATACCTTGCCTAGAGCCGTCGAATGGGCATAGTCAGACGGCATCCCGCCTTTCACCCGTGACATCAGGAGCAGAAATTTTGAAGGCGATCGTTTTCGATTGCGACGGCGTGCTGGTCGACAGCGAGATCGTGGCCAGCCGGGTCGTCGCAACCATGATCGGCGACAGGGTGCCCGGCGGGATGTCGTTCGAGCGGTTCATGCATCGCTTCGCCGGCCAGAAGACCGAGGACTCCTTGCGCGAACTGGCCGACGAGACCGGCGCCGTCTTCCCCGAGGATTTCATCCAGCAGATCGAGACGGCGGTCGACGAGGCCCTCGTCGCGGAGCTCGAGCCCATTCCCGATGTCGCCCGAGCGCTCGCATCGATCGATCTGCCGAAGGCCGTCGCCTCCAACAGCCAATTCTATCGGATTCTGCAGTCGCTCGACCGCGCCGGCATTCGCGGCATGTTCGAGGGCCGGATCTGCAGCGCCGATCACGTAGCCCGGCCGAAGCCGGCCCCTGACGTCTATCTTCTCGCGGCCGAGCGGCTGGGTGTCGCGCCGGCCGACTGCCTTGCGGTCGAGGACAGCCCGACCGGCGTCACCGCCGCGAAAGCGGCGGGAATGACGGTGATCGGCTTCCTGGGCGGTTCGCACGTCCTGCCCGGCCAGGACATGAAGCTGCTGGCGGCGGGCGCGGTCGAGCTGGTCTACGGGATGGCCGCTCTGCCCGAGCTGGTCCGCGAACGCCTCGCGGCCTGACCGCCTCATCCCGAAAGCAGCCGGTCCACTTCGTCCCGCGACGGCATCGACGGCGCGGTGCCCTCCCGCGTCACCGACAGCCCCGCAACGGCGCAGCCGAACCGCGTCGCGGCGCGCACGTCGCGGCCCTCGGCCAGCGCCACGGCGAAGCCGCCGTTGAAGGCGTCCCCCGCGCCCGTCGTATCGACGACCGTCCCGGCCCGGAATGCGGGCACGTGTTGGACGCCGGCCGCGTCCTTCAACAGCGCCCCTTTCTCCCCCAGCGTGACGACGACCGCCCGCACGCCGCGGGCCAGGAAGCTGTCCGCCGCGGCTTCCGCGTCGTCCAGGGTACACACCTCCCGCCCGGAAAGCGCGGAGGCCTCGATCTCGTTGGGGGTCAGGAAATCGACCAGCGGATAGATATCCTCCGGAAGCGGCACGGCGGGGGCGGGATTGAGGATCGTCGCGACGCCCGCCTGCCGCGCCAGTTCAAGCCCCCGCCGCGCCACCGGGACCGGCACCTCGAGGTTGGTCGCCAGCACCCGGGCCGCCCTGATCGCCTCTCCGGCCCGATCCACGTCAGCCGGGGAAAGACCGGCAACCGCACCGGGCGCAACGACGATCGTATTCTGGCGACTTGCCGCCTCGACGAAGATGAACGCAGCGCCCGTATAGGAGTCCGCGTCCTCGGACACCCAGGCGTCGGATATCCCCTCGCGCCGGTAGGTCTCCCGCGCAAGGGCGCCGAACGCGTCCCGCCCGAGCCGGGAGATGAAGGTCACCTCGGCCCCGGCCCGTCGTGCCGCGATCGCCTGGTTGGACCCCTTCCCGCCCGGTCCAAGCCGAAAATAATCGGTCATCACCGTCTCGCCCATCACGGGCAGGCGGTCACCGCGAAACGACAGATCCGCGACGAAGGTGCCTAGAACGACGATCCGAGCGCTGCCCATTCGGTCCGTCCCTTCTTCCCGGTCGCCTTTGCCAGCCGCTATCGTCAGGGTGGCGCCAGGATGACGCCTTTCTTCAGGAGGAAGCAGCCATAGCCGCGCTCCTCACCGGTGGCGACCACCGCAAATCCCTGCTTCGCCCGTTCGTAGAAGGCAAAGCGCTCGATCGACCCCATGGAAAGGGGCCGTCCCTCCGCCCGATCGATTTCGGCCTGCATCTCCTGCTGGACGCGCGGGATTTCGTCCGGATGGCCGACCACTTCCATCCGCAGGACCGGCTGCTCGACGAAGCTGTCGAGCGGAAGCACGGAAAGGATTGCCCGCGCCGCCCGCGGCACGCCGATACCGTCCAACCGGACAAGCTTCCCGGTCGTCGTATGCCGAGCGACGGTCTCGGCCGGAAAGTTCGCGTCGCAGAGCACCAGGTCGTCCCCGTGGCCCATCGCCCTCAGAATGTACAGCAGATCTGCGTTCAACAGCGGATCGATCGACTTCAGCATGCTCCCCTCCCGACCGGATCATGGCGCGACGTTGCCCGCCTACTCCGCGGCGCCCCCGCGGCTGCGCGGCACGGCGCGGCGCAGATTGACCGCAAGCCCGGTCACTCGGGACCGTTCGATCATGTAGCGTTCGGCCCTGGCGGCGGGCAGAGGCCGGCAGAAGAAATAGCCCTGGCAGTATTCGACGCCGGTCTTGCGCAGCGCCTCCACGTCGCCTGTGTTTTCGGCGCCTTCCGCGACCACGTCCATGCCGAGGCCGACGGCCAGATCGACGATCGACCGGACGATCAGGGCGCTGCCTTCGTTGGTCATAATGTCGGCGACGAAGGACTTGTCGATCTTCAGGGTGTCGAAGGGCAGCCGGTGAAGATGGCTCAAGGACGAATAACCCGTCCCGAAATCGTCGATGGACAGCCGGACCCCCAGCGCCTTGGCCTTCGACAGGGTGCCTGCGGCATAGTCCAGGCGGTTGAGCAGCAGGCTTTCCGTGATCTCGAGCCTGAGGGCGTCGGCCGGAAGGCCGCTGTCGTCCAGGGCGTAGCTGATCCGCTCCACCAGATCGGGCGCTTCGAGCTGCCGGCGCGAAACGTTCACGCTCATGAAAAGCGTTTCGGCACCGGGGACCTGCCGCCGCCAGGCGACGAGCTGCCGGCACGCCTCCTCGATGGCCCAGGCGCCCAGCGGCACGATCAGCCCCGTCTCCTCCGCCATCGGGATGAAGACGTCCGGCGAGATCATGCCCCGTTCGGCGTGGCGCCAGCGCATCAGCGCCTCGAACCCGGCGACGCCCCCGGTGGCGAGGGAAATGACGGGCTGGTAGTGCAGGGTTATCTCGCCGCGATCCAGCGCATGCCGGAGGTCCGTTTCCAGGGCAAGGGTGCTGACCGTCGCCTGGCTGCGCATGGTCCGGTCGAACAGGGTCACCGACCCCCGCCCCCGCGCCTTCGCCCGAGTCATGGCAAGGGCGGCGTCGGCAAGGACGTCCTCGGCCCGGGCATAGCCCGGCGTGCAAAGCGCGATGCCCACGCACGCCAGCGGGAACACCTCCTGCCCCGCCAGCATCATGGACCGCCCGATGCTGTCTCTCACCCGCTCGCCCAGCGCGATGGCCGCCGACTTGCCGAGGTCGTCCAGCGTCATCACCGCGAACTGGTCGCTGCCGATCCGCGCCACGAGCCCGCGGCCGACCGTGGCCTCGACCCGCTGGGCGATCGCCACCAGCATGTCGTCGCCGGCGCCCTGTCCCAGGCTGTCGTTGATCTGCTTGAACCGGTCGAGATCGAGATAGAGCACCGCGCAGCCGGACCGCCGCCCGTTCTTGACCTCGGCCAGGGCCTGCTCCAGCCGTTCCATGAAGAAGACCCGGTTGGGAAGCCCGGTCAGGCTGTCGTTCAGGGCGTCCTTCAGAAGCCGTGCCTCGGCCTCGCGCTGGCCGGTGATGTCGGCCGTCGACCCGGCGGCCCGCAACGCCCGGCCCTGGATGTCCCGGACCGCCGTCGCCCGGGTTCGCGCCCAACGGTAGGTGCCGTCCACGTGGCGGACGCGGTACTCCAGATCCAGGATCCCCCCACCGGTGCCGAGGAAGACCTCGAAGGCTTCATTCACCCGCTCCTGGTCGGCCGGATGCACGAGCGCGATCCAGGCGCCTATCCTGTGGCCGAGACCGTTCTCCGGCAGTCCGACGATCTCGTTCATGCGCGGCGAGAAATAGGCCTCGCCCGTCGCCACGTCGATGTCGAAAAGACCGTCATTCGCCCCGCGCGACGCCAGGACGTAGCGCTCTTCCAGATGGCGCATCTGGCTCCGGGTGCGGGCGAAGGCGCGCGCCGTTTCCGAAATCTCTGCGAAGGGGGTCCGAATCTGCGAGACATCGGCGCCCGCATCGGCCGATTGAACCTGGAGCTGCTTCAGCGGCCGGACGATGGACCGTCCCAGTGCCAGCACCGCCAGCGTGACGATCGCGATCAGGATGAGGAGGATCGTCAGGTTGGTCCGCTGATTGTCGAAGATCGCGCCGAGATAGTCCTGCTCGGGCAGGATGACGACAACGCTCCACGGCCATTGCGGATCCGGCAGCGGAGCGAGCAGGCCAAGATAGCGGGTTCCCTGGACCTCGAACTTGTTGAAGGCCGGCCGGTCGGCCTTGATCATGCCGAGGTCGAGGTTGAGGGACGTGATGAAGGCCGCGGCGACAGTGTCGTCCATGTCGCTTAGCATCGCCAGCCGGAGCGGCTGGCGGGGATCGTCCTGCGGGACGAGGATCTTTTTCCGGTCCGGAAAGCCGATCACCTCGCCGGTCCGATTGAGGATCATCGCGAATCCGTTCCGGCTGATGCGCCGTTCGGCCAGGAAGCGCGACAGCGTCTCCATCCGGAGATCGACGCCGACCACGCCCATGAGCGCGCCCCGCTCCCCCAGGACGGGGGTCGCCGCCGACAGGCCCGGCTCCCGGTCGATATAGAAGACGTAAGGATCGGTCCAGACGGTGCGCCGCTCGATGGAGGCGCGCTGGTACCACGGCCGCAGGCGCGGATCGTAAGGGTCCTCGACCCCCCGTTCGCGCAGGATCAGGCGGCGCTCGCGGTCGCGCCAGATCAGGTTGACCAGCCTTTCGCCGTGTTCGACGATGATGATCTTGGTCAGGAATCCGCCAGGGCTCAGGCTTTCGTTGCGGCCGACATAGACCAGATCCCCATCGCTGCCGCCGTAATAGACGGCCGAGAGCGACGGGTAGAAGCTGAGCGCCTCGAAGAAGGCTTCCTCGATGGCGGCAATGTTCGCTTCGGCAAACATTTCCGGATCCGCCAGACGCTGGCTGAGCTGCCGGGCCTCCCCTGCCGGAGCCAGCGAGTTCTCGACCTGCTCGATCGTCCAACCGGCGGCGTTGGCCGTCACGTCGCGCGCCATCCGCTCCAGCGCTCGCTCGCTGGAGAGATAGGCCGATCCGCCGATAACGATCGCGGTCAGCAAAAGGAGGGCGATCGCGCCGACGATCAGCACGCTCCTGATGGACAGTTGGAAGGTACGCCTGTTGATCAATTCATACCTGCCGAAACCTTCCTCGCCGCGATCAACTTGTCGGAACCCCCGTCGTTCCGTGATGTCGTAAGGACAGCCAACTTTTTCCGAAAATGGATGCTTTAGGGGTGGATATCTTACCCGATACGTGAAGAAAGGCACGAGGGGTGTCCCGGTGTCCGCCCGCAGACGCGCCCGGATCCGTCCGGATGGCGGCGGGTACGGACAGGCGATTTGGGCGCAAATCGGCACAATTTCGAGGGGATCAAAGCCGGCGTCCCGGCGGTTGAGGAAACCGAACCGCTACGGGAGCGCCGGCCGTGCAGAGTCTGAGTACCGAGGAAGCGTGCTTCATCATCGCCAAGGCACGAGAGTTTTCCGTCAAGGAGGCGGAGGTCGAGCCCGATCGCGCAAGCAATCCCAGCGAGGAGGACGAGCGCATCGTGCTGCAGGAGAATCCGACCGACACGTCCCAGGAGGAACTGGTGGCCGCGATCCGTCTCCTGGACGAGGACGCCCGGGTCGAGCTCCTTGCCCTCGTCCTGATCGGCCGCGGCGATTTGGCCGCCGAACAGTGGAGCGAAGCGGTGACCACCGCGCGGGAAAATCCCGATCATCGAACGGCCCGTCACCTCGCTGACATGCCCCTGCTTGGTGACTATATCGAAGAAGGGCTGAGCCTTCGCGGCTTCACCTGCGGGTGATTCGCAAGGCCATCGTCCGCGGCAGTCTTTGGGGGCCCCCGCCGCCCGAAGAAGTCACGAATTTAATGCAGATGTGGACTGCAACCGCTGCGATAGCCGACCATCGATATCGGGCGTAGTGACAGTACGCCGCCATAGGCATTCAGGACGAATCGAAATGTCCGCCCGCCCCGCAAATCCCGCCGAAACAGACGACCGCCCGTGTCTACCGCAGAGGGTACGACAACGTCTTTCGGGTCGGGTATCCTTGCGACAAGCCCATCCTGCCGCGGGGTGAACCATCCCAGGCAGGTATTGTTAGAAGTACGGTAGGATGAAGACGGGCCAACGCAGCCGGGCGCGCAAAGATAATCATGAATATTTCGGGGCTTCCATTCTGGACCATCATGCGCCGGGCCGGGCTGGCTTTAGCCCTGTTCGCCCTTTCGTTTGCTTCCGGCCCAGGCCTTGCCCAGGAACCGGCGCCGCCGGACAGCGGCATCTCTGAGGAGCCGTCCGGGGAGGACGGGCCGGAAAGCACCGTCGGCATCCTGGGCGTCCTGCGTCCCGGGAGCGGCCGCCCCGATCCGTTCACGCTGGTCCCGGACACCGGCCTCGAACCGCTGGCGATCGTCCAGACCCGGCCGGTCGAACTGACCGGATTCGATGGCCCCCTGCTTCTCACGGTAGAGGGCGGCATCGACCTCGTCGTGGTCCACAACGACCGTGCCTTCCGGCGGCGGAAGACGCTGGTCATGCCCGGCGACGTAATCGTTCTCAGCGCCCGCAGCCCGCTCACCTTCGCCACGACCGAGGAAATCGTCCTGACGGTCGGGGACTACAGTACGCCGTGGATCATCTCTACCCGGGACCAGGACCGGACCCCCTGGGCCTTTGACCTGCCGACGGTGACCGACGTCCCCCCGGGAGAGCTTGCCGTCTCCGACCCCCGTCCCTTGCGCGGCTTCGAAGGAACGATCCGGGCCCATGTGGCCGGCGACGGCAATCCGATGCTGAGGCTCAACGACGGGCCGTGGCAGACCGAGGCGGAGGCCAAGCCGGGCGATCAGGTGCAGGTCTCAGTCGTAGCGCCGCCGCCGGGGCAGCGTCTTGCGATCGTTCTCACCGTCGGGGACCTTCAGGTTCCCTGGATCGTGAGCACCCCGGCGGACGAAACGGCACAAGTGCTCCCGCCCCGCGACGAGTGAGCGCTTTCGGGCCCATCGCGCCCGACCGCACTGCCCTGGATGCGCGGATGGCAGGGTTTCGGCCAGTTGCGCTAGACTGCATCCCGCGCAGAAGAACCGGGGCTTCCGGGCGGGAGAATGGGACGTGGATATCGCGGCCTGGCTGCGCAGCCTGGGGCTTGAACGTTATGTCGACGCGTTCCGCGAGAATGCGATCGACTCCGACATCCTGACCGGGCTGACGGCGGACGACCTGAAGGAAATCGGGGTTGCGGCGGTCGGCGACCGCCGCCGGCTGCTCGACGCCATTGCCGCCTTGCGGGACGACAGAGGCCGGCAAATTCCGTCGCCCCACCCGGCTTCCCCCGCCAGGACGGGCGAGAGACGGCCGGTGACGGTCTTGTTCGCCGACCTTTCCGGCTATACCGCCCTCAGCCGCCGCCTGGATCCGGAAGAGCTCCACATCCTGCTCGACCGCTTTTTCGAGCGGATCGACCGAATCGTCCTCGCCTATGGCGGCCACGTCGACAAGCATATCGGCGACTGCGTGATGGCCGTCTTCGGTGCGCCGATCGCCCATGGAAACGATGCCGAGCGCGCAGTGCGCGCGGCCCTTGCCATCCGAGAGACGATGCCCGTCCTGTCCCGCGAAACGGGGCACGAGGTCGAGATCCATATCGGCATCGCCGGCGGACAGGTCGTGGCCGGCAGGACCGGCGGCGAGAACCACGGCGAGTACACCATGGTCGGAGAGAGCGTGAATCTCGCATCGCGCCTCACCGACGCGGGCGGCCCGGGCGAGATCCTGGCCTCCGATCCGGTGTGGCAGAGCCTTTCGGAACGGCTGGACGGGGCGGAGGCCGGGAGGTCGGAAGTCCGGTCGAGCGCGTGCGCGAAGCGGCGGACCGGGCGCTTCAGGAAACCCTGGTCGAGGCCGGGGATGCCGTCTTCCTGAACGACCTGCTCGACCTGCCGCAGCCGACGGAGCTGCGCACGCTCTATGACGCGATGGGCAATGCCCGGCGCCAGCAAGGGCGGACGCGCGTCGTTTCCCGGCTGGTCCGCGAGGCGAGCCGCCGCAGCCCGCTGCTTCTCGTCATCGAGGACCTGCACTGGGCGGACGCCCGGATGCTGTGGCATCTGGCCGCACTGGCCGAGACGATCACGCAGTGCCCCGTGCTCATGGTCACGACCACGCGTCCCGAGGGCGACCCGCTCAGCCACGATTGGTGGCGCCGAATTCCCGGCGCCGGCCCAGTAATCATCGATCTCGGCCCGCTGCACCGGTCGGAGGCCCTGGCCCTCGCCCGGGCGCTGTCCGAAACACCCAAGACCTCCATCGAACGCTGCCTCGACCGGGCGGGAGGCAACCCGCTCTTTCTCGAGCAGATGATCCGGCATGCCGAGGAAAGCAGCGGGACCGCGGTGCCGCATTCGGTGCGAAGCCTGGTCCAGGCGCGCCTCGACCGGCTGCCGCCGGACGACAAGGAAGCCCTGCAGGCCGCCTCGATCATGGGCCAACGCTTCAGCCGCGATGCCCTCTGCTTCCTCCTGGACCGGCCGGACTACACGCCGGAGCGGCTGGAAGCCAACCACCTGGTCCGGCCCCAGGAAAGCGCCTTTCTGTTCGCCCATGCGCTGATCCGGGACGCCGTCTACGACAGCGTGCTCAAGAGCCGGCAGCGGGCGCTGCATCGCAAGGCCGCGCTCTGGTACTCGGAGCGGGATCCGACGCTTCAGGCGGAACATCTCGACTGTGCCGAAGATCCGGAGGCGCCGGCGGCCTGGCTACGGGCGGCGCGGGCCCAGGCCGCAGAATACCGCTACGACCTGGCCCTGCAGTTCGTCGACCGTGGATTGGCCCGGGCGGCGGACCGGGCCGACCGGTTCGCGCTCTCGTGCTGCCGCGGGGAAATCCTACACGATCTCGGAAACATGCCGGAGGCCGGCGAGGCGTTCCGAGCCGGCCTGGAGCTCGCGGCAAGCGAGGCCGAACGATGCCACGCCCTGATCGGGACGGCCGGGATCAAGCGCATCATCGAGGACCTGGACGGCGCCGCCGAAGACCTGGACGAAGCCGAAAGGATAGCGGGGTCCCTGAATCTCATCCCCGAATTGGCCCGCATCCACCTCCTGAAAGGCAATCTCAGCTTCCCGCGAGGAGACATCGACCGGTGCCTCGTCGCCCATCGCAGGAGCCTGAAGCTCGCCCGACAGATCGGCTCGCAGGAGCTGGAGGCAGCCGCCCTCGGCGGCCTGGGCGACGCCGAATATGCGCGGGGACGGATGCGCAGCGCCTACGAACGGTTCCGGCGCTGCGTCGTCCTCTGTCGGGAGCACGGGCTCGGCCGCATCGAAGTCGCCCATCTTCCCATGACGGCAATCACCCGGTGGTACGCAGGCGACATCCGCGGCTCACTCGTCGACAGCCTGGAAGCCACCGCCTCGACGGCGAGGGTCGGCCATGCCCGGGCCGAGATCATTGCCCGCCATGCCGCCTATCTCTGCAGCCTCTCG
>Ga0207747_1002339_pt1 | contig 10758 bp, 17 predicted proteins | sample HigsolmetaGSP11D_FD_184839 | JGI IMG/M metagenome (GOLD analysis project Ga0207747, IMG submission 184839) | High solid enriched microbial communities from the Joint BioEnergy Institute, USA - SP1-1-D (SPAdes) | ecosystem: Engineered > Bioreactor > SSF (Solid state fermentation) > Aerobic >... | reverse complement strand
TGAAATAACAGGAGTTGTTGAACCAAAGCCAGCAGAAAATATGCTTAATACAGTACCTGGAATGTTGGATGAACTGCGCCGGCCAATGATGCTGCTTGTGTCGGCAAGAAAGAAGTAATATTAGAATGAAATGAAGGCGGAGGTGAAGCACTGTGTTTGAAGGCGGTGTACCAATGGAAATAAATGAGAAAATTTATATTGAGGAATATAACCCTGAATGGGCCGGACAGTATGAATATGAAAAAGAACAATTATGCAATGCTCTTGGTGATGCGGTTTTAGGTATTGAACATATAGGAAGCACATCTATTCCTGGAATTTGGGCAAAACCGATAGTTGACATTATGATAGGTGTAAAGTCTTTGCCCCTGGAGAAATCTCAGATTTGTAAAGTCATAGAATTAGGCTACGAATATCTTGGTGAAGCAGGAGTAAGTGGAAGGATTTATTTTCGGAAGAGATTTCCCAAGGCATATAATGTACACATTACCCAATTCGGGAACTTGATTTGGAACAATAATATTCTTCTACGTGACTTTTTGCGCAGTAATAAAGATGAAGCAATGAGATATTCAGAGTTGAAAAAGATGATAATATCCGAAGGTGTAAACAATTTATTAGAATACTCAGAGCGCAAGGCTGACTTTATTAATGAAATTCTTAAAAAGGCTAATGAATGGTATAATAAAAATAACTTCTAGTATTACGAACTACAAAAGAGAAATTAAGAAGAAGGAACTTATAATGAAAGCAGAGATTAACCTTATTACAATTTGGACATAGGTCAAAACTTTATATAAATATATATTAAGAGATTATACATACTTGCAGGTGATGATAGTTTGGCAAAGCATGAGTTTGGAATAATAGATTCTTTTGAAGAAAATAAATGGTATAGTAATTACGAACCTGAAAAATATAATTGTATTTCTGTTAGTGACGATTTAATTGAAGAATTAATTATAAAATATAATGAAGAATTAATGGCAATAAAGACGTATTTTCAGGTTACAACCCAGCCAGGTACCGAATTAGATTATTGTGGTGTAACGCTTATCCCTCCAGAATCCCTTAAACAATTTAGAGGGGTTATTATCAAGGCAAACATCCATTATCAATCGCAGGAACTTAAATTGCTTATTGAAAAGGTATCTGATGCAATTATTAAAAATAAGTATTTAATTCACTATGGAATATAGTATTTTTTATATAAGAATATGAATATACAGATGAAAAGGGGGAGTATCATGTTTGAATATATAAAATTGCAAAGAACAATGTGTTTTGGGACTTGCCCTGTTTATAGTGTTATGGTAGATAAAGAGGGTAATGTAAATTATTATGGAGAAATGTTTGTATATAAGAGCGGAGAGCATTATTGGAAGATATCAGAGAAAAAAGTAAATCAGTTAAATGACTTGATTGGGGATTTTGGGTTTAAGTCTTTTATATATGAGCCAGGGGATGAGTTTATTACAGACCGTCCTTCTTGCATCACCACAGTAAAGTATTCTAATGGAGAAACCAAAGAAATTGACCACTATTATGGACATATTTCGATAGATGATAGTCTGACAGCATTTGAAAATAAGATAGAAAGAATTATAGGCACAAAAAAATATGTAAATCCAACGTTGTACATATACTTTGTTGAAGAAAAGATTTTAAAGCCATCAATAAGATACATGGTTATTTCTGCTACGGAAAAAGAAGCAATATCTCTAGTAGAAAAAGACTGCACTAATCAAGAAGCATTAAAATGGAAAACCAGGAAGATTGGTGTTGCTACAGATGATTATTATGAACCGCTAATACTTATGAGAGAGTTTAAGTACAGTAATGAGAATTTATAGGAAGATATGAAAATCGGGAAAAAATATGATATAATATATAATGATATATAAAAGCCAAGGTGAGCCAACACTTTGACTTTAGTAATGTTTTTTTGGTTATATAGGCCTATTAGGATTTTTGAGGATGCTTTGGAGATTTGGCAGTCTTTACAAGGCATTTTTTTCTTACTGTCTGTATAAGTTATGTCTTACTCATTTAAAAAAATCTTTTTAAGTGAATCTTAGGTGTTTTTGGTCTATTCAAAACTTGTGATGCTGCGCAATTATTTTCTCAGATAGTCCATTACGGTATTGTATCCACTGGTCTTTTGAATTAAATTAAGACAAAAAGGACTATGCATTTATTGACAAAAGCAAAAATTAGCATTATTATATGAGTATAAATGAATATAATCATATGGTGGTGATAAATTGGATTTAATAGAAATCTTTAAAGCGTTGGGAGATGAAAACAGAATTAGAATACTCAATTTGCTAATAAGACAGGAACTCTGTGTGTGCGAGATAGAAACAGTGCTGGATATGACGCAGTCTAATGCTTCAAGGCATCTAAATAAATTAAAAACTTCAGGTATTATAACCAGTGAAAAGAAATCGCAATGGGTCTATTACAGAGTTGATAACGATTTTATTAAAGAAAATGACCTACTGTATGAATTTATTAAAAATAAGTTGGCTGAAAATACACAATTGCAAAGAGATATAGAAAGACTTAAAAAATATAAAAATAGTAACTTTACATGTGAGCAACTGCGGGAAGATAAAAGTCAGGTTCTTAAGTATCTTCGAGAGCAGTGCAAAAACAATTGATAAAATTATAAAAATAGAAAATATGATTTTAGTTATTTTTCTGTAAAAATTTAAATTAGTCACTATATGATTATAACAGAATATAATCATATAGTAAAAACAAGATAATTCAAATGGACTGGGGGCATAAAACATGAGTAGCAAAGAAGCAATGCAAGAAAAAAAAGGATTAGGTTTTTTCGAAAAGTACCTTACACTGTGGGTAGCAGCATGTATTATAGTAGGAGTTGCCATAGGACGATTAATTCCTGTAATCCCTGAAACTTTAAGCAAATTTGAATATGCAAATGTATCAATTCCTGTTGCTATTCTCATATGGCTAATGATATACCCAATGATGCTGAAAATTGATTTTTCAAGCATTGTCAGGGCAACAAAAAAACCGAAGGGACTAATAATTACTTGTGTAACAAACTGGCTTATCAAGCCTTTTACAATGTATCTTATAGCAGCGTTTTTCTTAAAAGTGGTATTCAGCAGGTGGATTGGTTCGGATTTGGCGACAGACTATCTTGCAGGTGCAGTATTATTAGGAGCCGCACCATGTACCGCTATGGTGTTCGTATGGAGTTATTTGACAAAAGGCGACCCTGCTTATACATTAGTGCAGGTAGCAGTGAATGACCTGATTATATTGTTTGCATTTACACCAATTGTCGCATTCCTGTTAGGTGTAAGTAATGTAAGCGTTCCTTATGACACACTGGTATTATCAACAATCCTGTTTGTTGTTATTCCATTGGTAGGAGGGTACCTTACTAGAAGGAACATCATCAAACATAAGGGCATAGAGTATTTCGAGAACATTTTTCTCAAGAAATTTGATAATGTAACTATCGTAGGTTTACTTCTCACTTTAGTAATTATTTTCTCGTTCCAGGGTGAAATAATTTTAAGTAATCCCTTGCATATTATATTAATTGCTATACCATTAATTATCCTGACATTCTTTATATTCTTCATTGCTTATGGATGGGCAAAGGTATGGAAACTTCCCCATGATATAGCGGCTCCTGCGGGAATGATTGGAGCAAGCAATTTCTTTGAACTTGCAGTTGCAGTGGCAATTTCACTCTTTGGCCTGGAATCTGGAGCCGCTCTTGCAACAGTTGTAGGAGTATTGGTTGAAGTCCCGGTCATGCTTACGTTGGTCATGATTGCAAATAATACAAGGCATTGGTTTCAATAAACTTATAAAAAAAGGTGGTATCGAATGAAAAAGAAGGTTGCATTTGTGTGTGTCCACAACTCTTGTCGTTCTCAAATGGCAGAAGGTTGGGCAAAGAAAATGGGAAGTGACGTATTGGAAGCATACTCGGCAGGGACAGAAAATTACCCTGAAGTAAAACCACTGGCAGTACAGGTAATGGAAGAAGCAGGAGTGGATATGAGCGGCCATTATCCGAAACTATTAAGCGATATTCCAGCGGAAGTAGATATTTTAATAACGATGGGATGTAATGTAGAATGCCCTTATATACCATGCCAACATAGAGAAGATTGGGGACTTAGTGACCCGTCAGGCGGACCAATAGAAGATTACAGAAGAACAAGAGATATAATTAAGGAAAAAGTCGAGGATTTAGTACAGAGAGTAAAGAACAATCAGATTTGATAAGCGTAATGTAATTAGTAAAATAAGAAAAGCGCAGTGAAGTTGAAAAGTGTAAACATGTTGGAAAATATCATTAAGTGTGCAAGGGGTAAGGGGGATGTTTTCATATGAACATATTAGCCATGATATTCGGTTGGTTAAACGACCAACTGTTAAAAATGAGATGGCTTTCAGAACTGGTAAGACTTCTTGTGGAGAAAGTATTTGGTTTGTCTGTTAGCGAAAGAATAGGTGGAAGTATTCACTTTTTTATATATGATACAATAAAAATATTTATATTATTATCACTATTAATATTTGTCATATCCTATATCCAGAGTTATTTTCCGCCAGAGAGGACAAAGAAGATTCTCGGAAAGATAAAAGGCATTAAAGGGAATATACTTGGTGCACTGCTTGGTACCATAACTCCATTTTGCAGTTGCTCCAGCATACCGATTTTTATCGGTTTCACATCTGCTGGCTTGCCTTTAGGCATAACCTTTTCTTTCTTAATATCTTCGCCAATGGTGGATTTGGCGTCATTAATGTTGTTAATTTCATTTTTCGGTCCTAAAATTGCCATAGCCTATGTTGTTGTAGGCTTGATTTTGGCGGTTATCGGAGGAACTTTGATTGACAAGTTGGGACTTGAAAAATATGTAGAAGGATATGTAAGAGAAATCGAAAATGTTGATGCCGAAGTGCCTGAAATGACCCGCAAGGAAAGAATATCTTATGCAAAGGAACAGGTCAGGGATATTATCCAGAGAGTATGGCTATATGTATTAATCGGTGTTGGAATAGGGGCAGCCATTCATAACTGGATTCCTCAGTCAATCATAGAAAATGTGGTTGGAGGCAATAATCCATTTGCAGTGTTGCTTGCTACTGTAGTGGGCATTCCAATGTATGCTGATATATTCGGCACTCTGCCTATAGCCGAAGCATTATTTGCAAAAGGAGTAGGCGTGGGAACGGTATTGTCATTTATGATGGCGGTAACAGCCTTGTCGCTGCCTTCCATGATTATGCTCAGCAAGGTAGTAAAGCCTAAACTTTTAGCAATCTTTGTATCCATTGTATCAGCAGGAATTATTATCATTGGATATTTATTTAATGCTTTTTCATATATTTTTGTGTAAGCAGGTTTGATAAAAGAGTAGGGGTTTATCTATGTGTTTCAAAAGAAGTTTAAACGTAGGGGAAGGTGTGCTTAAACATGGGAAATTATATTCTTTATGCTGTTACGCTAATATTGTTAGTAATATCTTTTCTCAAAGATGAGAGCAAAACAAAGAATGCTCTAAAGAAAGCCTGGAAGTCATTTGAAAATATATTGCCAGAATTCCTTGGAGTCATTATGCTGGTAGGGATACTGCTTGCCGTACTTAACCCTCAAGTCATATCTGCTGTCATAGGAGCAGAATCAGGATGATTTGGCGTTATTCTTGCAGCCCTTGTTGGAGCAGTTACCCTTATCCCAGGGTTTGTGGCATTTCCTACGGCTGCCATGCTGCTTCAAAATGGTGCAGGGTATATGCAGATTGGAGCCTTTGTATCTACGCTTATGATGGTAGGAATTGTTACGGCTCCCGTAGAGATGAAATACTTTGGTAAAAAACTTACAATTGCAAGAAATGTTTTAGCGTTTATATTCTCTTTCCTGGTAGCATATATAATTGGGAAGGTGGTGGGCGGTATATGAAGTTGATAAAAAGATATAGGTTCTTTTTAGTCACTATCGGGATTATAGGGATTATTACTTTGATAAATAGAAGCATTGGGCTAAAAGCCATTGGTGTTGCAGGGTATAGTTTTAAGGAAATGGCTCTTGTCATCCCTCCTGTATTTATTCTTTTAGGATTACTGGATGTATGGGTTCCGAGAGAAACAATGGTGAAATACATGGGAGAAGGTTCAGGGATAAAAGGCGTAATCCTGTCCATCATTTTAGGCTCTGCAGCAGCAGGCCCGCTTTATGGGGCATTTCCAGTGGCGGCAGTTTTTATGAAAAAAGGCGCAAAATTCAGCAATATACTGATATTCATTGGAGCATGGTCCACTACAAAGATACCAATGTTTTTATTTGAAATATCAGCATTGGGTGCTAGATTTGCTGTAACAAGACTGGTGGTTGATATTCCTGGAATAATTCTTATAGCCTATATACTGTCTCAATTAATTCCAAAAGAAGAGATAAGGGAAATATATCGGAAAGTTGAAAATATGTGGTATTTGTAAAGGAGAGGGTTTAAATGTCAAAGAACTGGTATCCAGTAATTAACTATGAAAATTGTATTGAGTGCGGGGCATGCTTTAACAAGTGCTCACATGGGGTTTACAAGAAAGAAGGTGAACGGCCTGTAGTGGTATATCCTGAAGGCTGTGTTGATGGATGCAGAGGATGTCAAAAACTATGTCCTTCAGGTGCAATAGAGTATGTTGGCGACACAGGTGGAAAGGATAATTGCAGTTGCGGATGCTGCTGCTAAATTTCGGGGGAGGTGGAAGGTGTGAGGTCAGTTATTTTAAAGGAGAAGTGTTCTGCACAGGCCAATATCTGCAAAGCGATAAATGCATGTCCTAATCATGCAATAAGTTATGTCGAGGATGATGATGAACCTTTAGGTGGCAGAATTGAAATTGACCATGCAAAATGTACAGCGTGTGGAACCTGTGCAAAGGAATGTTGTGGAATGGCGATAATAATGGAATGAAAAAATATCAGTTGATGAAGGAGAATTTTACTATGGTAATTAAAGTTTTAGGTTCAGGATGTGCTAATTGCAAGAAATTAGAAGCCAATGTCAGAGAGGCTGTAAAAGAACTAGGGATTGAAGCCACTATTGAAAAAGTACAGGACTTCAAAGATATTATGGCCTATGGTGTAATGAAAACACCCGCTCTTGTAGTGGATGAACAGGTAAAAGTGATGGGAAGAGTTCCGTCAGTAGAAGATATTAAAAAATACTTGTAAATCACATCATTTAACATTTTTAAAGGTAGTGGATTTGGAACATTGATTAATGGCCAGATATTAAATGTGAATTGTGGTTACTTCAACATAAGTTATAAAATTTCTATAATACCCTGATTTTTTAATATCAGGGTATTATTATTTAGAGTTATGTATTCGGTGATAAACGGTGAAACTTATCATAATGAGTGGATTTTTGGAATAAGTAGTAAATAATTTGAAATATAAAAGAATCATAAAATAATTTATTTAGTATGTATGGCATATAAAGTTAGGAGTATTAATTGGAGTGAGGGGGTTTTTTAACTTGGGAATTATTAAATTGAAGTTTGATTGTAATAAATTAGATTCGATTAATGCAAATAATTATTTTGTATAAATGTATTGAAGAATAAAAAGAAGAAATAAACAATATGTGGTATAATTATTATAATAAAGAATATGAGGGAATGGATATGTGCGAAGAAAAAATAGGAACTTGTGCATTATGTAAAAAAGAAAATTGTGTGTTAGAGTTAAGTCATATTATTCCTAAATTTGTTTTTAGAAGAATTATTAAAAAATCTATTACAGGATTTATGAGAAATCCCTTTAATCCAAATGAAAGAATTCAAGATGGGGACAAGCAATATTTATTATGTGGTGATTGCGAAGATTTATTTAATACTACAGAAACAATATTTGCAAACAAAATTTTTCATTTATATAAGGCAGGTACATTAAAAGAATTTGAATATGAAGAGTGGTTAAATTTATTTATATCTTCCGTTAACTGGCGTATTTTATATTTAGATATATTAAGGTTTAAGGCAGACAAATCTATTTCAAACGAGAAGTTAAATATATTAATAAAAAGTGAGGAAATTTTAAGAGATTATTTACTTGGAAGAAGAAAGGATATATCAGATATTGAAAATCATATTTTCTTTTTTGATGATATAAAATCAACATCCGATAACAAGATTGCAAATGATGAACCACATTCCTTCTTTAGACATAGTTCATTTGGCTATACAGTTGTTTGTAATGATTTTGATGGATATTATGTGATATCAAACCTTTCGGGTATCTTAATATGTACGATTTTAAAAAAATCAACCGTAGATGAATGGGAAAATACTTATGTAAAATTAGGTAAAGAAAACTTTAAAGTTCAAAATCAAAAGATTAAAAGTCCAGTTATGGGGGATATTATGGAATATATGCATGAAAGCAGGCTCTCTCAAGAAAATATTTCTAAAGAGCAATATAATAGGATAGTAAATTCTGTAAGAAAAAATTCTGAAAAGTTATTTAATAGTGAAATTTATAAGAATATGATATTAGATAAAAAGATTAGCAAAGAGTAAATAAAAGTATAATTTGTCTATTGTAAATAATAAAGAATCGGGACTTAATTTAAGTAAATTAAAAAATCTTACTTACCTTTGTTACGGTAAGATGTATCATAAATGAAGTGTTAGGGGGAACACATGCAAAGTGTAGGAGTGGATGGTTGTAAGGCAGGTTGGTTTGCGGTATCAATATATGACTATGACAAATGGGAATTTAGAGTATGCAAAAGTATAGAGGAACTATGCAAGCAATATACTGAAGCAGATATAGTTCTCATAGATATACCCATTGGACTTAAAGATAGTGGAATACAAGAGAGATTATGTGATTTGGAAGCAAGAAAAATGCTGGGGCCTGGTCGAGGGTCAAGTGTATTCCCTGTTCCCTGCAGACAGGCAGTTTACTCTCAGACCTATTATTAAGCAAACCAAATAAACAAAAAAATACTGGGAAGAGGCTTGTCTCAACAAACTTGGGCAATCATACCTAAAATAAGGGAAGTTGATTCTTTTATAGTTAACAATGATTTTATAAAGAATAAACTAGTAGAGTCTCATCCAGAAGTATGCTTTTATGTTTAAGTGGACGGCCTATGCAATTCAGTAAGAAATGCAGGAAGGGCGCAAATGAAAGAATAACGGTACTTCGTAAATTATACCAAAATACGGATGAAATAATAAAGTTTGCTTTGAATAATTATAGGAGAAAAGAACTAGCACTTGATGATATTTTAGATGCTTTATGCTTGGCGGTAAGTGGCTTACAAGGATTGAAAAAGGAATTTTCAGTAATTCCTCAAAAGCCAGAGAAAGATTTAAAAGGATTAGATATGAAAATTGTGTTTTCATGTAGTTAAGGATATAAACAATAGTCATGTAGTCGTAAGGTGATAGTATATTATGGATTTTGATGATACATATAGTGATATTATTAATGATTTATTTATTAAAGCAAAAGAAAAAGATGAATTCGAGTTTTGCTGCACTTTATTAAGAATTAGAGGCAATGAATCAGCAGGTTGGGATTCTCTAGAAGAAAGTTACAGTTTAATCACAAATATCCTCTCGATAATAAGTGCACCAATTGATAACTTATTTAGAGTAAGGCTTTTATTATTATTGTACTGTCATATTACAGAAATGAACGATTTTTATAATATAGTTGCTAATCTTCTATGGATTTTATTGGGTGAAAGATATCATATAAACCCATTTTACTATAAATTATATGAGAATAGGAGAACTATATATAGCCCAGAAAGTAAAGTGGATAGGATAATCGAACTTTCCGTAAGGGTTGGCTTACCTGAAGTTGGTGATTTGTACAAATATATGCTTGTTAAAGAGGTAAGAAATGCTTTCTTTCACTCTGATTACGCTTTATATGAAAATGAGTTCCGAATTATAAATGGCAAAGGAGTTACCATCAATAATATAACATCAAATGCAATTCCTTTTGAATGGCTTTTAAAAAGGATTGAATTAACAATTAATGTTGTACTTTATTTGCTTTATAAGATTGATGAATACAGAAAAAGTTATAGAGAGGAGAAGGTAATAAAGGGACGGATATTTGGAGAAGAATATGGAGATGTAAGATTAACTATTGATGAACATGGCTTGAGAGGATTCCGTTGTTAAAAAGATTTAACCTTCACTACCTTTATTGCATGAAACTAACTATGTATTATTCAAATAAAGTTGACTCCATGATAATAAAGTTCGCTCCATAAAAATAAAGTTTGTTCCAAAATCCCGTAGCAGATGCAGGAGAAATCTTCATTTGTTGCGGGGTTTGCATTTTAACAGGTGAAAGGGTTAAGGTGTAAGGAATAAGGCTATTATGGTTAAGAAGTATTAGATAAGGTTAGAAGTATTGATTTTAAAGGGATTGAAGACTATATTGAAGATAATATTGATAAAGCAATGGAAAAGTGAAATGAACTCTTATCCCTTAACCCTTGAAACTTTACCCTGTTCATCTTGCACCTTACCCCTATTTGGAACCGACTTTATTTTAAAAATTACTACAAGAATTAAGGAATAAATGTTATTAAATGGAATGAAAATATGGAATTTTTGAACCGACTTTATTATCTGGAAGAGATTAGGAGAATAGGGTTAAGGCGAGAAGGGATAAGGGTTTGAGGGAAAGTCGTTTGGAGCGGAGTTTATTTTAAATATACA
>Ga0207747_1002337_pt1 | contig 10758 bp, 6 predicted proteins | sample HigsolmetaGSP11D_FD_184839 | JGI IMG/M metagenome (GOLD analysis project Ga0207747, IMG submission 184839) | High solid enriched microbial communities from the Joint BioEnergy Institute, USA - SP1-1-D (SPAdes) | ecosystem: Engineered > Bioreactor > SSF (Solid state fermentation) > Aerobic >... | reverse complement strand
GACGATCGTCGGCGTCATCGCGACCTATGTCGTGATGCCGAAGCTCGACGGGATCGAGCGGATGACCGGCCTGCCTCCCGCGAGCATCCTGGTCGAGCTTTGGCAGCTGGCGATCCGGCTGTTCGCCGCTGTCCTGGCCGTCATGGCCGTGATCGCCGGGATCGACTACCTGTACCAGCGCTTCGAGTTCATGAAGAAGCAGCGGATGACCAAGCAGGAGTTGAAGGATGAGTTCAAGCAGTCCGAAGGCGACCCGATGGTCAAGTCGCGCCTGCGCAGCATCAGGATGGAGCGGGCGCGGCAGCGCATGATCCAGGCGGTGCCGGAGGCGGACGTGGTGGTCACGAACCCGACGCACTTCGCCGTCGCAATGAAGTACGACCCGGACTCCATGTCGGCGCCCAAGGTGGTGGCCAAGGGGGCCGACCAGATCGCCTTCAAGATCCGCGAAGTCGCCGAGGAGAACGACGTGGCCATCGTGGAGAACCCGCCGCTCGCGCGGGCGCTGTATGCGTCGGTCGAAATCGACGAGGAGGTGCCGCCCGAACATTACAAGGCCGTTGCGGAGGTGATCTCCTACGTGTTCAAGCTTCAGCGGCGCACCGTTCCGGGCCGCTGACATCTCGCGGCTGAGGCGTAGAATGGCGCTCGCGTCGTCCGTCCCCTGTCCCTGATCGAGGTAGCGAGTTGATTCCCACCGAGGCGACCCGAGAGCGTGGCTTCGAGCGAGACCGTCCCTTGCGCCTGACCCGGCACGTACCGGTGATCGCGGCGTTTGGCCTTGCCGCCGCGGTGGCCGGGATCGCGGCCCTCGTGTCCGGACTGGACGGGACGGGCCTCGTTCTCGCGGGCGGGGGAATCGCTACCGGCGCCACCGCTCTCGTCCTGTCGCTGATCGAAAGCCGACGTACCGGCGACGAGCGCGACCGGCTTGCGATTCTGCTCCAGACCCTCGACGGGACCATGGCCGCGCACATGGTGACGGCGCCCGACGGGAGGGTCGTCCACGCCAATGCCGGCGCCCTGAAGCTCTTCGACGTGCCGGCGATCGACGGCATCGGGGTCATCGAGCGCGCGCTCGAAAGCGATCCCCGGGCGCTCAGGCGATTTCAGCGCCTGCGCGGCGCCGTTCAGGGCGGCGCGTCGTTCTCGGTCGATCTGGATCATTCCCGGGGCGATGGGGGCACCGTCTGGTGGCTGATCTCGGCGGGGCCCATGGCCGGCCGGCCCGGCTACGTCCACTGGCGCATCGAGGATGTGACGACCCGCCGCGAGATGGAGGAGATCCTCCGGGAAGAGCAGGTCAAGCTGGTCGATTTCATGGACCACGCGCCGGTCGGCTTCTATTCCGTCGACCAGGACGGGCGATTCCTGTTCGCGAACGCGACATTGGCCGACTGGTTCGGTCTCGATGCGCGCGAGCTGGTCCATGGCGGACACGTGCTGCACGAGTTCCTGGTCGACGCGCCCACCGGCTCTCCCGCCTATGCCCTGGTCCATGACGGCGCCGATCTCAGCCGTGTCGACGTGGTCATGAAGGACGTCAAAGGGCGGACCTTCCTGGCCTCGATCGCGCAGACCGTCGTCCATGCCGACGACGGCCGGTCCGTGTGGACCCGTTCGGTCGTGCGCGACCTGACGCCGGAACGGCAGATGCGCGAAGCGCTGCGCCTGTCCGAAGCACGGTTCCAGCGCTTCTTCGAGGATGCCCCGATCGGCATCGTGCTGCTGGGGGCGGACGCCCGCATCGACGAATGCAACGCCGCCTTCGTCGACCTGGTCGGCCACCAGGGGGAAAATCTCCAGGGACGGGCGATCGCCGACTTCCTGGCCGAGAGGACCCGGGACGCGATTGTGGCCCGGCTTTCCGAAGTGCTGACCGGCGAGGATCCCGGCAGCAGCGGCGTGCCGATCGAGGTCCAGATCCAGGGCGCGCCCGAGCGGGGCGAGCTGTCCGCTTCCCTCTATGTCCGCCGGCTGGAAGGAGGAAGCGGCAGCGAGCCCGGGCTGATCCTGCAATTCATCGACCAGACCGAGCAGAAGCGCCTGGAAGCCCAGTTCGCGCAGAGCCAGAAGATGCAGGCGGTGGGCCAGCTGGCCGGCGGCGTCGCCCACGACTTCAACAACCTGCTGACGGCGATGATCGGCTTCTGCGATCTCTTGCTGCTGCGCCACAAGCCGGGCGACGCCTCGTTCGGCGACATCATGCAGATCAAGCAGAATGCGAATCGCGCGGCCAATCTGGTGCGCCAGCTCCTGGCCTTCTCGCGCCAGCAGACGCTGCAGCCGCGCGTGCTCAACATCACCGACGTGCTGGCCGAGCTCTCGAACCTGCTGCGTCGGCTGATCGGCGAGAACATCGAACTGAAGATGATCCACGGCCGCGACCTCGGCCTCGTCAAGGTGGACCAGGGGCAGCTGGAGCAGGTCATCATCAACCTGGCTGTGAATGCCCGGGACGCGATGCTGGCCCACAACGGCGGGCGCCTGACGATCACGACCTTCAACCGGTCGAGCCAGAGCCCGCTTCGCAGCGGCACGGACGAGATCCCGCCGGGCGACTATGTGGCGATCGAGGTGAACGACACGGGCGTCGGCATCCCGCCGGAGAACATCAACCGCATCTTCGAGCCGTTCTTCTCGACCAAGGAGGTCGGGTCCGGCACGGGACTCGGCCTTTCCACGGTCTACGGCATCGTCCGGCAGACCGGCGGGTACATCTTCGTCGACTCGGCGCCGGGGCAGGGCGCGACGTTCACGATCTATCTGCCCCGGCACGAGCCGGAGCCGAACGCGGAACCGGTGTCGTCCGATCTCGCCGAGGCCGTAGTCAGGGACCTGACGGGGGCCGGCTGCGTCCTTCTGGTGGAGGATGAGGATCCGGTCCGGGTGTTCAGTGCGCGGGCGCTGCGCAACAAGGGATACGAGGTCCTGGAAGCGAAAAGCGGCGAAAGCGCCCTGGCCCTGCTTGCCGATCCGGCGAACCGCATCGATCTTCTGGTCACCGACGTCGTCATGCCGCACATGGACGGTCCTACGCTCATCCGCAAGGTGCGGGAGACCCGTCCGGACATGAAGGTGATCTGCATCTCCGGCTATACCGAGGACCGGTTCCGCCGGAACCTGGACGGCGGCGAGGGGATCCATTTCCTGCCCAAGCCCTTCAGCCTGAAGCAGCTTGCGTCCAAGGTGAAGGACGTGATGCGCCCGGGCGGCTGACGGCGCCCGGAACGGGGCCGTTCCCGGGAATGCGCGGCCGCGGCGACGAAAGCGCTTCACAGGTGAGAACAAAACGAGTACGCTTCGGCCAGTTGAAGTCGGCAATGACCTATGGGAAATAGAGGGATCACCGATGTCGTCCGCTCAGCTCCGCTTGGTCGAAGGAAACTCAATGGATAAGCAGAAGGCGCTCGACGCGGCGCTCGTTCAGATCGAACGGGCGTTCGGCAAGGGTTCCGTGATGAAGCTGGGCGCGCGCCAGCAGGTCGATGCCGAGGTCGTCTCGACAGGATCGCTGGGACTCGACATCGCCCTCGGCATCGGCGGCTTCCCGAAGGGCCGGATCGTCGAGATCTATGGACCGGAAAGCTCGGGCAAGACGACGCTGGCCCTGCACGCGATCGCGGAAGCGCAGAAGGCCGGCGGGACCTGCGCCTTCATCGATGCCGAGCATGCTCTCGACCCGACCTATGCCCGCAAGCTGGGCGTTGATGTCGACGAGCTCCTGATCTCGCAGCCGGACGCCGGCGAGCAGGCGCTGGAAATCGCCGATACGCTGGTCCGGTCGGGCGCGATCGACGTGCTGGTCGTCGACTCCGTCGCGGCGCTGGTGCCGCGGGCCGAGCTGGAAGGCGAGATGGGCGACTCCCTGCCGGGCCTGCATGCCCGGCTGATGAGCCAGGCGTTGCGCAAGCTGACGGCGTCGATCTCGCGCTCCAACACGCTGGTCATCTTCATCAACCAGATCCGCCTCAAGATCGGCGTCATGTTCGGCAATCCGGAGACGACGACCGGCGGCAACGCGCTGAAGTTCTATGCGTCGGTCCGCCTGGACATCCGGCGCATCGGATCGATCAAGGACCGGGACACCGTGGTCGGCAACCAGACCAAGGTGAAGGTGGTCAAGAACAAGATGGCGCCTCCGTTCCGTACGGTCGAGTTCGACATCATGTACGGCGAGGGCGTCAGCAAGACCGGCGAGCTGCTGGATCTCGGCGTTCAGGCCAACGTCGTCGAGAAATCCGGGGCGTGGTTCTCCTACGACGGCCAGCGCGTCGGCCAGGGGCGGGAGAACGCCAAGCAGTTCCTGCGCGATCATCCGGAAATCGCGAACGCGATCGAGAAGAAGATCCGCGAGAACGCCGGCCTCGTTTCGGAGAAGATGATGGTCGGCGGCGAGGAGCCGGACGAGGATACGGTCGACTGACGCCGGGGCGTTCCCGTTTCCGGCAGGCTGCTTCGGTCATGACGGCGTCCCCGGCCGGGGACGCCGTCGTCGCTTTTCGGGGCGGGCGCCAGGAGGCCTCGCGGACCCCCTGCCTGCTGCTGGACACTTGCCGCCCGCCATTGGTACAAGGCGTGCTCGCCCCGCTCGCCGGGGAAGGGGCGTTCGATCGCCGGCTGGACCTTGAGAGATCCTATGCAGACCGCCAACGACATCCGCACGACCTTCCTGGACTTCTTCGCCCGTCACGGTCACGAGAAGGTCGCCTCCAGCCCGCTCGTGCCGCGCAACGATCCGACGCTGCTGTTCACCAATGCCGGCATGGTTCAGTTCAAGAACGTGTTCACCGGCGCCGAGACCCGTCCCTACACCCGGGCGACGACGGCCCAGAAATGCGTTCGCGCCGGCGGCAAGCACAACGATCTCGAGAATGTCGGCTACACGGCGCGGCATCACACCTTCTTCGAGATGCTCGGTAACTTCTCCTTCGGCGACTATTTCAAGGAAACGGCGATCGAGCTTGCCTGGAACCTGATCACCAAGGAATACGGGCTGCCGAAGGACCGCCTTCTGGTCACCGTCTATGCTGAGGACGACGAGGCCGCGGGCTATTGGCGGAAGATCGCCGGTCTTTCGGACGACCGCATCATCCGCATCCCGACCTCGGACAATTTCTGGGCGATGGGCGACACGGGGCCCTGCGGGCCCTGCTCGGAGATCTTCTACGATCACGGTCCCGACGTTCCGGGCGGCCCGCCCGGAAGCCCGGACCAGGACGGGGACCGTTTCATCGAGATCTGGAACCTCGTGTTCATGCAGTACGAGCAGGTGACCCCCGACAAGCGGGTCGACCTGCCGAAGCCGTCGATCGACACCGGCATGGGGCTGGAGCGGATCGCGGCCGTCCTGCAGGGCAAGCACGACAACTACGACATCGACCTGATGCGCGCCCTGATCGAGGCGTCGGCGCAGGTCACCGGCTCCGACCCCGATGGTCCGCATAGGACGTCGCACCGGGTCATCGCCGACCATCTCCGTTCGTCGGCGTTCCTTATCGCCGACGGCGTGCTGCCGTCCAAGGACGGTCGGGGCTATGTGCTGCGCCGGATCATGCGCCGGGCCATGCGCCACATTCACCTGATCGGCGCGCAGGATCCGGTCATGTACCGGCTCGTACCCGCGCTCGTCACCCAGATGGGCAGCGCCTATCCGGAGCTGTCGCGCGCCGAAGCCCTCATCACCGAGACGCTGAAGCTGGAAGAGGTGCGGTTCCGGGCGACTCTGGATCGGGGGATGCGCCTCCTCGACGAAGAGGCCGAGCGCGTCGCCCCCGGCGGCGCCCTGCCGGGCGAGGTCGCCTTCCGGCTCTACGATACCTTCGGCTTTCCGCTGGACCTTACCCAGGACGTCCTTCGCGGCCAGGGCAAGACCGTGGACCAGGCCGGATTCGATGCCGCCATGGAGCGGCAGCGGATCGAGGCGCGCAAGAACTGGGCAGGGTCGGGCGAGGCCGCGACCGAGGCGCTGTGGTTCGAAATCAGGGACCGGGTCGGAGCGACGGAGTTCCTCGGCTACGATACCGAGGAAGCCGAGGCGGTGGTTCGGGCGCTTGTCGTCGAGGGCCAGTCCGTCGATCGAGCGGAAACAGGCCAGGAAGTGGCAATCATCGTCAACCAGACGCCCTTCTACGGCGAATCCGGCGGGCAGGTCGGCGACACGGGTACGCTCCGGAGCGAGCACGGCGCCGTGATCGAGGTCACCGATACCCAGAAGAAGCTCGGCGAGCTCTTCGTGCATTACGGCCGGATCGTTTCCGGCGCCCTTACGGTCGGGGACGGGCTGGAGATGACCGTCGACGGCGCGCGGCGTGCGGCCATCCGGGCGAACCACTCCGCCACCCACCTCCTGCACGCGGCGCTGCGCCGCCGCCTGGGCGAGCATGTGACCCAGAAGGGCTCGCTTGTCGCTCCGGACAGGCTGCGCTTCGACATCAGCCAGCCTCGTCCCCTGACGGCGGAGGATATCGCCGCCGTCGAGCAGGAGGTGAATGCCCGCATCCGTGAGAACGCCGAGGTCACGACCCGCCTCATGTCGCCGGAAGAGGCGATCGAGGAAGGCGCGATGGCGCTGTTCGGCGAGAAATACGGCGAGACGGTGCGCGTCGTCGGTATGGGCCGGGACGGCAACCGGGTCTATAGCCTGGAGCTGTGCGGCGGCACCCATGTCCGCAGCACGGGCGAGATCGGCCTGTTCAAGCTGGTGAGCGAAAGCGCCGTTGCGGCGGGCGTCCGCCGCATTGAGGCCCTGACCGGGGCGGCGGCGCTGACCTATACCGCCCAGCAGGACGCGCTGCTGAGCGAGGCCGCGGCCGCGCTGAAAGCCACGCCGTCGGAGCTGCCCGGCCGGGTCGCTGCGCTGGTCGAGGAGCGACGCAGGCTGGAGCGGGAGATTGCCGAGCTCCGTCGCAAGCTGGCCTCGGGCGGGGGTGCCGGCGGCGGCCTGGAGGTCAGGGAGGTCGGCGGCGTCAAATTCGCCGGACGGGTGGTCGAGGATCTGCCGCCCAAGGATCTGAAGCCCATGGTCGACGAACTGAAGAAGTCGCTGGGCTCGGGCGTCGTCGCGGTCGTCGCCGTGAACGACGGAAAGGCGTCGCTGGTCGTCGGCGTGACCGAGGACCTGACGGCCCGGCTGAGCGCCGTCGATCTGGTCCGCGCCGGCGCCGAGGCGGTCGGCGGCAAGGGTGGCGGCGGGCGCCCCGATATGGCCCAGGCCGGCGGCCCGGACGGCGGCAAGGCCGACGAAGCCCTGAAGGCGATCGAGGCCGCGCTGGGCTGACCCGCAGGGGAAGGGGCGGCCGGTTGGCCGGTTTCCTGGCTGGCCCGCGCCTCCAGGACGTGGTCGACGCCATAAAGCTGTCAAGGTGCTGATGTTTCTGGGGTTTCGGGATTGCGGGCGGCAAGGCCGCCCGTGACGCCTGGAGACAATGAACCCAGGCCGGCATGACGCCGGACGAACGATCAGACCGGATCCATGACTTGCATCATCCAGCCATCGGCCGGAAGGCTCCGGCCGTCTCTCGCGTCCGACACATCGGGCGCCGGACGCGACGATCGATCCGTTCGGCTGCGGAGATCGGGCGGCACGATCGTTAGAGCGGTGTTAACCAACCGCTTGTTATCCTGTCACGCGTGATCCCGGCGCCCGACGTCCGGAATGCCGCCCGGCGGTCGTCTGGCATTCATCCACAGCTTTTTGTGTCCGCGCCAGTCCTGCCGGGTATGACTTGAGTAGCCGATGTTGTATTATCGCTTCGTGTTCGGCACCAAATATTGCATTCCTGGCAGTGCGGACGGAACGGATTTTCTGTAATTCACGGGGAAGGGGGACCGAATGAGTTGGACCGACGAGCGCATCGAAATGCTGCGCCAGCTGTGGGGATCGGGGCGCAGCGCCAGCGAGATCGCCGAGATCCTCGGGAACGTGTCGCGCAATGCCGTGATCGGCAAGGCGCACCGCCTGGGGCTGTCCGGTCGTCCGTCCCCGATCAAGGCGAAGCGGGAAGAGCCGGCGAAGCCCGCTCCGGTCGTGGCCGAGCAGCCGGCCGGTGCGACGATCCTCAGCCTGACCGAGCGGATGTGCCGTTGGCCCCTGGGTGACCCGAAGGAGGCCGGCTTCCGTTTCTGCGGCAAGATGGTAACCACGGGCTCGCCCTATTGCGCGGAACATGCGGCGGTCGCCTACCAGCAGCCGAAGAAGAAGGAGGATGATCGCAAGGTCGTCGGCTGACGGTTCTTCGATCCTGACTACAGGGGGCCTCAATGGCCCCCTTTTTTGTATCCGGGCTCCGGTCCGCGGCGCTTGCGGTCATGCGAACCCGAACAAGAACGCCCGCGTCCCGGGCGGCCGAAGCCGGGGACGCGGGCGCGATTTCCGAGGAAGGCTGGGCCGGTCAGGACCGGGCCATTTCCTTCTTCAGGTTCTCGTCCAGCTTGTCGAGGAACTGGCGGGTCGTCAGCCAGGGCTGGTCGGGGCCGATCAGGATCGCCAGGTCCTTGGTCATGTAACCGGCCTCGACGGTCTCGACGCAGACCTTCTCGAGCGCCTTGGCGAAGGCCTCGACATCCGGGGTGTTGTCGAACTTCGCACGATAGGCAAGGCCGCGCGTCCAGGCGAAGATCGACGCGATCGGGTTGGTCGAGGTTTCCTTGCCCTGCTGGTGCAAGCGGTAGTGACGCGTCACCGTGCCGTGCGCCGCCTCGGCTTCGACGCAGTCGCCTTCCGGCGTCAGCAGGACCGAAGTCATCAGGCCGAGCGAACCGTAGCCTTGGGCGACGGTGTCGGACTGGACGTCGCCGTCATAGTTCTTCGCGGCCCAGACATAGCCGCCTTCCCATTTCAGCGACGAGGCGACCATGTCGTCGATCAGACGGTGCTCGTAGGTCAGCCCCTTCGACTTGAACTGATCCGCGAACTCATTGTCGAACACCTCCTGGAAGATGTCCTTGAAGCGCCCGTCATAGGCCTTGAGGATGGTGTTCTTGGTCGACAGGTAGACCGGGTAGTTCCGCTGCAGGCCATAGTTGAAGCAGCTCCGGGCGAAGCCGCGGATCTGTTCGTCCAGGTTGTACATGGCCATGGCGATGCCCGAGTCCTTGAACTCGTACACCTCATGCTCGATGGCTTCGCCGCCGTCGGCGGGCTGGAACTTGATGGTCAGCTTGCCGGGGCCGGGGACCTTGAAGTCGGTCGCCTTGTACTGGTCGCCGAAGGCGTGACGGCCGACGATGATCGGCTGGGTCCAGCCAGGCACCAGCCGCGGCACGTTCCGGCAGATGATGGGCTCGCGGAAGATTGTGCCGCCGACGATGTTGCGGATCGTGCCGTTAGGCGACTTCCACATCTTCTTAAGGTTGTATTCCTTGACCCGCGCCTCGTCCGGCGTGATGGTCGCGCACTTCACGGCGACGCCGTACTTCTTCGTGGCAAGCGCGGCGTCGACGGTGATCTGGTCCTCGGTCTCGTCCCGCTTCTGGATGCCAAGATCGTAGTACTTCAGGTCGATGTCGAGGTAGGGCAGGATCAGCTTTTCCTTGATGAACTGCCATATGATACGGGTCATCTCGTCGCCATCCATTTCGACGATCGGGTTGGCGACCTTGATCTTGGTCATTGGAAGCTTCTCCTGAGTTACTCGGCGGGTCCGTACCGGCCAGGGCGGCCGGTGCCAGGGTTGAGAAACGGTGGGCGGTTATAGCATCCGGCGCGGCATGCCGCAAAGGCGGCCGGCAGGGCGGCTGCCGTCGCCGCCCATTCTCGAAACGTGGCCGGCCCGGCAGGTGTTGAACCCGTCAGAGCAAACCGGATCGGGAGATCAATCCATGGCCCAGGCGACCACAAACCACGAGACCATCCGCAAATGGGCGGAAGGCAAGGGCGGACGCCCCGCCGCGGTGAAACGGACGCACCAGGGGGACGATGTCGGGATCATCCGGCTGATGTTCCCGGAGGCGCCGCATTCCGAGCACGACCAGCTCGTCGAGATCTCCTGGGACGAGTTCTTCCGGGAGTTCGAGGAGAAGCAGCTGGCCCTGCTGTACGAGGAGGACAGCCTGTTCAGTAAGATCGTCGGCCGCGACACGGTGGAACAGCGACGCAAGGGCGACCACGGCGCCGCCCGGCACTGAGCCGTCCGAAGGACCCGCCGACCGTCAGTCCCGCAGGGCCGCCAGATACGCCCTGACCGTAGCGTCGAGGCCGAGCCACAGGGCGTCTGCGATCAGGGCGTGGCCGATCGAGACCTCGGCCAGCCAGGGCATCGCCCGCCGGAGGGTGGGCAGGTTCGCCCGGGTGAGGTCGTGCCCGGCGTTGAGCCCGAGGCCGCAGTCCTGGGCGGCCTCGGCCGCGGCGACGTAGCGGGCGAGAACGGCCGCCTGGTCCGGGCCGCCGAAAGCGTGGGCGTAAGGACCGGTATAGAGCTCGACCCGGTCGGCGCCAATGTCCCGCGCCCTGAGAACGGCATCGGTGTCGGCATCGACGAACAGGCTGACGCGGATGCCCTGCGCCTTCAGATCCCGGATGATCGGGGCAAGACGGCCCGCCTCGCGCGCAAGATTCCAGCCGGCATCGGAGGTGCTGGCTTCCGGCGCGTCGGGAACCAGTGTCGCCTGGTCGGGCCGCACCCGTCCGACCAGCTCCAGGAAATCGGGAAAGGGGTTGCCCTCGATGTTGAACTCGATCCCGGCCGGGGCTTCAGTCTCCAGCAGGCGCGCCAGCTGCGTCACGTCGCGGCGCCGGATGTGCCGCTCGTCCGGGCG
>Ga0207747_1002335_pt1 | contig 10785 bp, 7 predicted proteins | sample HigsolmetaGSP11D_FD_184839 | JGI IMG/M metagenome (GOLD analysis project Ga0207747, IMG submission 184839) | High solid enriched microbial communities from the Joint BioEnergy Institute, USA - SP1-1-D (SPAdes) | ecosystem: Engineered > Bioreactor > SSF (Solid state fermentation) > Aerobic >... | reverse complement strand
CTTGTAAAAGAAACATACGCCTGACTGGCATTTATAAGCTCGTCTTTTGGCACTAGAAGGCCATCCCTCAATATTATTGTTCCGTCATTTATGCTGACTTGTCTATTGTCGCTAAGAGTTATTGACATTGTATTTCCATTGTAGTCTATACTTCCTTCATAGCTCATATTAAATCCGCTTTGTATTGATACAAGTGTTGCAGTTTCAGTACCATAATGATTTTCTAACATTATGTAAGCATCGTAACCTTTATATTTATTAATATCACTTACAGATATTTTACTGCCATCTAAATAGACAGAAGCACCGTCTAAACTATACATAGCATAACTCGATGTGGCGTTCCACTGTCCTTGCTTGTACATCTCAACATCGTTAAGCTGTACCTTAGGATTAAAACCAGATACACCAGCTATGCTGCCCCTTATTATAGCAACAGGTTTATTATAATCATCCTCCAAGAATATTTCATCAGGCGATTTAGTATTTATACTGCTGAAATAAAGCTTTATATATTCCCCTACTTTTAAATCGCTAGCACTTATTGCTGCACCCGTTCCTTCAACAGGCATATTAGGATTTAATGTATATGTATTTCCATTGTCCAGTGTCACATACTCAAAACCGCCACTTACATCTATTGAAATTATCTTTCCACTATCCTGTTTGTCTCCTGTATTAACCTGACCGTCACTGCTTAAATCAGTATATTCCACATCGATTTCTGTTGCAGTATCACCGTAGACAGTAACTTTTGCTGTTTCACCGAACTTTAAATCATCTATAGATGCATTAACGGAATTCATGGTGACAAGTGTATTGCTGTTGTAATTAATAACGTAGCTATTTCCACTGTCATCAACTAGTCTAAAGCTTCCCTGCCATATAGAATCAATTGTGCCGCTTATCGTCTTTATGCTGCTATTAGCAGTTTCCGCAAAGATAACATTGCTTCCATTTGTGTAATACGTCAATCTGTCTCCGTTTGAAATGATTGATGATAATCCTGCCTTTCCATTTTTTAAAACAACAAAATCATAATTTGCATTTGGTGAACTTTCGGCAACTAGTGCAATATCTTGTCCACTGTCATTTTTCAATACATAAGTATGTCTGACACCTCCGTCTACATTATCCCTTTCAATGTCTTCTATATAGCCTTCATCTTTTGTATAGCCCATCATTGCATATGAAACATTAAAAGCTCTGCTTAATACTGCTGCCATCTGCTCCCTTGTAATGCTGTCATTAGGACCGAAATAACCATTGTTGTATCCAGACATTATTGACGATTCTATTGTAGCTTCGATGTAAGGCAATTTGTCAGCATCAAAAAGACTGCTGTCTTTATATGAATAAACGTATTGCGCATCTTTCCCGTACACAGGCGATAAATTGATACCCTTTGCAATCCAGTTGGCAACTTCCTGCCTTGTGGCATACTGCGTAAAATCAAGCGATGTCTCCTGCTTTGACAACAATCCTGTATTTTTTGCAACAGTTATTACACCTTGTGCCCAGCTATCTACTTGACCACTTGAACTAGTTCCCGCCGTAGGATTTGAATTGCGACTAGTCTGAGCCAATTGGACATCTTTTTCCTTTCCCATCAGTCTAAGTATCATAGCAAGAGCTTCTTCTCTTTTTAACTTGTTTGTAGGATAATAAAGTCTATTTCCATTACCCCTTATGACAGACAATCCTGTCATTCTCATTATATCGTTTCGTGCAAAACTACTTCCAATATCAGCATACGACATATTTAAAAATATGGCAGAAGCACTGCTTACCCCAGAATACACTGTTGAACCCGATGCAATACTGCTAAATGACGTAAAAATGAGTGAAAGTATTAAAATTGATACTATGCTGATTTTCTTCATAGCACATACCCCATTATAAATTAGAATTTATAACCGCATATCTACCTGTATATAATACGTATGCCGATGCATAATGCAGGACAGAGTCTACATACTGGTAGTACGTTGAGCTGCCGTCAAAATTTTTAATAGACAGTGTACCATTTTTTCCTACTCTATTGCTGTAGTAATTCATCTCAATATTGACAGCTTGCCTAAAGTTGCTCATATGGCTAATACTGCTGCCATTTATTTCATCATAGCTTATCTGGTATACATCAGAAACGATATTGCCGGACTTCCCAAGGTTTTTGTTTAGAGTATCTATTGTTTTTCCATTTAGTAGCTTAACAGTAATTCTATCAATATCAGAAGTCAAATTAAGAGCCTGTGATGTAAAATCCATGCTGAAATTCGGAGTTCTCAAACTTATATTGCTGTTTTTCCCACTATATCCTTTTGGAACATTTATTACCCATACATTCGCATTTCTGTATTCATATCCTGTCAAATCTACTGTATATGTACTGCTTGAATTAATTGCATCATTCCCTAATGTCACATACACAGTATCTCCTGATGGGTTTATGACCGTATTGCCTAAAACATCCGGAACACCAGTATCATACTTTGAATTGCTGGAAGAATCCGTATATGCTGATGCATAGGCAAAGCCGCTATTGCCTTTGTCGTTAATAGGCCTTAACTCAAAATTATAAAGTGTATTGGGGCTAAGCCCGTCAACGTAGTATTCTAGCTTATCTGTCGATGCTATAAATGAGTAATTGCTGTCAGTGCTTCTTTTGCCATAAATCTCATAAAGCTTTGCACCATTTACGGCATTCCAATACAAATGTATTGTATGGTCATTCCCGTAAATAGTATTGGCATAAAATCCAGATGGATTGTCTGGAACTGTCTGAATATATGTAAAGCCGCCTGACAGCACCACATCAGCATAGTCAGGATTTAAAATTCTGACGTCTACTTTCCCTGCAGCATGCTGTGGGGTAATAACTGTTATTGTCTTATAATTATTAACAGTTACAGACGGCGCTATTGCATTCCCAAAATAAACTACGAGGCCACTTTTAAAATTATCTCCCACAATTGTTACAGTATCTCCTCCTCTGGTAGAACCAGTATTAGGAGTTATGGAAGTTATAACAGGGTTTGCCCCAGTCTTCACGTACGTAAAGGCACCTTGCAATACAGCACTTGCTCCGTCATCTACATTGTAAACTGTAACGTCTATTGGCACATTTAGTAAAGTCGGATCCCCTGACGGTGTTTTAACTACTATTTCTGTGTCTGTATTTGATACAATTGTAGCTTTATTCCCTTCAAAATAAACTTCTACATTGCTTCTGAAATCACTTCCAGTGATTGTAACAGTAGTACCTCCGTCTATGCTTCCCTTCGATGGATCAACACTTGTAATGACAGGGTTTGACACAGGTGATACATACTCAATATCCGACATTGCAGTACCACCATCAGGATTTACTATCTTTAAAGTCTTTTTGCCTATATCACTGCTTAAAGGTGCTACAAACTTTATTTCACTACTGCTTACAACAGTGACATTTGTCACTTCCACATCATCTATGTAGACTTTAGAACCAGGCCTTACCAGCGTACCACTTTCGTATATAGGCACAGCAAAATTTGAACCTAATACGATGACATGTGTAGTACCATTCACATTTACCTTTGGTGGCACAATGCTATTTATAACAGGTTTAGACTGAATATATGTAAACCCATTATCAATGTATCCTATGCCTGTATCGTAATTTACCACAGAAACTCTTACAGAACCTGGAAGATTTGGAGGTGTAACGACCTTCAATGTACCATAATCAACATATATTACTTTTGTTGCTTTCACATTTCCAAAATATACATCAGGTCCTATCGGATTTCCGTCGCTGTCTTTTAAGATATTTCCATTTTGGTCCTTTGCAATCCTGAAATCCTGTCCTATTATTGTAACAGTGTCGCCACCATAAGTAGAACCTGTATTGGGGTTTATTTTTGTTATTACAGGTATGCTGTTTGGCACAACGTATGTAAAGCCATCCTCCCCATCATGAAGACCATACGTGTAGTTGCCACCGTCGTAATTTATGACAGTAACATATGTCCTGCCCGGATTACCTGGTGGTGTCATTGCCTGTATGGTACTACCATCGGAGCTTACTGTTATATTTGTAGCAAGTTTTCCGCCGATATACACTTCCGCTCCTCTTCTAAAGTCACTTCCTGTTATAGTTATAGCTGTACCACCATTTACAGTTCCTTTATCAGGTGTTATGGCCGTTATAACAGGATTTGATTCAGGAATAAGGTAGTGAAATTTCTGCGGAGACTTTGCTGTGGCTGTATCAGGGTTTACTACGGTTATATCGTAAAGTCCAGCATACTGTAAATCGGGTACAACTGCTGTTATAGTATTCTCATCAATTACGTACACATCATCCATGACTGTATTGCCTATATAAACCGTAGCACCATCGCTATCTCCAATCTTCCTTGAAAAATCACTGCCAAAGATGTAAACAAGCGTTCCTTTGCCGCCATAATCAGGTGAAATACTGGTAATTTTGGGCTTCGTCTCAATAAGCAGGTACTCAAAACCGTCAGTTAAGGATGCCGTTCCACCATCAGTTGGATTTATCACTTGCACAATCTTTTTACCTAAAGTACCGGCAGGTGTTACTGCATTAATTACAGTATTCCCTGATGTAACGCTTGTCACTTTGGCCTGTGCTCCATCAATCGTTACAATACTTCCACTTTCAAAGTTGCTACCTGTTATAGTTATCTGTGTACCGCCTTTTGTAGGACCTTTGTTTGGATTTACTGACGTTATTGCAGGTGTCTTCTGTGTGTCTTTTATTTCAAATCCATTTTTAAGTGTAACAGTACCGCCTTCTGTGCCATTCTGCCCATCGTAGTTTGTTATTGTTATATCCTGCCATCCAACAGGGTAAGGATTTGAGGTTACAGGAACCATTGCTTTTATCTGTGTTCCAATATTTAACTTTTTACCGTCTATAATATTTCCGCTATTATCCTGTACACTTATAACTTCAAGGTTTATATTCCCTATTGTAACTGTCGGGTATGAAGGCACATATACTCCATTCTGTACCGTCTGACCTACGTAGAAATCCGATCCTGTAATTGTTATTAGATTTCCACCGTATTTTGAACCAAAATTCGTAAATACACTTGTAATAGTAGGTGCTGTATAGTAGTAGTACCCGTTTGTCATAGTTATAAATCCGCGATTCTGATCTGCATCCTTATTGACAACTTTCACATCAACATAACCTAACACGCTGCTTTTTGGAGTTATTACTGTCACTATCGACCTGTTGCTGGAATCAATAGTCAGATCTTTTACAGTAGCCAAGGCACCGCCAAAATAAATGCTGACACCAGGCCTTATGTCAAAACCCTGTATTGTGACAGTATCTCCGCCCGCCCTGTTTCCACTGTTGGGAGATATGCTTAAAATCTCCGGATTTGATGGGAGCGGATTGTAAGTAAATTTTTTGGGTGGTGAGCTTTGCTCAGAGTACTGCATGACGACATTTCCGTTGGAATCCATAATTGTTGTTTCGACTGTTACAACAACATCAACAGGCATAGGTTGACCAGGTGGATTTAAAGTAATACTTGGTGATGATACTTTCAAAATTTCCTGTCCCCCTGAAGGAGCAGATATCCCTTCAATCCTTGCTTTGTTTCCACCAAAAGTTACATACAGTTTTCTTTCTCTTGTTCCTGTAGCATTTTGCCCAGTTACAGGATCAGTATATGTATAATTGCTGTTGACATAAGTTATTTCAGTGCTGTCGGGATTGGCAGCATAAGTAGAAGGATCATCCTTCTTTTGAAAATTGTATCCCCAAATTGTCACATCTGTATTGCCATTTTCATAACCGCTGTAAGGATTCATATCTATAGCAACTAGGCTGTCTTCAACAGCTAAATAGAAATAGCCGTTTTCTTTTGTTACAGTATAACCTGTAATTGGATCAACTATATCTACATTTACAGGCCCTGATTTTGAATAAGGTGGTGTTGTAACTTGTATTGCATCCATATTGTTTGTAAGTCCCGGCAAACTAACCATTTGAATATTTTGCCCCTGAACTCCACCAAATTTCACTATAAGATCCTGCCTTAAGTTCTGACCCACTATAATGACTTTTGTGCCGCCTGATACTGTACCTGCATTGGGAGTTATGCTGTCAATAGTAATAATTGAGGGTGTAGGGATGATTTCCAATGCGTTTACTAATGTGACAGTTGAACCGTTGCTGGCAACAATATCTATGTTTTGATATTGGAGGGTAGTATCTTTTGGTGCAGGCACTTTTACAGTCATCTCTGTATCACTTACTATTGTAACATCACTGTTGTTTACGAGATTTTCTCCAACATATACCCTCATGCCACTTCCAAGGGTTGAAAATCCATGGCCGTATATAGTAATAGTATCTCCTACTATTGCCTCATATTTAGATAAGCTTGTTATGTCCTGATTGACTGCAGACAAATTTGTGCTATAACTTGCAGATTGCCCACCATATATATTAGTAACGTATATATTGTAAGTTGTGCCGGGATCAATCCTTAAGCTGGAAGGTATGTCTGAAATTAAGACAGAACCGCTCTGTAATACCACATTTGATGTTTCTCCATTTATATTGCCTAAAGCTATATCGCTTAAGTTACTTCCTTCCATCCTTATGTATGATTGTGGCTGTGTTATTCCAGTTACATTTCCACTGCTGTCTCTTATTACAGTCTTATAATTATCTAAAGCTGCACTTTTTATATCAGGATTATCGACATATGTAAATCCATTTGGAATTGCAGCACTTTGTCCATCACTTCTATGTACTATTATCATATATGGCTTGTTTAGCATAAGCCCTGCAGTATCCATTGTAGGAACCTTTGCATATATTTTGCTTTCGTTTACGCTTACTATTGTAAGCTTTGTGCTGTCAGATATCGAATCAATATAGACTGCATCCACTTGTGATGTCATATTTCCTGAACTGTCAAATGTCATAAAGGCACTACCGTCAATCTCTATATCTGTTGCAGAGTTATAAGGTCCTTTTGCAGGCGATGCCATCGTCCCGTCATACCGCAATGACTTAACAGCAGTAATATTGGGAGGACTTGATGCAAAAGCCTTCGACATATTTCCTGGGAAAAATGAAACCAATATGACAAATATCAACAATAATGACAAATATCTTCTCACTCTCTACACCCTCTTTAATCTATAAATATACTTTATATATAATAAGCATTAGCTTTTATGAATCAAAGTAAAAATTTCGATATTACAGCCAAAAATAATCTACCTCATTTTTTATATCGGCATTTTGCTTATCAATTTTAAGCAAATAAGCAAAAAAAAAACGCTGCAATAAATGCAGCACACCATATTGGGTTGGGGGTGCAGAATATAAATTAAATTATGGGGAAAAGGGGAATCATTCTTACGAATTTTATTATATTACATTAAAATGTCTAAATAAATAGGACTTAAGACCCAAATAATCAAAATTTTATCAAGTATTTGTAATCTTTTTCTTCTAAATGCCTTGTTTTCAGCATTTTAATTCCGATGGATAAAAAATTATTTTTCGACAAAATATAATAGTATACTGCAAAATTTTTAAAATTTTCAATATAATGATTAGCTAAGGAGGCATTCAAATGTCGATACTTGAAATAAACATCGTCCCTGTAGGAACCGGCAGCGCTTCATATTCAAGCTTCGTTCAAGATGCCGTAAATCTTTTAAACAAAAGAGGACTAAAGTACACCGTAACACCTACATCTACAGTTATTGAAGGAAACACGCCAGAGCTTATGAAAGTAGCCGAAGAAATACACAATATTCCTTTTCAAGACGGCGCAATGAGAGTCGTAACAAATATCATGATTGATGAAAGACGGGATAAACCAGATAATATGGAAAAGAGGGTTAATGAAGTTTGTCAATAGCCAGAATAAGCGCAAAAGCGCTTATTCTAGTTTAGCTATAGCTTTTGTCAACTCATTTATGGAATTTGTCAAGCTGTCTAACTTCCCTTCGATTCTCACTAAAAGATAAATGCTTATAACTATCGGAAAGCCCAGATTTGCAATACCTGTAAATATCTCACTCATATCGATCCTCCTTTGAATAGTTACAATACCAGTGCTCACATAAAATTTAAATCTACGATGATTTAAATTAATATATCCCCTTATGATATTGTATCTGGTTAATAATATGAAAGCGGGGATATCCCCGCCCTTTTACTTAACTGCAAATTCTTTTTCTGTCGTAGATACAAGATTGGCACTGACTACTTCTACTAGCTCGCCACCACTTGTATCAAATATATTTTTTGAGATTATTGTCTCCATCGCTGTCTTTACCTGATCATCTGTCAAAGCTTCAAGGGCATTATCCACATTTATTCTAAAGTTACTGCCAAGCTTATTTTTAAAATTCATCTGAAGTTGAACTGCCACACTAAAACCTCCTTTCTGTATGAATTAGTTTAAATTTTTACTCTTGCGATAAGTCAACTTGATTTATGCGTGTCACAGATTTTACAGGATATGTTTGAAGCCCACTTAAAATTGCAGCCACATCCATGACATCCTGATCCAAAGCGGAACTTTTGATATTGTTGTAAGTCCTACTTCTTACAACATCAACACCTCTCTCGTCTTTTCCAGTGATGTATGATATTGAAAGCCTTGAGCCTTGCGGAGTCGATATAACAGCCATTGTAACACCTCCTTTTTTGATTTTTACACTTATAATATAGAAAAATTTTAAAAATCTTACCCATAAAAAAACAGGAAATTATCTTAAAAGATAAAATCCTGCTTTTTAGGTAATATCCTCTATTTCGCCAGCTCATATATGGCACGGGCATATATCTTTGCATTTAAAATGAGGTCATCTATTTCAATGTACTCATTTGATTGATGATCTAGATCAGGTTTCCCTGGGAAAATCGGTCCAAAAGCCACCATATTTTTCATTTCTTTAGCGTATGTCCCTCCTCCTATTGAAAGAGGCTCATCTTTTCTTCCTGTCACATCTTCATAAACCTTCATAAGAGTTTTTATAAGAAAATGGTCCTTTGGAAAATAAAGTGGCGGCTGATGCATCATATTCTCAACCCTCATTCCGTATTCTCCTATTTTCTCATTAAATGGATTCATCAGGTCTTCGTATTTAAATGTAACCGGATACCTTATATTTAGTCCGATGGTGCCTTTCTCCTCATTTAAATTAATTGTGCCGACATTAAACGAAAGCTCTCCTGTGTCATCTTTCAAATTTACTCCAAATGTCTTGCCATTTGTTTCAAGCCCTACATTTTTCGCAAAAAAGTCTACGAATTTCTTCACATCATCGTCTTGCTGATAAATAACATTTAAAAACAATATAAGCTGCATTATGGCATTCTTGCCAAGATAGGGGAGACTTCCATGTGCAGACACTCCGTGAGACTTAATGACAAGCATGTCATTTTCAATACTGCAATCTAAATCAAAGCCTGTCACATCTCTAAATCTTTTTACTTCATCTGGAATACTTTCTCTTCGTTTTTCATCTTTGACAACTATTGCACATTCACAATAATCAGGAACCATGTTTGGCCTGTTGCCGCCTTTTATGTACTTAATAGCCAATTCATCAGACTTTTCTTTAAAATCTTTTACAACATTAAATATTGTGATGCCTTTTTCTGCATAAATGACCGGATAATTTGCATCTGGAGTAAAACCTATTGTAGGTGCTTCCTCATGCTTTAGATAGTATTCTATCTCTTTTGAACCCGTTTCTTCATTTGTGCCAAACAATATCCTTACTCTCTTACTTAATTTAAGACCGGAATCTTTGATCGCCTTTAAAGCGTAAAGAGAAGCCATAATTGGGCCCTTATCATCTGTTGCTCCTCTGCCGTATATTTTGCCATCGTGTATTTCAGCACCATATGGAGGATAATCCCATCCATCACCTTCCGGGACAACGTCTAAATGTCCAAGAACTCCTACCATTTCATCTCCTTCACCGTACTCAGCATAGCCCACATATCCATCGACATTTTTCGTCTTAAATCCAAGACTGTCGGCAATCATGAGAGCTTTCTCTAAAGCTTTTCCTGGTCCTTCTCCGTACGGCATCCCTGGCTTCGGCTCCCCTTCAGTGCTCTTTATTTTTATAATCTCCTGTGTAGACCTCACCAACTCGTCCTTTAAAATATCTACATACTGATCTAATATCATAAATCAGCCCTCCTACCACAATATTCTAATACCATTATAGTCTCTTTCTCTTATGAAATAAAGCAATATGAGGTAAACCTCATATTGCTCCAATCCATCTAATCATCATTTCTTAACAATCTATAAGCACCATTCTTATATCTTCTTGCATATCTCCTAAATAAAAGAAGCGCTGTAACAGAGAAAAATACAGGACCTATTACCATCCATATGGTAGACGCATAATCACCTGATGTCATAGGCTCTATAATAGTAAAGAAATTAGCAAATCCCACTGTAGCAGCACTTAATATCGTGACTACCATTACAGTTGTTTTGCTTTTAAATACCTGATACCCTTTCTTTATGCTGCTTTTCCCTTTAAAATATGGGTATGCAATAAGTGAACCTACTCCATCCTATAGAGGATGAAGCTTCCTACTTCATAGACCGTTGCCTACTGTTATTCACAGCAGGTCTTACACAATCTCCATAGGCGTAATTTCGGGAGGAACCTTCCCTACAAAAATATTATTCTTAGGCTGTTATGCCTAATTGTCTTTACTTTTTACTCCTGATAATATTATAGCATATAATGTTATGGAAA
>Ga0207747_1002333_pt1 | contig 10792 bp, 8 predicted proteins | sample HigsolmetaGSP11D_FD_184839 | JGI IMG/M metagenome (GOLD analysis project Ga0207747, IMG submission 184839) | High solid enriched microbial communities from the Joint BioEnergy Institute, USA - SP1-1-D (SPAdes) | ecosystem: Engineered > Bioreactor > SSF (Solid state fermentation) > Aerobic >... | reverse complement strand
GAAGACGCCGAAGATCCACTTCATCAGCGCCTGGAAGAAGATGCCGAGGCCGATGGTGGCCATGATGACGCTGATCACCGGCTCCCCGATCAACGGCCGCAGCACCACCACCTGGATGATGATGCCGAACAGCGTCATGAAGGCCAGCGTCACCAGGAACCCTGCCCAGAAGGGCAATTGCCAGTCGGTCAGCAGCCACCAGCAGACCCAGGCGCCGACTAGCAGGAACTCGCCCTGGGCGAAATTCACCACCTGGCTGGCCTTGTAGATCAGCACGAAGCTCATCGCGACCACGCCATAGAGCGCGCCGACGATCAGCCCGTTCAGTGTCAGTTGCAGCAGCAACGCCCAGTCCATGCCCTACTCCGCCGCCAGCGCCATGGGCGCGCCCTCTCTCATGGACACCACTTGCAGGGTGGTGCGGATGCGCTGCTTCGTGCCGTCCTGGAAGGTGATGGTGGTATCCACCGGGATGGCGCGGTCGCCGCGATAGATCGCCTCGATGATGTCGCCGTATTTCTTCCCGATGACGCCGCGCCGCACCTTGCGGGTACGGGTCAGCTCCTCGTCATCTGCGTCCAGCTCCTTATAGAGCAGGACGAAATCGCGGATGCGCTGCGGCTCCGGCAGGGTGGCGTTCACCTTCTCCACCTCCGCCCGCAGCAGGTCCAGCACCGGCTCCTTGGCTGAAAGGTCGGTATAGGTGGTGAAGGCGATCCGGTTCCGCTCCGCCCATTTGCTGACAATGGGGAAGCGGATGCAGATCATCGCCGCGAGATGCGGGCGACCATCGCCCAGCACCACCGCCTCCGCGACATAGGGCGAGAACTTCAGCTTGTTCTCGATATATTGCGGCGAGAAGCGGTCGCCCCGGCTGGTGGTGGCGATGTCCTTGATGCGGTCGATCACCACCAGATGGCCGGATTTGTCGAAGTAGCCGGCATCGCCGGTATGCAGCCAGCCATCGCGCAAATCCGGATTCTCTGCCATGCCAAGATAGCCGGCAAACATGTTGGGGTGGCGGGTCACGATCTCGCCCACCCCGTTCTGGTCCGGCTCATGGATCCGCATCTCGATCGTTTCGTCGAAGGCGATCCCGACCGTGTCGAAATTCACGTCATCCGGCCGGTGAATGGTGTAGGCGCCCAACAATTCCGTCTGACCATAGAGCTGCCGCAGCGGCACGCCCATGGCCAGGAAGAAGCGGAAGGTGTCCGGCCCCAGCGCCGCGCCGCCCGTCGCCGCCGATTTCAGGTTGGTGAAGCCCAGCCGGTCGCGCAGCGCCCGAAACAGAAGCTGGTCCGCCACCGCCGATCGTCCGCCCTTGTCCAGCGCCTCCAGCCCCAGCCGCATCCCGAGATCGAACATCCGGCGCTTCAGCGGCGAGGCATCCATCACCTTGGCGCGCACCTCCGCCGCGATGGCTTCCCACACCCTCGGCGCGAAGAGCACGAAGGTCGGGCCGATCTCCCGGAAATCGGCCATCATCGTCTCGGGCTCCTCGACGAAATTGACCTTCATCCGGGCGATCAGCCCCCAGCCGAGGACATAGACCTGCTCCATGATCCAGGGCAGCGGCAGGACGGAAACGTATTCGTCCTGCGGCCCCTTCGGATCGGCCTTCAGGTAGCACTCGCAATGCCGGATCAGCGCGCCCGCTTGCAGCATGGCAAGCTTCGGCCGCGCCGTGGTGCCGGAGGTGGTGCAAAGGATCGCCACCTCATCCCCCCGCGTCGCCTCCACCAGCCGCGCCCAGGCGCCCGGATCGGCCGCATGCGCGGCCTCTCCCATCCGCACCAGATCCGCCGCCGGCAGCAGGCGTGGATCAGTGTGCTTCCGCATGCCACGCGGGTCGGAATAGATGATGTGGCGCAGCTTCGGCACACGCTCCGTGATGTTGAGCAGCTTGTCCACCTGCTCCTCATCCTCGGCGAAGACCGCCTTGGCGCCGCAGTGCTCCAGCAGGTAGGCGACCTCGTCATCCAGGGCGTCGCGATAGATTCCCATGGACCGGGCGCCGATCGCATGTGCCGCGATCTCCCCCATCACCCAGTCCGGCCGGTTGTCGCCGATCAGCCCCACCACATCGCCGGCGCCGAGGCCCAACTCCCGCAACCCCAGCGCGAAGGCCCGCGTCCGCGCCTCGTAATCCGCCCAGGTGATGCTGCGCCAGATGCCGAATTCCTTTTCCCGCAGCGCCACCTCGGCGCCATGCTCGCGCGCATTGCGGACCAGCAGCTTCGGCAGGGTGTCGGGCGTCACGCCACGGTCTCCGGCTCTGCGGTGTCCTGGCTGGCCTCGGTGGCCTCGCCCAGATAGGCGCGCTTCACATGCTCGTCGGCCAGCACCGCCTCCGGCGTGCCCTCCGCGATCTTCCGGCCGAAATCCAGCACCATGACGCGGTGGGAGATGTCCATGACCACGCCCATGTCGTGCTCGATCATCAGCACGGTCATGCCCCATTCCTCGTTCAGGTCGAGGATGTAGCGGGCCATGTCCTCCTTTTCCTCGAGGTTCATGCCCGCCATCGGCTCGTCCAGCAGGATCAGCTTCGGCTTCAGCGCCACCGCGCGCGCCAGCTCCACCCGCTTGCGCAGCCCGTAGGAAAGCTGGCCCGCCACCGCCTTGCGCACATGCTGGATCTCCAGGAAGTCGATGATCTCCTCGACCTCCCGCCGGTGCGCGATCTCCTCCTGCTGCGCGCCCCCCAGCCAGTAGACCATCCCCGGCAGGAAGCCCTTCTTCAGCAGGTGGTGCCGCCCGACCATGATGTTGTCGAGCACGGTCATGTGCCCGAACAGCGCCAGGTTCTGGAAGGTGCGGCCGATGCCAATGGCGGCGCGCTTATTCGGCCGCAGCCGGGTGATGTCTTGCCCCTCGAAGCGGATCTGCCCCTCGGTCGGCCGGTAGCGGCCGGAGATGCAGTTCACCATGGAGGTCTTGCCGGCCCCGTTCGGGCCGATGATGGAGAAGACCTCCCCTCGCCGGACCTGGAAGGAGACATCGGTCAGGGCGCGCACGCCGCCGAAGCGCAGCGAGACCCCGATGGCCTCGAGAATCGGCCTTGCCTCCTGCATGCGCCTGGACTCCCTGGCGCCGTCTCCCCGTCCATCACCATAGGGGGCCGGCCCGGAAGCGCCAACATTTCCGATGGTAGCCACGCCCGGATCAGCCGTCACGGCGCGCCACGCGGGGAGATGGGGACCCCCACCGCACACCATACCGGCGACCGATCTGCGCCATCCTCTCCATGCGACGCCCTCCCCGTGGGGTCGGAAGTGCCCCACTTGAAAACGAACATACGTTAGTTTCCGGGTTGACTGCAATCTCCTTCTTGCGGAACCCTCCCGCATGGCAGGGGACCGGACACCCTGAGGAGGCTAGCATGGCCCGCATCACGGGCTCGAACGGCGCCCGCACCGCCGCGGCGATTCGCGATGCCGCCCGCGGGCTGATCTATCGTCACGGCTACGCCGCGATGAACCTGCGCGACCTCGCCGCCGAGGTCGGCATCCGCCCCGGCTCCCTCTACAACCACATCACCACGAAGCAGGGCCTGCTCTTCGACCTGATGAGCGAGCACATGACCTCCCTGCTCGCCGAAACGGACGCCGCGCTCGCCACCGCCGGGCCGGAGCCCATGGCACGCCTCCGCGCCTTCATCGCACACCACCTGCTGTACCACTTCGAGCGCCGGCAGGAGGTCTATATTGCCAATTTCGAGCTGCGTGCCCTCGATCCGCCGAATTACGCACGCATCGTGGCGATGCGGCGCGATTATGAGGGCCGGCTGATCGCCCTCCTGGAGGCCGGCGTCGCCGCGGGGGCGCTGGAGGTCGCCGACAGCCGCATCACCGCCTATGCCATCCTCGCCATGCTGACCGGCGTCTGCACCTGGTACCGGCCTGGCGGGCGCCTCTCGAAGGAGGAGCTGGTGGCGCTGCACACCGCGCTCGTGCTCGACGGCATCCGGGGCGGCAACCGCGGGAGGACCAGCGGCGGCCGCTGAGCGGAAACCGTGCCCCCGCTCACGCCACCGCCCCGTCCCGCAGCCGCAGCGCCAGCACCGGGTCATCGCTGGCGATGGCATCCAGGCCAAGCGCCAAGGCCTTGCGGATCGTCTCCTCATGGTTCGCGCCCCAGGCGCTGACGCCCAGCCCCGCGCTGCGCAGCGCCGAGACCGAAGCCGGGTCCAGTTCCTCGATCGGCAGGCCAAGCTCCTCCGCCCCGCAGGCGCGGCAGAGCGCGACAGCCCCGGCCACCCCCATGCCGCGCCAAGGCCTCGCTTCCAGCAGGAACACCCGCCGGAGAAAGCCGCCGGCCGCTGCGGCTTCCATCATGGTCAGCGGCTGGAAGCTCATCAGCACGGTGCGGCCGCGCATCCCAGCCACATCCAATACCGCAAGACAGCGCGTCATGATCCCCGGATAGGGCCGGCCTTCCGCATCCGCCTTGATTTCCAGCCGCAGCACTCGGCCCGCATCGCGCACCATGGCGGCGACCTCGGCCAGAGAGGGCACCCCCTCCCCGCCCGTGCCCCTCACCCGCACCTGCCGCAGCTCGGCCAGGCCCCGGGCGCGCACCGGGCCAACGGAGTCCGTGGTGCGGTCCAGGGTGGCATCATGCATGACCACCACCTCCCCATCGGCGGAAAGGTGGACATCCAGTTCCAATTGCTCGGCCGGCAGGGCCAGGGCATTGCGGAATGCCAGCAGGCTGTTCTCGGGCCAGAGAAAGGCGCCGCCGCGATGGCTGGCAATTTCGGTACGGGACATGCGGAACCTCGAATCGAGGCCGCCATCCTGACTGCGACCCGGTCGCGAGTCAGCCGGCCTCCAGCAGCCAGACGGAGAACAGCCGCGCCGGATCGGTCCACATCGCCGCCACCCGCCAGCCCCCGGCCCCGGCCAGGGCGGCAAGCCGTTCCGGTCGGTATTTATGGCTGTTCTCGGTATGGATGGTCTCGCCCGCGGCGAAGCGGATCTCCCGCCCGCCCAGCCGCACGCTCTGTGCGCGGAGCGAAACCAGATGCATCTCCACCCGCTCCAGCGCCGCGTTCCAGACGGCGCGGTGGCGGAAGCTGGACAGGTCGAAATCCGCCCCCACCTCCCGGTTCAGCCGATTCAGCAGGTTCAGGTCGAAGGCGGCGGTGACGCCGGCGGCGTCGTCATAGGCCGCCTCCAGCACTGCCCGGTCCTTCACCAGATCGGCGCCCAGCAGCAGCCGCGCCCCCCGGCCCAGGCTGCACCGGGCGCGACGCAGGAAGTCCACCGCCTCCTCCGGCGCGAAATTGCCGATGGTGGAACCGGGGAAGAAGCCGAGCCGCGGCGCCCGCCCCACCCCCTTCGGCAGGGTGAAGGGCTGGGTGAAATCGGCCACCACCGGCAGCACCTTCAGGCCCGGCAGCGCCGCCGCCACGCGCGAGGCCGCGCCATCCAGCCATTCCGGCGCGATCTCCACCGGCACATAGGCGGCAGGGGCATCGAGGCCGGAGAGCAGCAGCGCCGCCTTGGCCCCGTCGCCCGGCCCGAATTCCACCACCGCGGCGCCCGGCCCGACCGCGGCGGCGATGGCTGGCGACTGGTCCCGCAGGATCGCGATCTCGGTGCGGGTCGGGTAGTATTCCGGCAGGCGGGTGATGGCCTCGAACAGGCGCGCCCCCTCCGCGTCATAGAGCCACTTGCAGGGCAGCGTCTTCCGCGGGGCGGAGAGGCCGGTCAGCGCATCGGCCAGCAGGGCGGCGCGCTGGGCGGTGGCGGCGTCCCGCGCCAGGGCCGGGCTCACGCTGCATCCTCCGCCAGGCGCAGCCCGGCGAATTGCCAGCGCCTGTCCGGGTGGAAGAAATTGCGGTAGCTGCGCCGGGCATGGCCGGGCGGGGTGGCCAGGGAGCCGCCGCGCAGCACCATCTGCCCCACCATGAATTTGCCGTTGTATTCGCCGACGGCCCCTTCCCAGGGGCGGAAGCCCGGATAGGGGCGATAGGCGCTGCCGGTCCATTGCCAGACGACGCCCTCTGCGTTCCGGAAGCCCGGCAGGCCGGCGGCGGCCTCCCATTCCGCCTCGGTCGGCAGCCGCTTGCCGGCCCAGCGGGCGAAGGCCTCGGCCTCGTACCAGGAGATGTGCCGCACCGGTGCCGCCGGATCCAACTCCCGCAGCCCGGCCAGGGTGAATTGCAGCCAGGCGCCCTCCCCCCGCCGCCAGTAGAGGGGCGCCTCCCAGCCCTCCGTCTGGCAGGCGGCCCACCCGTCGCTCATCCACAGGGTCGGCGTGCGGTAGCCGCCATCCGCCATGAAGGCCAGCCATTCGCCATTCGTCACCAACCGGTCGGCAATCCGGTAGGGAGCGAGATATACGCGATGCCGTGGTGCCTCGTTGTCGAAGGCGAAGCCCTGACCGGCATGGCCGATCTCCACCACCCCCTCCGGCCCCCTCAGGAATTCCGCGGGCCCGGTGGCCGAGTCAGGCTCCTGCCAGTCCGGATCCCAGGCAGGGTGCAGCGGGTTCTGGGACAGGGCGTGCAGGATGTCGGTCAGGAGCAATTCCTGGTGCTGCTCCTCATGCTGCAGGCCTAGCTCAATCAGGGGCAGAGCCGCCAGCGGCGGTTCGCGCAGCAGCGCCGCCATGGCATCATCCACATGTGCCCGGTACTCGCCGACGTCCTCGGCCGAGGGCCGGGTCAGCATTCCCCGCTTCGGCCGCGCGTGCCGCGGCCCGGCGGCCTCATAATAGGAATTAAAAAGGTAGCCGAACTCCTCCCGGAAGCGGCGATAGCCCGGCTGGTACGGCATCAGAATGAAAGTCTCGAAGAACCAGGTCACATGGGCCCGGTGCCATTTGGCCGGGCTGGCATCCGGCATGGACTGCACCACCTGGTCCTCGGGCGAGAGCCGCCCCGCCAGGGCCTCGGTCCGTTCCCGCACCGTCCGGTAACGCATGGCGAGGGACCGGAGGGCACCCCCGCCGGCGCGATGGTCGAGGACATTCATGCGTGTTCCTGGCTCCCTACCCGGATGACTGTCTCGGAGATCCGGCGGTCCTTGTGACGTGGCTGCTCCGCCCGGCTGAAACGAGATAGCATCAGGTGGCCATGGGTTCCTGGCACCGCCGAGGAAGCGCAGGTGGCGCAGGAATGCCACCAACCCACGGGTTTGTGTGCTGCGCAAGCCGGAAGCGACCCGGATGTTGCGTCACGCGCCTTCCGCGGGCATCGCCCGTGGCAGTTTGACGACAAGGACATTTCGCCCTGTGACATTACGCCTTCCTGCCGCGACCTCCTCCGCCTGGGTGCTCGCCGAAACCGCGACATCCGCAGTCTTCTCGCTCTTCTCCCTCATGCTGATCGCCCGGGTCATCGGACCCGAGGCCGCGGGCACCGGCTCGGTCGCGATCGCCGCCTTCCTGCTGGCCGACCTCGCCTCCGCTTCCCTGTTCACGGACGCCCTGGTGCAGCGCCTCGCCCTGACCGAGCGGCACTCCCACAGCGCTGTAACCGTTCAAGTCTCCGTTGGCCTGGTCGGTGCCACCCTGCTCTCCCTGCTGGCGCCGAGCCTGGCCCGGAGTGCGGAAGCGCCGGAGGTGCTGCCGCTGACACTGGCCTTGGCGGGGCTGCTGCCCTTTTCCGCCTTCTCCGGCGCCGCCGCCGGCCTGGTGCTGCGGGTGCAGCGCTACCGGCTACTGGCAATGCGCGTGTTGGTCGGCCAGCCGGTCGGGCTGACGGCGGGCCTGCTGGCGGCGCATGCGGGGCTCGGTCCCTGGGCGATGGTGGCGCAGCAGGCGGGGGCAACCCTCGCTACCTTCCTCCTCCTGGCGACATTCGGTCGTTTCCGGTTGCGTCCACGTGTCTCCGGCCGGGCCATCGCCGATCTCTGGCCGGTGGCGGGGCCGCAGATCCTCTCCGTCGTGGTCCTTGCCGGGCGCTACCGGCTCTTCGTCCTCGCTCTCGGCATCCTGACGCCGGAGACGGTGGTGGCGGTGTGCAACGTCGCGTTCCGCCTGGTCGATTCCGCCCTGGGCGTCGTCTGGGGTTCGATCGGCCGGCTCGCCCTGCCCCGCTTCTCCGCGCTGCAGGACAGCCCCTCCCGACTGTCCGAGGCCTATGGCGAGATCGCGCAGCTCCAGGCCCTGATGGGCATGCCAATCGCCGCCGGCGTCGCCCTGACCGCGCCGGACCTGGTGCATGCCCTGCTCGGCCCGGCCTGGGACGAGGCGGCGGACGCGGCCAGGGTGGTAGCCTGGATCGCGGTGCTGTCCTTCGTCTGGGGCGACGCCTGGAACCTGTTCGTGGCCCGAGGCAAGACCCGGCGGAACCTGATGGTCTCCACCGTCACCATGCTGGTGCCGCTTGTCCTGCTGCTGCTGTTCCGACCGGGGACGCCGATGGATGTCGCCGCCTGCTGGGCGGCCAGCACCCTGGTCGTCACGCCGTGGCTCACCTGGCTGGTGCTGCGGGAGTTGCAGCAATCGCCCCTCTGGCTGCTCGGCCGCATCGCCCCGGCCCTGGCCGCCACTGGCACCATGAGCCTGGCAGTGATGCTGCTGCGGGAGGGGGTTTCCCTGCCGCCCTTCCCCGAGCTCCTGCTGGAGGCGGCGGTGGGGGTGCTGGTCTTCGGCGCCGTGGCCTGGCTGGCCCTGGGGCGCCGGCTGCCGCGCGCCCTGGTGGCGGCCCCGGTCGCGGCGGCGGAATAGGGTGCGCCCGGACCTGCGGGTACATGCTCCGGGCTGCGGGTGCCCATGGAGCAGGCGCCCGCACCCGGCCCCCGTCGGCCGGATGGCGTCAGAAGACCTGAAGCCTTGGCAGCGGCACCGCAAAGCGGCCGCCCCAGCTTCTGATGGCAGCCATCTCCGCCGCCACCTCCTCCCGCCGGTCCCAGGACAGAATCAGCAGGAAATCCGGCCGTTCCTCCAGCACCGCCTCGGGCGCCCGGACCGGAATGCGGGCTCCGGGCAGCAGCATCCCCTGTCGGTCGAGGCAGGGGTCCACGGTGAAGGGCAGCAGCTCCGGCCCGACGCCGCAGTAGGTCAGCAGCCTGCTGGCCCGGGCAGGGGCACCATAGCCCACGACCCGCTGCCCGGCCCGGCGGGCGCCGATCAGGAAATCGAGCAAGGCGCACTTCGCCAGCACCACGCCTTCGGCGAAGCGACGATAGGCCTCCGGCCCTTCCAGCCCGGCCGCCCTCTCCCGCAGGCGCTGCCTCTCCACCGCCGGCGTCACCGGCTTCGACGCATCCTCCACATGGCGAACGAAGAGGCGAAGCGAGGCCTCCTCCGGCAATTCCTCCAGGTCGAACACCACCAACCCGTGCTGCCCGAGGATAAGCTCCGCCACCAGAAGCGAGAGGCAGAAGCCATCCGTGCGGGAGATGCTATCGAAGGCGTTGCATTCGATCAGGCGCAGCAGATGCGGGAATTCGAAGGTGGCGACGCCACCGGGGGCGAGCAGGATACGGACGCCCTCGATGAAATCGTGCAGATCCGGCGCCTGCGCCAGCGCCCGGTTCGCCAGCATCAGCACCGGCGCCGGATAGGCGGCGCACAGCCGCCGCGCTGTGGCGGCGCGGAAACGGGCGATCTCGATCGGGATGCCCCGGGCGATGGCCGATTGCGCTGCCTCCTCCTGCGGCTCCACGCCCAGGACCGGGATGCCGCGGCGGGCGAAGCATTGCAGCAGCCGGCCATCCTTGCCGCCCACCTCCAGCACCGGCGTCTGCGGCCCAAGGCAGAGCTGTGCCGCCATCCGGTCGGCAAAGGCTTCGGCCTGGCTCGGCCATGCCTCCAGGACCGAGGAGGGCCAGGATTGCCCGCCAGTGGCTTCCTCCGGAGCCTGGAACTCCGGCAGTTGCACCAGGCGGCAGTCGGAGCAGACCAGGACATGCAGAGGAGAGAATGCCTCCGTCCGCGTCGGCTGCCGCGGGTCGAGGAGGTCATCCCCAAGGGGAATCATGCCGAGATCGGCGAAGCTTTCGGTCAGCGCCGCGCCGCAGGAGCGGCAGGCAGGCCGAAGAACGCCGGGGCGGCGATCGTCCGGACCGGGACGTAGCGGCGCGGAGCCGTGGTCGAAACCGGCACGCATATGCGGCGTCACTCCGGTACGGGAAGGTAACGCGCTGGCTGGCTGCCGCGCCGGCGGAGGAGTGGACGGGCAGGCTCGTCGGGTCTCGTCGGCATGCCTTGGTGCGGGATTGGGGCATGCCCCTTGATTCGTCCGAGTGTCACGGTACCTCTCACCGGCAGGTGCCGTATCGTCTCCGCACCGGTCCTCCGTTCCAGACACAATCCATCGAGAACGGGATGCTACCGGCCGGCAGCAAGGCACCGTGATCCCGGAGCGGTATGCGGTGATCGGGATCAGCCCCGCCTCTGCTCGCGATGGCGGGAACCAGCGCTGCCTGGTGGCGTTCGCACATGCAAAAGGGGAATACTTGAACTTGCCTGCATGGACACCGCAGCCGTGGCCAATGGAATGGATCAAGCGGAGCCTGCAGGAGGTGCCAGTGTATCTGGGGCCTGCGCGCCGCGTCGTCATCACCGGCCTGCCCCCGGCCGCCGATCTCGACGGGCAACTGCGCCTGGAGGGGCTGGTCTGCCTGTTGTTGGCGCGTGGACTCTCCGTAGCCTATGGCCGCCCGTCCGCCCGGCCCGACGAAGCCACGATATGGCTTGGCGCGGGCGAGCCCGACCCAGCAGCGCCGCCCCTGCTGCTCTGGCCCCCGGCCGATACTCCCCCGCGCCGGCTGACGGCCATCGCGGCAGCCAGCAAGGCGGGCAGGGTCTGCGTCGCGGATCCGGGCCGGCT
>Ga0207747_1002328_pt1 | contig 10801 bp, 12 predicted proteins | sample HigsolmetaGSP11D_FD_184839 | JGI IMG/M metagenome (GOLD analysis project Ga0207747, IMG submission 184839) | High solid enriched microbial communities from the Joint BioEnergy Institute, USA - SP1-1-D (SPAdes) | ecosystem: Engineered > Bioreactor > SSF (Solid state fermentation) > Aerobic >... | reverse complement strand
ATATAATCATAGCGATCCAGCACATCGCTGTATCGGTCGCGGAAGGCTTCAAAGTTCCACCCATTTTTGTTCTCGTAGGCCAATTCGAATGATCTGCTTCCGAGTTGTATCACGATCGATCCTCCTTCCCCCTGGTTCCTATGATTCAAGTGTGCGCACCGCAGCTTCCTTCTGTTCACGCGCATGGTATGAGCTGCGTACGAGAGGACCCGACTCCACATGGCTGAAGCCTCGCTTCATGCCTTCTTCCTTGAGCAAGGCAAACTCTTCAGGCGTATAATATTTCTCCACGGCCAGATGCTGCCGGGTCGGCTGCAAATATTGGCCGATCGTCAGTATGTCGCAGTTTGCGGCGCGCAGGTCATCCATCGTCTGCAAGATCTCTTGCCAGCGCTCGCCAACGCCAACCATGATGCTCGACTTGGTTGGAATTTTCGGCTGATATGCCTTGGATCGCGCCAGCAGTTCCAGGGAACGACGGTATTTGGCCTTCGCCCGCACGCGGTCTGACAGACGCTCAACCGTCTCGACGTTATGATTCAGCACATGCGGTTTGGCATCCAGCACGGTGTAGAGCGACTCCTCGTTGCCCTGGAAATCCGGAATGAGCACTTCCACATCACAGAACGGCAGCCTTTCCTTGACCGCCTTGATCGTCATGGCAAATATGGAAGCACCGCCATCCTTCAGGTCGTCGCGAGCGACCGATGTGATCACGCAATGGCGAAGTCCCATCTGCTCTGCTGCTTCCGCCACACGCTGCGGCTCCTGCAGGTCCAGCTCCGTCGGCATGCCGGTATTCACCGCACAGAATCGGCAGGCTCGCGTGCATATATCTCCCAGGATCATGAATGTTGCGGTGCGATTCGCCCAACATTCGTGTATGTTCGGACATCTCGCTTCTTCGCAGACGGTGTGAAGTGTCTTCGAGCGCATCATCTGCTTGATTTCTTTAAAATGGGTCGCCTCTTGCTCCGATACCAGCTTGATCTTCAGCCAATCGGGCTTTCTCTGCAGCGGTTTCGTCACCATCTCTCCATCCACCTTTCTCTATTGGTTATTATAACACGTTCGGACGAACATGCCACATCAGGTCTTGTCATTCAATGACAACTCCGGATCGACAGTGAATGAATATGCGCTGGACAAGATACAATATGTGCGTGTACAGGATCGGCCGATAAGCAGTAAGCAGATGGATACCACCAACGAAAGGAGGCTGTTCGCTGTGCTGCGCAAATGGCTCGTATCGTTCATCGCCGCAGTTGTCCTGGTTACCGGGATCGGCTTGCCATGGAGGGTGCAAGCTGCCGCTTCTGCCGTGAGTTCCCCAGCGACGCCTGATGCGCAGATGATGACGGAAGCAGAGCGGCTTAAAGAGCTGGAAATATTGATCGACCAAGTCAGCGCTTTGACCGGCATCCCCTGGTATTGGCTGGCGGCGATCAATCAATACGAACGGACGATGAACAAGGTGTTCAAGGCGAGGCAGCATTGGAATGACCGACTGGTCAGCATCTATTATTCGGAGAATCAGTGGGCTGGCCCGCTCAATCCCGATCCGAACGATACGAATCCCGTTTCGATCCGTTTCTTCGGCGGCATCGGCAGCGATGGCAACCAGGATGGCAAGGCAGACCTGAATGATCCGATCGACATCATGCACACCATGACGAGCCATCTGCTTCGTTACGGCATCACCGACAAAGGCTTGCGTGCAGCGCTGTGGGAACATTACCACAATCCGCGCAGCGTGCAGCGGATCGAGCAGTTCGCAAACATGTACAGGACATTCGGCAAGCTCAATCTGAGCAAACGTGCGTTCCCGGTTCCGTTGCGATCGAACTACTCCTACCGCAGCACCTGGGGGGCAGCGCGCGGATGGGGAGGCCGTCGCATCCATGAAGGAACGGATATCTTTGCCGATTATGGCACGCCTGTCCGCTCTACCTGTTACGGCATCGTGGAAGTGATGGGATGGAACCGGTACGGCGGGTGGCGGATCGGCATCCGCGACATTCATAACGTCTATCACTACTTCGCCCATCTGTCCGGCTTTCAGAAGGGATTGCGCGAAGGCGATCTGGTCGAGCCCGGCCAGACGATCGGTTGGGTCGGCAGCTCGGGCTATGGCAGGCCCGGCACCCAGGGCAAGTTCCCGCCACATCTCCATTACGGCATGTATCGCGATACCGGCCTCGCGGAATGGTCCTTTGATCCATATCCGTATCTCCGCAGATGGGAGAAATCCGAACAAGCGAGCAGATGAACCGCAGCATGAAGTCCTGCGACGTTCTCTCGCTTGTTTCGTTTATATGCGCTGACTGTCGATTAGCGTCTGCAGGCGGGAACCCTGCTGCAACCGCCATCCTGCAGCTTGCTTCGTTTACTGCGCTTCAGCCTCTCCGATGAAGCTGTCTGTCCCGGCGTTCGCCGGCGGCACCCCAGGCAGCGCGATATTCGGGATGCCGTGCTCCTGGCCTGGTCCAGCCGGGTTTCCTTTGTTGTCAAAATAATACATCGGAACATCGCCAATCACGAGCACGTAGGAGACCGGCACTTCGCTGGACACCACCTCGGGCTGTGTGCCGAACGGCACAATGATCATCAGCTCCGCGTGGATCCGCATATAGACCTCGACGAGGACCATGTTGATCCCTGCGTCCGTCTCGCGCGTCATCAGATCGACCTTCGCGTGCCCGATCGGCCTGAATGAGACGGAAATATCCGGCCCCATCGAACCGAGCAAGGTGCTGCCAAGGGCGAGACCGATCGGGATCTTCTCGGGCCGTTCGCTCAGGCGGACGAGCAGGCTCTCCACGTGCTCCACCGTTTCGGCCACGATCTGCATATGCTGCGCATAGTTCAGGTTGAGTCCGGTGATCCTGCCGCCGACATCGGTCTTCCACTCCACGAGCTGATCATAATGCTCGGAGCTTGCGATCGTTTCCGTAATCGCAGAGTTGATCGACTCTGTCGCCATCTGCTTGATGCGAAATGTAGCGATATTCAGAAGATGCGGCTTGATGTTCTTCTCCACGTAGATGAAAGTCTGAAAGGTGAAGAAGATCATGACCAGGAAGGAGATGAACCAGATCTGCTTGCGGCTTAAGCGCACAGGGCGGCTGCGCCATCGGCTTCTCGTCATCGCTTCACGCCAACCCCCTTCGCAGCTTCTGTCCCCGTCTAACGGACGATCCCTTGACCATATATATGCCCGGAAAAGGTTGCATATCCCTGAGCAGAAGTTATGACAGGATGCGTCCCCACACCGAACCGCTCGCAACAGCATATCCTGCTCAGAGGGGGGATGCTCCGATGAGTTCAAGCCGACGTAACGGCCGTGGCAAGAAACCCGGCCGCGGTCGCATATCATCAGCCAGCAAAAACAACCCCCGCCTCGAAGATATTTCTGTACAAGACCTGCTGAGAGGCAAGCAACTGGAGATCGTCACGGCAGCCCTCCTGATCTCCGGTAAGCTGAAAGTTGATGTCATCTCCGTGTTTCGCGACTCCCCGGTCATCTCCGTCAACCTGTTGGGTCAATTTCGCACGAAGCCGAATGGCAGTGACAAGTCTAAAGCACTTGCACAATTCCTCGAGGAGAACGGCGACATGACCATAGATGATATTATCGATGCGATTTCGAAGAGAATGAACAAAAGGAGCTGAATGAAGATGGGCATTTTTGACGGCGTGAACCTGAACAATGGCATCATTCTGATCGTGGTCATTTTGCTTTTGATTTTTGGTTCCACCGATCTCAAAGACTTGAAAAGCGCACCTTGATGGCGGGGCAGGCCGTCACAGGTCTCATTCGCAAGGTTGGGGAATGAACGCGGCCGTTCATCCCAACTTTTTTGATTGTTGCCTTGGGAGCAATTGCGCAGTCCAGCAAACGTTGTTGACACGACCGGAGACGCTGCTTTCGATCGTCACCTCGATCAGGTGCGAGATGTCGCCGTCACGGTCATCCCAAGCAGTCGCTCCTGCATCCGTGTACACACTTCCTGCTTGGAGACGCACAACAGGCTTGCCCAGCAAGGTGATGACAGGCTGTGATGTTATGGTGCCGCTGCGCCTGTCTCTTTGCCAGCCCCTTGGTCACCCTGGTTGCTTCTTGAAGGATTTAACAAGACGACTCCTCCTATGATCAGGATCAAGCCAAGGAATGTCGTGACATCAAATGGATCTTGCCAGATCCATACTCCAATTAACGCTGTGAGTGCTGTACCCAGCCCCGACCATATGGCGTATGCCAGGCTTAACGGGACGGTCTTGAGACATAGCGACAAGCAATAAAATGACAAACCATATCCGACAATCACCCCGATGGACGGAAACAGATTTGCAAATCCTTCTGACAACTTGAGCATGGTCGTACCGAATACTTCGCTGATGATGGAGATTCCTAACGCAACATAACCTTTCATATGACTGCCCCCGACTCTCTGAATGTTAATGGGGTGTGCTCATTTTCAGAACAACAACCCCGCTGATGATCAGGATCAAACCCAGACATTTTCTCAGACTTAAACGTTCCTTATAAAAGACTGCGCCGACCAAAGCGGTCAATGCTGTGCCCACCCCTGACCATATGGCGTAGGCCGTACCCAACGGTATCGATTCAAGCGCCAGCGACAGCAGATAGAACGCTGCCGCATAGCCGATCACGACTCCCGCAGAAGGAAGTATCTTCTTGAACCCACTGGATACCTTCAGCATCGAACTGCCAAACACTTCACTCAGGATGGCTGTCGCCAATATGAAATACGCATCCATGATGAACTCCTCCAGATTCTGAATCCAAAACACATCAATTCTTCTGCTCCCATGATAGCTGATCCCTGAATATATAACAAACGCCCAGTCTTTCGACTGGGCGTTGACTCGAAATACATCAGCGTCATGCGTGACTATACCTCCGTTCCTCTGTCACGTGCTTACCAGAACAGCTCCTTGTATCCATTCAGCCGCGCGATGCCTTCCGCGAAGTAATAGTCTCCGTAGATCAGCGGCACATCGATGTTCCTCTGTTCCGGGTAATGGCTCGTGCCATGCAGGATCAGCCCCTCTTCGTCCTGATCCCATGCACCGCAGTTGGTGTACAGAGAATGGAGGATTCGCTTGCCTGCCTCATAATAGATCGCAGCTTCAAACTTGCTGACCTGCTCGGCGATCAGCAGAAGTCCGCAAGCGGCGATGGCTCCGGCCGATGAATCGCGATACTTCGGAACCTCTGCCGGCAAGCGGAAATCCCAATACGGCACGTAATCATCGGGCAGGTTGGAGATAAAGAAATGGGCGACCCGTTTGGCTGCATTCAGAAACCGTTCGCAGCCCGTATACCGATAACTCAGGCTAAGTCCATATATGGCCCAGGCAGTTCCACGGGACCATGCCGAGTCCGGCGCATAGCCCTGGCCTCCCTTTACTTCCACTTTCTCACCTGTCTCCGGATCAAACGCGACGATATGATTCACCGAACCGTCCGGCCGGATGAAGTGCTCGAGCACCGTGTCGGCATGCCTGACGGCGATATGCTTGAAGCGCGGATCTCCTGTTTCCTGACTCGCCCAATACAGCAGCGGCAGGTTCATCATGCAATCGATGATCGCCCAGCCTGCGAGATTGCCGTTCCATGCCCGGATGTAATTGCCCTGCACATTGAATCGGGCAGCGAGCAAGTTGGCAGCGAGCAGCGCACGGCGCTTCGATTGCTCATCTCCGAGCAGCTGATAGCTTGCCCGGCTGGTCAGAGTCCACATGAAGCCAATATCATGATCCACCATCAAGGAATCCGCAAGCAAGGAATCCATCTGTTCCTCACAACGCTGAGCGGTCCTCTTGAGCGCTTCATCCTTCGTCTCCCAATATACGAGCCATAACAATCCCGGCCAGAACCCAGCGGTCCACCATCTCGCCGGTTCCAACTGATACTTCCCGTTATGGCTGGCATGCGGGAAATTGGCTCCGATCCGTTCATGAACTTTCGTGACCTTCTTCGCCGTCTTGCGCCATGCCTCTTGTATCCAGGTTTCTTGAATGGTCATGCGATATGTCTCCTTTGCTAGATTTAATCAGCCAATGCCTTGTCGATGGGGATCGAACCGCCGTTCCATACTTTGCGCGAGCTCCATTCCGCTTCTCCTTGCCAGAATGGCGCTTCCGGCGGCAAACCCAAAGGCAGGAATACCGTTGTACACAGATACAGACTGCCCGTCGAAATATACCCCTCGCCCAGCTCTTTCTGGCTGCCGACAAATCCGATCTTGAGCCAGCCGTTCTCATCGAACGTATGTGGCGCCTCCAGTTGCCGCCTGATCACGGCGGTGAGCGCACAGCGCACAGCGGCAGGGGTAAGCGTTGGATCCAGTTGCTGGCGCAGCGCCATCAGCGCGAGATGTTGAAACGCCCCGAACCTGTAAGCCAGCGACCGGCCAATCGGCGGAAAAGTCCCTTCGGGCGAGATCAGGCGTTCCAGCACTGCAGCATAGCGGATGCCCCGCTTGAGGATCGGCTCTCGCATCTCCCGCCAATCCGCGAACTGATCGCCAAGCACGTCCATGATATCGATGAGCATGGGCTGGATGACGAAGCTGTTATAGTAATCCCAATGAAAAGCCGGTCCATCGGAGTATGCACCGTCACCCACATACCATTGCTCATGCTGTCTGATCGCATAATCGACACGCATGCGGTCCCACTCTCTGCCCATCCTGAACAGAGCTGCTTCGATCATCGCGCTGAAGAGCAGCCAGTTGCTGAACACGGGACGAATGACCCGGGGAGCCGTCAGAGCGTCTGCAAGAAACTGCTGGACTGTCGGTTCCAGCTTGTCATACAGCTCCGTCGGCGCCCTTAGGATGGCATTCGCGAGAAATGCCGCATCCACCACAGGCTGACCGCCGTGCTGAAAGTTCATATAGTCGGGTGACTCAGGATCGGTGGCTGCCGCAATCGCTTCGCGCGCCAGGTTGGCCATTTCCGCCCGCAGCTCTCCTTCCGCACCATCCCGCGGTCCCGTTTCCAGCCATGGAGCGATGCCTGCCAAAGTACGGCCCAATGCCTCCAGATATGTATACTGACGGCGATCCTCATACCACGCCTCAACCGGCATCCTGAGTTTCAATTGCCGCCGGGACAGCGCATCCAAAACAGGATAAGCAATCCTCACGAGCGATTCAACCCAATACTGACGATCAGTGCTCATGTTTGAACCTCCTTGTGAGAGCAGTATAGTGTGTTGTCGCCGTCCAAACAATAAGCTATAATGTTCAAAAACTGACTGATCGTGCTTTATTGAGGAGAGAATGCCGATGATCCAGCTGCTGTCCTGCGGCTACCATACCGTTCATCATGATGGAATCGTAAGAAATCGGCCGAATGGTTCAGGCAGCTACATTTTTGTGTTTTTCAAGAGCCGTGCTGAGGTCAAGCTGTACGAAACCACTTACGAGGTCGACAAGCATACTTTCGTATTGTTTCAGCCGACAACCCCACACTTCTATCGGGAGATCGAAAGTCCGTTTATCAATGACTGGTTTCATTGCTGGGGGGAAGAGCTCGAAGCACTGCTGGACGAGATTCAATTTCCGGCGGACACTCCGGTGAAAGCGTCCGATCCGGTGATGGTCTCCCGCTTCATCCAGGAGCTTCAGGCGACTTTTCATATGGGAGGAAAGTTGAAGGAGAGGATCATCGATTGTGAACTGCGGTCATTTTTTATGAAGCTGGCGGATCTGCAACAACGGACTACGCATGAGAAGCTCAGACGCTATTATCTGCCTTTCTCTGAGCTGAGAAATGAGCTGTACAGCAATCCGCAGAACCACTATACGGTTTCCCAGCTCGCGTCCCGCTTCAATCTGAGCAAATCCTACTTCCAGCACATCTACAAGGATCTGTTTCAATGCTCCGTCATGAGCGACATGATCCAGGCCAGGCTGGGCCATGCCAAATATTTGCTCGACCACAGCGAGCATTCCATCTCGCATATCGCCAGCCTGTGCGGATATGAGAATGAAACGCACTTCATGCGGCAATTCAAGCGGTATGTGGGAGTATCGCCAAGGAGGTACAGGTTTAGAGGGAGCTCATCCGCTGCCGCATCGCCTCGAACAGCAGGACGGTCGTGGCCATCGCCACATTGAGCGACTCGATGCGCCCCTGCATCGGAATGGTGATGCGCTCGTCGACTTCTGCGGCCACCGCACTCGATACGCCCGCGCCTTCGTTGCCGACGACGAACCAGAGGGGCTGCTGCCAATCCAGCTCATAACAGCTGCGGGCATTCTCCAGCCCGGTGCTGACGACATGGATGCCGCGGCTGCGCGCCTCGCGCAAGTACGGGAGCAGGTCGCCTTCCATGATCGTGATGCGAAACATCGACCCCATCGAGGCACGAACCGTCTTCGGGTTATACAGGTCTGCCGAGCCGCGGCCGAGGATGATCCCCGTTGCGCCGGAAGCCTCGGCGCTGCGGATGATCGTCCCGACGTTGCCGGGGTCCTGCACGCCGTCCAGCAACACAACAAGCGACTGCTCCTGCTGCCACAGCCGATCAGCGGACGGCTGAGCCTTGCGCACGATGGCGAACACGCTCTGCGGCGTCTGTGTGCTCGTGCATTTGGCGAGAACGCTCGAGCTAACCCCGATCCACTCGCACGGGTGGTCCCGGTGCTCATGCAGTTCCGCTAGCAGCGGCCTGTCGTCCGCGTACGCAACGCATTCCACATCGACGCCCGAGCTCAGCGCCTCCTTCACGAGATGAACGCCTTCTACGAGGAACTTGCCCTGCTCATCGCGTCCTTTCTTGCTGAGCAGATCCGCCCACTCTTTGACTCTCGGATTATGTACGGATGTAATCGTCTTGTTCACGGTATATGGTTACTCCTCGAAGGAAATTTCCAGCTTGCGCAGATTTTCGTTGCTTCCCACGACGACCAGGATGTCATCTTCCTTGATCGTATCTTCTGCACGCGGCGCGATGTTCATGCGGTCCCTGGTCTTGATCGCCATCACATTGCAGCCGTACTTCGCCCGGATGTCCAGCTCGCGCAGATTCTTCCCGACCATGCGCGGCGTCACATGAATATCGACGATGCTGTAGTCCTCGGACAGTTCGATGTAGTCGAGAATATTCGGCGAGATGAGCGAATGGGCCAGTCTTAGCCCCATATCCCGCTCCGGGAAGATTACCTTGTCCACTCCGATCTTCGCCAGCACCTTGCCATGGAGTTCGGATTGCGCCTTGACGACGAGCATCTTGATGCCCATTTCCTTCAGAATCAGAGAAGTGAGGATGCTCGCCTGGATGTCCTCGCCGATCGCCACAACGACCACGTCGAAGTTGCGGATGCCGATCGCCCTCAGCGCCTCTTCATCGGTACAGTTCGCCTGAACTGCGTGGGTGACCGAGTTCAGCACCTGCTCGATCCGTTCTTCATTCTCATCGATCGCCAGAACCTCATATCCAAGCTTGTACAGCGCCGTAGCCACGCTCGATCCGAATCTGCCCATGCCGATGACAGCAAACTGTTTTTTCATTGATTTTGCCATCCTTTCCACCGCCTCAAAAACATGATTTATTATATCATAGCCTAATGCGAAAATGAGCATATTACAATACGAAGCCTGTATCATGATGCAAGGTACTAAGGACAGCGGAGGATTCGTAGCATGAACAATCTGAATTTGCGCGAAGCGATTGTCAAACGCGTGCAGGACAGGGACGAAAAGGAATTGATGGAGATCATCAACGATTCGGTGCACGCCGACGAGCGGGCCTTGCCGGGACTGGGCGTCCTGTTCGAGATCATCTGGGATCACATCGATACATCGATGAAAAATCAGCTCGTCAGCGAGTTGAAGCAGCATCTTCCGACCTCATAGCGAGGTGAGGCAGCCAGTTCCGTCGACAACCAGTCAACGAGACAAACCGCCATAATGACAGTCTGACGTTCCGTTAAGCCAATCGGTTGCCAACTTAGTTGGAATTCATCCAACTAACATCACTTCATCTCGACGTTTTGCGTAGGTTTATTGGATTTCGTCCAACTAAAATTGGCCATAGAGGTTTTTCGGACGTTCAACAAGCACATTAGTTGGACATTTTCCAACTATCCTTACGAATCAAGCCTTTGTCGCTTCAATTGGTTGTATGAAATCCAACGAACCATCATGGCCAAGCATAAAGAAATACTTAGCTGGCGCCAAGTCCTTTAGGACGCAGGTGGCAGCTTGGTATTTCTTATGTCTTACGAGAATGTATGGGAAGTTATACTTTCTATAAGACTGAAAAAATGGCGCTGTCGGGGACCTCCCCGGCAACGCCATTTTGTTTTACGTATTGCGGCTGTATGGCGCCGTATCCAGGAAAGTGGCATCCGGCATCTTCTCCATGGCCGTGCGCAGCGCATATTCGTTCTCGAACAGCGCCACCTTGTTGCCATGTTTGTCATGTACGAGGATGGAGTTAACGCGGAACTTGCCCGGATCGGCTTCCACGCCGGTGATCCAGCGGGCGAACTGATACGGCAAGCGCTGCAGCGTGATGTCCACGCCGTACTCGTGCTTCATCCGGTACTCGAACACCTCGAACTGCAGTTGCCCGACGACGCCCAGGATGATGTCCTCGAAACCGATCGTGCGGAACACCTGCACGGTGCCTTCCTCGGTCAACTGGTCGAGACCTTTCTGGAACTGCTTGTGCTTCATCGCGTTCTTCACCGTCAGCTTGGCGAAGATCTCCGGCGAGAACGTCGGCAGCTCGTCGAACTCGAAGCTTCCGCCCTCCACC
>Ga0207747_1002324_pt1 | contig 10815 bp, 10 predicted proteins | sample HigsolmetaGSP11D_FD_184839 | JGI IMG/M metagenome (GOLD analysis project Ga0207747, IMG submission 184839) | High solid enriched microbial communities from the Joint BioEnergy Institute, USA - SP1-1-D (SPAdes) | ecosystem: Engineered > Bioreactor > SSF (Solid state fermentation) > Aerobic >... | reverse complement strand
TGACAGATATTGAACACCCCGGTCCGGCTCAGGCCTACCTGCCCGGCGATGGCGGCGTAGGTCATGCCCGCCTGGCGCAGCCCGATGACCTGCCGCCGGCGCTCCTCCTGGGCCGCGGCCGGCAGCTGGCACATGTCCACGTGCCTCATGCCCGCGAACCCGGAGAGGCCCAGCCTCAGTTCAAGACAAAGGGGACCGGGTCAAAAAATCCCAACAATGCTCCGTAACCAGACAGCGTAACCGGAATGAGGCGGCCCGCTGGTTCAAGAAGTTGGTCACGGCGGAGATCCTGCCGCAGATCCGGAAGACCAGCGGCTACAGTATGGCAGCCAACTCTACTCGATTGCGGCCCTTCGCTTTGGCAGCGTAGACTGCCGCATCGGCGCGCCGCAGCAGATCCTCGATCGTGCAGTCTGCCGGCCCCCGTTCGGCCACGCCGAAGCTGGCGGTGAGCGGCGGGAGATAAGCAGTCCCACGGGGCTGGAGCGCCAGAGACGCCACCGCCCGCCGCAGCCGCTCGGCGATCTCGGCTGCTTCGGCCAGGCCGATCTGCGGCAGGACGACAGCGAATTCCTCGCCGCCAATGCGGGCCAGGATGTCCTCGCTGCGGACCAGCCCGGTCAGGGTCTGCGCAATGGCCTGCAGCGCCGCATCGCCCATCGCATGGCCACCGGTGTCGTTGAGCTGCTTGAAGTGGTCGAGATCGAGCAAGATCAGCGAGAGACGCTGGTTCGCCTGTCCGGCGCGCTCCAGCGCCGCGCCGGCATTGGCCATGAAGAAGCGCCGGTTGCCGATGCCGGTCAAAGGATCGGTCAAGGCTTCGCGCCGAAGCATTTCGGTGCGAGCCACTGCCCGCTCCAGCGTGCCCCGGGTCCTGGCCAGGCGGAACTCGGCCTCACGTCGTTCGCTGGTCAGCGCGATCAGGGTCAGCGCGTCCATGGCGAAGAGTACGGTCATCAGGCCGACCGATTGCAGGGGGTTCGCGACGCTCGGCGCGTGAAAGGGGCCTTCGCCGATCACGGTCCCGACCGTTGCCGTGATGCAAATCAGCGTCAGCAGCGTGTAGGCGGCGCGGAGCGAGATGCGGAGCGTGATCCAGGACAGTGGAACGGTCAGGAGGAAGACGGCATCCGGTCGTACCAGCCGGCCCAGGCCGGGCACGGCGAAAAGCAAGGCGGCCGCGGCGATGGTGCTGAGCAGAATGAGGGTATCGAGCGGAGAGGGTGCTCGATCGACCGCGCGCGGTGTGCGCTCCGCACCCAGCCAGAGCAGCAGGGCAGGTGCGAAGAAGAAGGTCCCGCCACTGTCACAGAGCCACCAGCCCCAGAAGGTCCGGTAAACCTCTCCGGTCGAAAGGGGCTGGTCGAGTGCAAGGGCGAGCGTGCCGCCGGCGGCGGTGATCGTCGCATGCAGCACCACGCCGCCGAGGATGAATCCGACCACGCCGATGAAGCGGGTGAACAGACCACTCGGCGGCCGCAGGAAACGCGTAGCCACGGCACCGATCCAGGGGCCGGCGGCATTGCTGACGGAGATCGCCGCAGCCACATGCAGCGGCGAGCCGAAGACCAGCCAGTTGACGATGCAGGAGCCGGCGAACACACCGGGCAGAAGCCCGGCGCCGCCAACCATGCAGACGACGCAGGCGATGCCGGCGGGCAGCCAGATCGGTGCCGGGAACAGGCCGTAGGCGCCGAAAAAGCGCCCCACTACGGCGCCAAGCCCCGCATAAAGTGTTGCTACGACAAGGTTGGCGACAGCCAAGCGCGCCCGGCTGCCCGAGGCGAGCCAGGGCAGCAGCCAGGGGTTCGGCATGCCTCTGGACCGCAGGCTGGCGAGGTTGAGGCTGGAGCTTGCCGTGGTGTGCACCGCGAGCATCGGCCCTGTCGCATGCTCCCGATCAATTAGCACTGCCATTTGGCACAGCTGAGAATGTCTTTCAATCGTTAGGTGAAATCCAGCCAGGAGCTGCCTCGGAGGGTGAATGGGACGGAAATGGGAATTGGAGCCGGTTCGCACCTGGGGACGGGCGGGTATGGGAAAGCTAGCCAATTCCGCGGGTTTTCGTGTCCCGCTGCCTGGCGGGCTAGCTATCGGCCGCCAAGCTCCGCAGGTTCAGGCCGCACGGCACAGCGGCGAAGAAGATGTGCTGGCTTCCCGGCCCCGCCCCGTTGCCTTCAGCCAGCCGGAGACGCGGCAGGGGCGCCGGAGCGCCCTCGGGGCGGGCGGCGTTCATCCGCCGGATGACAGCAGACAGCGCCATGTCGGAAAGCGGCGTGGTGCGTTTGGCAGAGGGGAAAATCAGCGCCTCGCTCATCAGCAGTGCCAGCCGGGGTACGTCCTTTGGCTTCGTGGCAGCGCCGGTCGCCAGCATGTAAGGCGCGGGCAAGCGATTGACCCACCCCCCTGGGGGCCGCCTCCCGTCACGCCTCCACCGCCAGCCCCGGCGGTGCCGTTCGCTGCCGGAGCAGCCGGCGCCCACTATCTTCGCCTCCGGCAGCAGTAGCGGCCCACAAGGCGCCAACATCGGTTACCGCTGCCTACCGGACAATTCGCCGGACGAAACCTGATCGAGCTGCACCGGCCCATGCTGAAAACCGATTCCTGCACCAGTGCCGTCCGCTTCCGAGAGGCATTGGAGGCAGCCACCCCCAGCGCCCTCGGCGCCATTGCTCCCACCAGCGATGGCTGGTTCCACCATGCAGGCTATCCGCCGGTTCGCCGCGGCGCGACTGGCAGAGGTCAACGCTGTCGGACAGAGAGGCTCAAAGGACGGAACCGAGAGTTCAGATCCGGTTCCGACCCAGGCTTCGGAGCAGCCAATTGATGATTGCTCGCTTCAAGTTACTGGTGGCTTTCTTCGGTGCTTCGGCTCAAGCCGCCGTCCTCGACTCAGCCGAACACTCAGCGCGTTGGATCCGACGAACAAGGGAAGCCGAGCGCCGACGGTCATCTGACGCCATGGCAACTTAGTCACAGCGGACAGACATGCCGCCATCGACCACCAGTTCCGTGCCGGTCACGAAGCGTGCCTCGTCGGAAGCAAGGAACAGAACGGCATTGGCGGTGTCCCGCCCATCACCCGCGAAGCCCAGCGGAATGCGCGCCAGGCGCTGCTTCACCAGCGCCTCCACATCGCCGCCGGCACGTTGCTTGGCCAGGCGGGCCTCAACCATCGGTGTGTGCATCTGCCCCGGCACCACCGTGTTCACTCGGATGCCCTTCGCCGCATATTGCACGGCGACGACGCGCGAGAGCTGGATGACGCCGGCCTTGGAGGCCGCATAGGCCACCTGCGCCGCGCCGGTCCAGCGGATGCCGGAGGTCGAGGCGAGGTTCACCACCGCGCCGCTCCCCTGCTTTTCCATCACCGGCAGCACGTGCTTGAGGGTCAGGAAGACGCTCTTGAGGTTGGTGTCGATCTGGAGGTCCCAGACCTCCTCGGTCATCTCCACCGGGCCGCCGGCGGCCGAGCCGCCGACATTGTTCACCAGCACATCGATCCGGCCATGGCGCGCGACGACATCGGCGACCAGCCGGGCAATGGCGGCGCTATCGGTCACGTCGAGCACCGCCGTCTCGAAGCGCCCGCCCTCGGCGGTGATCCGCTCGGCCGTCTCCGTCATGCTCTCCGGCACGCGGTCCACGCCGATCACCGTCGCTCCTTCGCGCGCCAGCCCGACGGCGATGGCGCGGCCATTGCCCCAGCCAGGGCCGACGCAACCGGCGCCGGTGACGATGGCGACCTTGCCTGCAAAACGCTGCGGCATGTTTCTGCTCTCCATGGATGTCGATGCCTGGCACTAAGCCGCGCCGTCAGTCGAGGACGAGGTTCGCGGCCTGCGCCACGCGCCGCCAGCGCGCGATCTCGGCCCGCTGGAAGGCGGCGTATTCGTCAGGCGTGCCGCCGGCAACGGTGTAGCCGCCCGCCTGCAGGGGTTCGGCCACGGCGGGTTCACGCAGGATAGCGGTGATCTCAGCGGCGATCCGCTCGCAGAGCGCGGGCGGGGTTCCGGCCGGCGCCATCACCGCCTGCCAGGAGCTGACCTCGAAATCGGGCAGCCCGGCCTCGGCCGCCGTCGGCACCTCCGGCAGCAGCGGGCTGCGATGGGCGGCGGTCACCAGCAGCGCGCGCAGCCGGCCATCGCGCACCGGGCCGATGACGGAGCCGAGCCCCTGGAAGGAGATCTGCACCGTCCCGGCCAGCTGATCCATCACCGCCGCGGCGCCGCCGCGCGAGGGCACATGCGTCGCCTCGGTCCCCGTCATCTGGTTGAACAGCTCCATCGTCAGATGCGGCGAGGAGCCGATGCCGCTGGTGGCATAGAAGACGCCGCGTGGCCGCGCCTTCATCCAGGCGACCAGTTCCGGGAGGTCACGCACCGGCGCGACCTGCGGGTTCACCACCAGGACGTTCGGCGTGGTGACGGCCAGCGTCACCGGCGCGAAGTCGGTCAGCGGGTCGTAGCCCGGCTTGCGGTAGAGCACGGCATTCAGCGCGAAGACGCCGATCGAGCCGACCATCATCGTGTAGCCATCGGGCGTGGCGCGCGCGAGCATCCGCGCCGCGAGCTGCCCATTCGCGCCAGGGCGGTTCTCCACCACCACGGGCTGCCCGCTGCGTTCCGCCAGCCGGGTGCTGAAAGCCCGCGCCGCGATGTCCGAGGCACCGCCGGGCGCGAAGGGGACCAGCAGCGTCACCGGGCGGGTTGGCCAGCCAGGCTGCGCCAGGGCCGGTGCGGCAAGCCCGAACCCAACTGTCAGACCCAGCGTATGGCGACGTGTGACGTGATGCATGACGACGCTCCCGACCCTTATGCCTGGCGAGCGGGTATAACCGGGCATCCGTTCTGTGCAAGTTACTTCCATTCTGTGAAAGTCAGAGCTATAATGGCAGCGTGACGAGGAAACCGACCGATCCGACCAGGCCCGCAGCCGGCGGCCCTCCGCGCGAAAGCACGGAAGCCGAGAGCAATGTGCGCGCCGTGGATCGGGCCCTGGCCATCCTGCAAGCCTTCGAGGAGGGCGATGCGGCCCTGCCGTTGGTCGAGATCGGCCGTCGCACCGGACTGCACCTGACCACCGCGCTCCGTCTGCTCGGCACGCTGGAAAGCCACGGCTTCGTGCAGCGCAGCGCCACCGGCGGCTATGCACTTGGGCCGCAATTGCTGGTACTGGGCGAACGCTTCCGCCGCAGCCTGCGGCTGGAGGACCAGGTGATGCCCGCGCTGGACCGGCTGCGCAGCGAGAGCCGGGAAAGCGCCGCTTTCTTCGTGCGCGAGGGCAAGCAGCGCCGCTGCCTGTTCCGCCAGGAAAGCCCGCAGCCGGTGCGCACCGTGGCGCAGGTGGGGGATGTGGCGCCGCTCGGCATCGGTGCTTATGGCCGCGCGCTGGTGGCGCTGGAGAGCGAGCCGCGCCCGCGTCTGCCCATCGTCAGCCATGGCGAGCGGCTGCCGGAAGTCGTGGCCATCGCCGCCCCGGTACTGAACGGGCGCGGCGCCGTTGCAGGGGCCATCGGCATCACCATGCCGCGCTATCGTTTCGACCCGGCGGCCGAGGCGCGCTGCCTGCCACTCGTCCTGCGCGAGGCGGTGGCGCTGACCCGCGCCCTCGGCGGTGACCCCACGCCGATCACGGCGCTTTCCTGAGGAGAGACCCGATGCACCGCCTCGACCTGCCGCCGGAATCCGCGATGACGCCCGAGCAGCGTGCCGCCTGTGCCGAAGCGGTCGCCGGCATCCGCGGCCGCGTGCCGGCGCCGATGATCGCCTGGATCCGCAACCCGGAGCTGGCTTCCCGGGCGCAGAAGCTGGGCGAGCTGCTGCGCTACCAAACCTCGCTGGAGCCGCGCCTCTCGGAACTCGCCATCCTGGTCTGCGCCCGGCACTGGACCTCGCACCATGAATGGACGGCGCATAAGCGCGAGGCGCTGAAGGCCGGCCTCGATCCCGAGATCATCGCCGCTATCGCCGCACGCCGCACGCCGGTGCTGGGCGATGCGCGGGAGCAGGTCGTGTACGACGTCGCCAGCACCCTGCTGGCCACGGGCCGCGTGCCGCAGCCGCTCTACGGACAGGGCCTCGCCGCGCTGGGCGAGCGCGGCATGGTCGAGCTGGTGGGCATCCTCGGCTACTACTGCCTGGTCGCGCTGACGCTGAACACCTTCGAGCTCGGCCTGCCCGGCAGCCTTGCCCCTGAGCTTGAGGATCCGGAGGCCGGCGCATGAGCACCGCATCGCATCAGCACCAGATCCCAGTGCGCGAGGACTGGCTGGCCACCACGCAGGAAGAGGTGCTGGACCCGGGCCAGCCGATCATCGACCCGCATCATCACCTGTGGGACCAGCCGGGCTGGCGCTACCTGCTCGACGAACTGCTGGCCGATCTGCGCAGCGGCCATGACGTGCGGGCCACCGTCTACATCCAGTCCTCGCGCTCCATGCTGCGCGCCGAGGGGCCGGCGGCGATGCGAGCCGTGGGCGAGACCGAATTCGCCAATGGCGTCGCGGCGATGTGCGCCAGCGGCTACTACGGCAAGGTGCAAGCCTGCGCCGGCATCGTCGGCACCGCCGATCTGCGGCTGGGGGATGCGGTGCGTCCGGTGCTGGAGGCGCATCTCCGGGCCGGCGGCGACCGCTTCCGCGGCATCCGCCTCATCGCCACCTGGGATCCCGATCCGGCGATGCTGAACCCGGCCTATCAGCCGGCCGAGGACATGCTGGACAGCCCGGGCTTCCGCGCCGGCTTCGCCCATCTCGCCGAGCTCGGCCTCAGCTACGACGCCTGGCTCTACTTCCACCAGATCCCGCGCCTGGTTGCGCTGGCCCGCGCCTTCCCGCAGGTGCCGATCGTGCTCGACCATTGCGGCGGCATCCTCGGCATCGGCCGCTATGCCGGCAAGCGCGACGAGGTCTTCGCTGCCTGGTCGGCGAACCTGAAGGAATTGGCCACCTGCCCGAATGTCATGGTCAAGCTCGGCGGCCTCGGCATGCGGCTGCCGGGCTTCGGCTTCGAGGCGCGCGACCGCGCTCCCTCCTCGCTCGAACTGGCCGAGGCCTGGCGCCCCTGGATGGAGCGTTGCATCGAGATCTTCGGCACGGCGCGCTGCATGTTCGAGAGCAACTTCCCGGTGGACAAGGGCAGCTACGCCTATGCCATCGGCTGGAACGCCATGAAGCGCATCGCCGCCTCGGCCAGCGCCGAGGAGAAGACGGACCTGTTCTGGCGCAGTGCCGCCCGCTTCTACCGTCTGCCCGGCCTCGCCTGAGCTGTACTGCAGGAAACCTCGAGACAAGACGATGAAAAAGCGCCAACTCCTCACCGCGCTGCTCGGCGCGCCCTTCATCCTGCCGGCCCGTGCCCAGGAAGCCTTCCCGACGCGCCCGCTGCGCTTCGTGGTGCCCTTCGCCGCTGGCGGGCCGAGCGACATCGTCGCCCGCATCCTTGCCCCGCATATGAGCACGACGCTCGGTCAGCCGGTGGTCATCGAGAATCGTGCCGGCGGTGGCGGCATGACCGGCGTGGACGTGGTGGCGAAGGCCGCGCCGGATGGCTACACCTTCGGCATCGGCAGCGCCGGGGCACTGGCCATCGCGCCGAAGCTCGGCCGTGGCACACCCTATGACCCGCTGCGGGACCTGGTGCCCATCTCCCTTGGCGTGCTGGTGCCGGAGCCGCTGGTGGTGCCCGCCGCCTCCCCCTACCGCACGCTGCAGGACCTGATCGCGGATGCGAAGGCGCGGCCCGGTGCGCTGAATTTCGGCACCACCGGCAATGGCTCCATGCCACATCTGGCGGGCGAGCAATTCCGCGTCGCGGCCGGGCTGGACCTCGTGCAGATCGCCTACAACTCCGGCGGCCAGCTCGCCACCGCCATCCTGCGTAACGAGGTGCAGCTCGGCTTCGCCGATCTGCCGGTGCTGATCCCGCAGATCAAGGCCGGTGCCATGCGCGCCCTCGCGGTGGGGACGAAGGAACGGTTGTCCTGGATCCCGGATGTGCCAACCTTTGCCGAGCTCGGCCTGCCCTCGGTGGATGCCAGCAATTGGCACGGGCTCGTCGCCTCGGCACGCATGCCTGCCGGGCCGCTCGCCGCCATCCGCAAGGCCGCCATCGCCGCGCTGCAGGACCAGGATGTGCGCCGGCGTCTGCATGAGCAGGGCGCCATCCCCGGCGGCAACAGCCCCGAGGAGTTCGGCGCCTTCATGCGCAGCGAGCTGGAGAAGTGGGGCGAGGTCATCCGCCGCAACAACATCCAGCCGGACTGAGCGGCTGTGGGCGGGAGTAGTGGTGTGGTAGCCCCGCAGGCAAACCACACGTCCTAGATTGGCCCGCTGGCTCCTTCTGGACCGCGAGATGTGGCGGCCATGTGCCGGCCACGGTCGGAGAGCCGGGACCACTGCGCGGGCAGGAGCGCCTTGAAAGGCCAGCGCCGGATAGCCGGGCCGGCCTGCGTGCGCAGCGGCATGAGCAGGCGCTCGAATGGCACCCAGTCGATCAGCCCCGCGATGCGCTCCAGCGGCCGGTTCGTGCCCGCGCCCGCCGACAACAGCGTTTCCGCGAGGCTGGACTGGCCGATGCGCCGCCGCGCCATGCCGTCCTCCATCAGCAGACAGCAGCAGCGAATCAAGCAGGACGTCGTACGTCCATACACATCCGCACACAGGTCTCAGCAGCGAGGTTTGAAAGAGGCGGAGCCAGTCGACGGCGTTGAGCTTGCAAGTTTCGGCCAGCGAGGGCAGCTCCGCCAGCACCGCCTCAAGGGCACGCGTTCCTTCGGTGGGAGATGCGAAGATCGGGTCAGGATTACCGCGACGAGCGGAGAGTCGTTTCAGCCACCCGTCTCCATTTTGGTTCAGTGCTATCCGATGAGGGGTCAAACGCGGAGGGTTGTCTCGAATGCGGCTGGTACAACTTTCCGCTTGCCATGGCTCGGAATGCCTCTTTATTACCCAGTCTGCGAACAACCCTTCAGGAAATCTATCTAAAATGGACGCGCCGCAAGTTGAAGCCTACGGCAAAGAGGCTGCTACCCTCGCCGCCGTCTCGCAGTCGGGACGGTCGATCGCGGTCCTCGTCCTCGGCATGCACCGGAGCGGGACTTCCGCGCTGAGCGGGGCGCTGAGCCTCCTCGGCGTCTCTGTCCCCGGCGACCTGCTACCCCCGAGCAAGGACAACCAGAAGGGATTCTTCGAGAATCGGCGGATCGTCGAGTTCCACGACCGGCTGCTTGAGGAGTTCGGGTCGCGCTGGGACGATCCCTTGCCACTGGGGCAGGAGTGCTTCCGCTCGCCCGCGGCGCAAGCGGCGGCCCGGGAGTTGGCCACCCTCCTCCAGGAGGAGTTCGGCCATCGCGCGGCGGTCCTTGTCAAGGACCCTCGCATGTGCCGCCTGGTGCCGGTGTGGATCGAGGCGCTCGCTCTGATAGATCGACGGCCCGTCGCGGTCCTCCCGCACCGACATCCCCTCGAAGTGGCCGCCTCGCTACAGCGTCGGGATTCGTTCTCTCGGGCGCATGCCCTGGCGCTCTGGCTGCAGCATGTGCTGGCGGCCGAGCAGGCCACCCGCGGTCTGCCTCGCTGCTTCACGCTCTACGACGATCTCCTGTATGACTGGCGGTCTGTTGCCCGCAAGATCGGTGAGGAGCTGAACTTCGCCTGGGGGCGTGACCGCGCCCGTGTCGAAGCCGAAATCGACGCCTTTCTGACCTCCGAACTCCGTCACCACCGCTCCGATCGGGCTGGTCTGGTAGCCCATGATGCCCTGCATGGGCTCTGCGCGCGTACCTGGGAGGCCCTCGCTTCGCTTCGGACCGATGCCGATGATGCCGCCGCGCAGGCGACGTTGGATGAGGTGAAGGCCGAACTGGATGCCGCCCTGGGCGTGCTCGGACCGCTGGTTGCCGTGCTCGATCGGGATCGGCTCCGGGTGCAGCAGCAAGGTGCCGCACGGGAACAGGAACTCCTGGCGCAACAGGCCGAGCTCGAGGCGCAAGCCCGCGCCGCGGCCGCGCGCCGTGAGGAGCTGGAAAACCAGCTCCGGCGCGAAGTGGAACAGCGTGAGGAGCTGGAAAACCAGCTCCGGCGCGAAGTGGAACAGCGTGAGGAGCTGGAAAACCAGCTCCGGCGCGAAGTGGAACAGCGTGAGGAGCTGGAAAACCAGCTCCGGCGCGAAGCGGAACAGCATCAGCGGACCCGGCAAATTGCCCAGCAGCAGCTAGATGCGGCCGAGCGGCGCCGCGAGGCCGAAGTCGCCGCCGCCCAGGCGAGCAGGGAAAACACCCAGCGACAGCTTGATGCAATCCTCCGATCCACCGCCTGGCGCATGAGCCACCCCCTGCGATCCGTTGGTGGCCGGCTGCCGCGACCGGTGCGGCGCGCACTTCGCGGATCGGCCAAGATCGCCTGGTGGACGCTGACCCTGCGCTTGCCGGCGAAGATAAGGGCTCGACGTCGGCTTCTGGCGCAGATGCGCGCCGTGGCGACGTCAGACCTGTTCGACGCCGCGTGGTATCTGCAGCGTTACCCGGATGTCGCGGCGACGGGTTTGGATCCAGCGCTGCATTACGTGCTGTTCGGCGCAGCGGAACACCGTAATCCCGGGCCCGGCTTTGACGCTGCGTGGTATCTGCAGCGCTATCCGGACATCGCGGCGGGGGGTATCAACCCGCTGCTTCACTATATCGAGTATGGCGCAGCGGAGGGGCGTGAGAAGCGGCCTGTACTCACCGCCACGCCGGCAGCACAATGCTGAGGACCGAACCATAAAATCTCGCCGGAGGTGACGGCACAGCAGGCGCGGCATCTCGGCCTTCATC
>Ga0207747_1002322_pt1 | contig 10830 bp, 6 predicted proteins | sample HigsolmetaGSP11D_FD_184839 | JGI IMG/M metagenome (GOLD analysis project Ga0207747, IMG submission 184839) | High solid enriched microbial communities from the Joint BioEnergy Institute, USA - SP1-1-D (SPAdes) | ecosystem: Engineered > Bioreactor > SSF (Solid state fermentation) > Aerobic >... | reverse complement strand
ACCGCAGCGGGGGCAACGGTGGGGCTTCACAGGCATTTCGACGTAAAGGTGAATCGAATGTTCACAGATTTCCACTTTGTTGATTTTCACATCTTTCAAACCGGGGAGAAATATGTTACGATTCAATTGACACGTGGCTCCTTTCTTTGTTGGTTGACCAAATCCAGTATAAAAGAAATCGGAGCCCACGTGTCTTATTTTTTGAATTGTTTCTAAACCCCAACAAATAGTATAGAGCCAGAATAAAAAAGGCACGGGCTCACGAAAATGTCGAACCCGTACCGTTATTTAAAAATATTTACTCTTATTTGTACACGGGAACTTCAAAAAACAGCGCCTTTTTGCCCAAGAGATCATACATTTGTTTGAGATACTTCCCTTGTTTCACCGCCCATGCAATGTCCGTTGCATATTGCTTGCCTGCTTCTCCATTTTTTTGAATATAGTCGGGATTCCATCGCATTTTATAAAGGGTATTTTGGCCGGCTTTAATATACTTATTTCCGATAAATTCAGCACCGCCGATGATCGCCTTATCTATTGAAGTCCAGCCTTCTTCATACGCCATTATGGCGCCGCCCAATACTGGATCCGAATCATAGGCTCCGATGCCAAAGAAATTATAAACGGGGTCGACTTTCTCGTAACCAGGGTCACTAGGTTTGAGAATCGTGTAACTCCCGTCACGATTTTTCTTGATCCGCACGCCTTGGGCCAGTTCGGAAGTTCCATTGCTGGTTTCCAAGAACGCATGGGCCATTAAGTAGATTTCATTAATGCCATATTTTTTTGCTGCATCGATAAAATGCTGTGCGGTACCCTTTAAAGCTCCTTTGTTGTAAAGGATCTTTGCATTGACTTCATTCGGATCTAATCCCGCCGGCGCCGCCAAATTAAGGAATTGGTAAAATTCCGCGGTTCCATACTTGAAAGTTTCGGGATTGGCATATTTTTTTACATCTTCCCGTTTCGCCAATTTCCACGTGAAACGAATTTTATACCATTTGTAGGCGCCGCCTGGTACTGGATTGGGATCCAAAATGGTCACTTTGGATCCGTTGGAAAGCTTGCCTACGATCCTCGAATTTTCCGAAGGACTTTCCCTCACATTCAACGTGCCCGTAACATTTACGGTTCCCTGATAGGTACTCCCGGATTTTTTTACATCTTTTATATAAGCTGTTGCCACATAGGCCGTCGAGCCGTACAAATCCGTTGTCGGACTTGCCGCCATTTGCTTATCAACTAGATATTCCAATGAAATATTGTACTGTTTAAATTCCAGTCCTGTAATTATATCTTTTTTGTAAAAATAACCGGTATATTTTTTGTTGTTCACATATACGGTGGCTTCGTACCAGTTGGGAGAAAAAGTTTTAAATTTGATGAGATGGTTCGCTTTATATGTTTTAATGACCTTGCTATCCGTTGACGGTTTTTCATAAACATTGGTTGGCGACTTTGCGGTAAGACCTTGCATTTCGGTCTGATTTTGGTACAATGTCTCAACATGACTTTTATAGATATAACCTACATGTTTTATGCCGTTGATATAAACTTCAGCCCGATACCAATTATTAGCAAATGTCTTAAACTTTAAGATGGTGCCATTTTTATAACTTTTTAAAACCGTGGAACTAGTGGAAGCATTGGAAAATACTTTCGTAGGATTCATTAATGCTATCCCCTGAAGACTTGCGGGATTGCTTACCGCATTTTCCACATCGCTTTTATAAATATAGCCGGTTTGGGCCTTTCCATTAATGTAAACCGTAGCCCTGTACCATTGGGACGTAAATGTTTGGTATTTCAATATGGAACCTTGGGGATAACTTTTTATCGCCTTCGTTCTTGAAGCATTCGAATAGACATTTGTCGGATTTTTTAACCCTATTCCTTCCAGACGGGCCGGCTGGTCTACCGCATTTTCGACGTCGCTTTTATGAATATATCCGATTTGGGCTTCGCCGTTGATGTAAACCGTTGCCTTATACCATTGGGACGTAAATGTTTGATATTTCAAAATGGAACCTTGAGGATAACTCTTTATCGCCTTCGTTCTTGAGGCATTCGAATAAACATTGGTCGGATTTTTTAACCCTATCCCTTCCAGACGGGCCGGCTGGCCTACCGCATTTTCAACGTCGCTTTTGTGAATATATCCGGTTTGGGCTTTGCCGTTGATGTAAACCGTTGCCTTATACCATTGGGACGTAAATGTTTGGTATTTCAATATGGAGCCTTGAGAATAACTTTTTATCGCTTTCGTTGTCGAAGCATTGGAATATATGTAAGTCGGACTTTTGAGTGCTACCCCTTGCAAAGTAACAGGCTTATCGATCGCGGTTTCCACATCATTTTTGTTAATAAAGCCTTGACGCGCAATTCCATTAATATAGACGGTTGCTTTATACCAATCTTCATTGAAAGATTGATATTTTAATATACTCCCCTTTGCATAGCTCTTCAATTTTTTCGAATTTGTGGATATATTTTCATACACATAAGTAGGATCTTTTAAGGCCACCCCGTAGTGGGTTTGGGCCGCCGCCTCCTTGCCTGAAGGAAATGCATTAAGTATCAGTAAAATAATAAGAAGTAAAATAGGTATTTTTTTATAATTCAATTTGCCACCTCCAAGTTTTTGAGTTATTTCCTCCTTTAGAAAAATGTGGTTATTTTTTATACTAATAAAAGAATGCTAGTATTGCAACCCCAAGTGGTTTGTAAGTTGTTCGTCTGTGATATTGTCATATTGTAACGCTTCAGTGAAAATGTCAGTATGAGACAGGAGCGAATTCCATTGAGCAAAAAGAATTGAAGCGTTACAAAGTGATTCGTCAATGGATCGAAGGGTATATCACGGGAAAACAAGCTGCCGAATTGTTATCGCTAAGTCTTCGTCAGGTTTATCGCCTAAAAAAACGAGTCCTTGAGGAGGATGAAAACGGAGTCATTCACAAAAACCGGGGGCGAAAACCTGCACATGCCTTATCCGAAGACATCCGGCAAAAAATCCTGTATCTCCGCCAAAGTGAAACATATCGGCACTGCAATGATGTCCATTTCTCCGAATGATTGGCCAAACAGGAGGGGATCCGGGTCAGCCCTTCTACGGTTCGTCGAATCCGATGCGAAGCCAACATCCCGCCTAAACGGAAACGGCGCCCGGCAAAGGTTCACCGCCCGAGAGAACGGAAACCGCAAACCGGCATGTTGGTCCAGATTGACGGAAGTTTCCATCGTTGGTTGGAAGACCGTGCTGAACCCATGGCTCTTTTGGCGGCCATTGACGATGCCACGGGAAAAATCTTGGCCGCTGTCTTCCGCCGCCAGGAAGATACCGAGGGCTATTTCCTTCTGATCCGGCAAATGATCGGGCGGCACGGCATTCCCATGAGCATCTATTCGGATCGTCATATGATTTTCTGTTCCCCGAATGAAAAACGATCCATTGAGCAGGAACTGGCGGGTGAAACCATGCCTTTGTCGCAATTTGGCCGCGACCTGAAGGATTTGGGGATCACTCATATCAAAGCCATGACCCCACAGGCCAAAGGACGGATCGAACGCCTCTTTCAAACCCTGCAGGACCGTTGGATTGTCGAGTTGCGCCTGCGCGGCATCCAGACCCTGGAGAAGGCAAACCAAGTCCTTCCGGAGTTGATCAAAGAACATAACGAGAAGCTTGCCGTAGCGCCTCTTGAACCGGAAAGTGCCTTTGTTCCTTTGGAACCGGGACAGTCCCTGGATTTGATTCTTTGTTTTCGCGATCAACGGATCGTCGGACCCGGAGAAACCATCTCCTACCGAGAAAAAACGTACATCCTCGACGTCCCAAATTCCAGTCCAACCATTCCGTCCAAAACGCCGGTGCAAGTACAAAAACACTGGATGGCAAACTGTTTGTCTGGTACAAAGGTAAGCCCTACGCCTTGAAGGAAGCAACCCGGAACAAAGCGGCAACATCTCTCGAAAAGAAAAAGGAGAGCTCAGAAAAGAAATCATACAAGTCAGGACCTGATCATCCTTGGCGCAAATATAGGGCCACGAATTCAAGGGAACTGAAACCGGCTTGAATGAACTGAGGTCAAAGTAAACAGTGACATATTCACTGATGCGTTAATATGACATTTTCACTGACGCTTGACACCCCAAGTGGTTTGTAATATGCTCAAGAATTTCTCGTTATGAGTATTGGATACCAGAATTTCAGATACCTATAATTTGCACATCACCAGCAGCTTTTGATTGTTGAACCTATTTTTTAGTGTAAAGCCCTAGTTCAAATTTTTTCGAAGGATATTTTAAAAACAGGAAAAAGCACAATTAAAAGAAAAGGACCACCCTTGAAACAGCAGTGGTCACTTCAAATAGGTTGAAACTAATTAATATTCAGTATTTAGGAATCGCTTAAATTTAGATTCGCTACCGTTCATTCTAATTATTATAATCAAATGAATGCTCGTGTAAAAATTAACACTGGGAATTTATATCATCCCAGTGTTTTTAAGCTCATCTTCAGACAGTTCCAGTTTACACACAAAACACCTGCCTACAGTTAAAAATTGCCCGCTCAGGTCGTCTTCCGATTCTGTATAGAGCTTAAGAACGCAAAAAGAAGCATTACCACACGCTGGACATTCCATACTGTCGCGTACAATCTCCCTTTCATCATAGGAAGAACGAATGTTGATTTTTTTTCTTTCCTCAATTAATTCAGGATTTAACTCATTGTACTCTTCTCTCTTTTCCCTTATTTTCTGGCTTAAGGTATCAGATTGTTGCCTTGTTAACTCTTCTTCTTTTGCCTTAAGTTTCTCAAAAACAGTCTCGTTAAAAATGTCTTCATATTTGTCAGCATCAGATACTTCCTGAATCATTTCCCGGATAAAGGGTAATATTTCATTAAGGATAAACAAACCTTCATCGACAGGGTTAAAATAGTATTCGAAATAGTGGATAATATTGTTACGCATGTTGCCTAAGCGTTTAATAGAAGCTGCTCTTTTCTTCCGTCCCTTGCGTATTTCATCTAACTTGTTTCTATCCTCAATTGGTTTTCCGTCATCATCAAACTCGGAAAATCCTAAATTAAAAATTTTCTCATATCGCTGTATAAGGTCATCAAAAGTAATTGTTCGAAAGGTATCCCAATTTTGCTTTTTGGCTTTAAGAGAGTCTATCTCCTCAAGGCTTAATATCTTATTCTCAAGCTTCTTAAACCTGATCAGGTGTTCTACGCTGTTATTTTTATCCAGTACCAGCACATCGTCAAGTTCACACAAACGCTGTTTCATAAGCCGCTCAACAGCCACAGCAAATAGTACCACCGACAGCTCGAAATGCTCGTTATCAGTAAAATATCTCAATGCTTCGGACAGGATGACTGAGGTGTGCATTACTCTCCAAACACCTCCCTGTCCAGAATCATTTTTATGGTCTTTTTTGCGTTTTCTTTGAGCCTTCTAATGGTATTCAGTGTCTCAAACTGGGCATTAAGAAAGTCTACTATTTCCTGCTGTTTTTCGAGTGGAGGAAGAGGGATTTTTATGAGTGATAACTCATCTCTATTAAATACTCCATTTACGTTTCGCCTCATTTCATTTAAATAAATTCCCCTTCTCCTGAATTCATTTAAAATAAACCATAAAAATCTACTATTTAATAAACTAGAATCACGAATACTAATACCTAATAAAAACGATGCAAATAAAGCTGGTTGTTCTAAATCATATAATGCAGTTTTTCCAACTAAATGAGGACTACCGTTTCGCCAATTAAACAATAACTCTCCTTTGTGTATTAAGTTGCGAGGTTCTTTGTCAATCTTTATTTTACGTATGCTATCTAATTTCAACTCCCCATTTTTCCCAATATCATTAATGGTTATTATAGGAATGCCATTAGCATCAATTTTATCGTTAATTGTAATACTTAATCCACCTTTATAATCAACTAGCTCACCTAACTCCACCCATTCCCAGTCTCCTTCAAAAATGCTGTCATCGATTCCAGCTTCAAGAATGGTCTTTTCCATAGCATTGCACTGCTCAATAATAGCCTGCTGCTTGTCCAAGCGGGCAACCAGTTCCTGTTGAACGGGAAGAGGTGGGAGAGGGATTTGAATATTATCGAGAATATCTCTTGTTATTCCTCCTTGTGCAGCACCTTTTTTGTACATTAAAATTTGGTTTTGACCATATTCACTATAAAGAACATAAAACAAAAATTGGGGCAAAATCTTTTCAGTATCGGCTTTCAACAAGAAAACATGCTCATTTACTGCAGCTTTTTCAAAAGGCAGATTGTTAATGTAAGCAACTTTACCAGTAGTAGCGCCATCCTTTACAATCAAAATATTATTATCTTCTATAACTCCAGTTGTTAAAGTGTTAAAAAACTCCTCCGGAATATATTTCATATCATCTAATTTTAAGCTTCCATCGGTATCAATATGTTCACCACCAATACTAGGAATACCCTCATTTATATTAGACACCCCTCCTTGTGGCCTTCTACCAGTTTCAAGAGAAAGCAGAACTTCTTTAAGAGGTATAACCTCCCACTTTTGTTTTCCTTTTATCGTTTTTCTGTACAGCCCCGGGTTAAGGTTATAATCTTTCGCCTTGATTTCCTCAATCGTCGCCGCCCAGCAGAAATCATTATCTATAAAATCAGGCAGTTCCTTTGTTGGGTTATTAATCCAATCTATCCATCTTCTAAACACTTCCACCGCTTTAGGCAGGTTCCCACAAGGCGGTTCGTAAATGTTCGGGTCATCACCCTGGAAAGCTCCGTTAATTGGCCTTCTCTGGGTTGTTAAGGTAAATCCGTCTTCTTTCACATCAACAAACAGTACCTGCTTTGTGGTGTAAGCATTTTGTTTCTTTGTCTCGTCCCATTCTTCTTTTGTGGGCTTTTCAAAATACAGCACTGTCGTTTTGACACCGGAATACGGCTGAAAAATGCCTGCCGGCATGGAAAAGACAGCTTTCAAATCAAACTCTCGTAAGAGCTTCATGCGTATATTCTTGAATACAGAAGAATTGTCAAACAGAATCTTGTCCAAGATTATAACTACTGCTCTGGAACGCTTTTTACCTGGTTCAGAAGGTCTCAACGCTGCCATAATATGCTGGATGAACAATGCTTCGTAGCGTTTGGCATGGAACTCAAAAGTGCCAACCCGCGACTGAGCAAGTGGACCATACGGTGGGTTAGTTAACACTACATCATACTTTTCTTTATGTTCTAACTGTGCTCGGTTGTCTAAGCTGTCAGCCTCAAAGAGGTTGGATTTGCCGTCATTGTGCAATATCATATTCATGAGGGCAAGTTTGTAAACGTCTGGGGCCTTCTCCACAGCATATAGAGACTTTTCTTTCAGTTTACGGATAAGATTTTCTGCTTCATCCGATAGAACTCCATTATATGCAGCAGTAGCTTCATTAACTCTCATTCCTGCTTTTACAAGATTATCAATTTTACTCTTTACTACTTCGAAGGCACGCAGAATAAAACCTCCCGTACCAGCCGCAGGGTCATATATTTTTTCCCCAATTTCTGGCTCAGCAAGTTCCACCATGAAATGAATGATGTGGCGAGGAGTAAAATACTGACCATATTGTTTTTGTTCGCCAAGCTTTTGAACAACAAATTCGTATGCTCTGCCCATTACGTCGAAGTTTTGCTCAAGCTCAATGTCTTTCAGCCGTTTTATCAATTCTTTAATGGTCGGGCTGTACCTTATACGCCATATATGATTTTTAAATAGCCGTCTGAAAAGGCTTAAATCCCTGCCATCGTGGTCCTTAACTTCGGCCAGTTCGGAAAATATGTTTCTAACATAATCGACTATAGTAAACTCTCCATCGTCAGTCTTTACGGTTTTTCCGTCACTTGCCAAAATCTTTTCTGCCCATGTGGAAAACCTCAGGTGATTTGGTAAATCAGGCACAAATTTAGTTCCATCCAAACGGGCGAGTTCTTCTCTTTGTTTTTCTCTCTCGTCAAAGAGCTTTAGAAACAAAAAATAGCTAAATTCTTCCAGATACTCGGTGGTTTTGAGAGTATCGTCTCGAAAAATATTGGCAATATCCCAAAGCTCAGAACCAAGCCTGTGAAAATCTACTTTGTTATTGTTTTGCGCCATTAATATTCCCTCCGTTACACATCAAGAAATGATACTGCTTTTATCTCGTCATAAAGCTGAACAAATTTGTCCAGCGAACCGAATAGTCCCTTTATCCGGGCAATTCCACCCTTTTGTTGAAGAAGCTGGCTGTTAGAAAACTGGGTAAAGGTAAGAGCGGGATTGCGTTTCTTAAAATCGTAGAACATCATAATAAATTCCACTTGTTCATCGTTCAAATGCTTTTTCTCCTTCAAATGAGCAATAACAGCATCCCTGTTCTTTTCTTCAACAGTCTTAAACCTTGTTTTACCAAGGGCGACATCAATAAAATCTTTGTAAGTGGCAGTGACTTCGCCGTAAATATCCCTTAAGGTACTGATGTCAAACCCAAAAGCCTCAAGATATTTTTCATCAACCGGAATACCAGGATTCAAAGCTTCCCATGATAAAACTGCCTGAACAAATCTTTCTTTTAAAACCGTCTTTTCTTTAATAGCTTTAAGTTGCGGCTCAATTTGCTTTCTAATATGCTCAAAAGCAGATGAAGTAACAATTTCTGACTTGACTATCCAGACGGGGACATCAGCAATCACCATTTCGATTTTTTCAGTTTCTTTAGGTTCCTTACGCTCACCATCTTCTTTATCTGAAGGCATCTTTTCACCGTCAGAAGATACCTCTGTTTCTTCAGTGCTCTCTATTATTTCGTCAGTTTCTAAAGTTTCATCAGTAACAACCTCTTCAATACCTGCAAGGTCAACAAAGTCGATAAGTTTAAAGCTTTCCTTTGTCTTGCCGTGTTCTTGCTCGTTACACTTACGAGTGGCACGTCCTTTCATTTGAACATAGAGAATTTTTGACTTTGTGGGCCTAGCCATTACAAGAACTTCGATGTCAGGAGCATCAATACCGGTGGATAGCATATCTACGGAAACGGCAATACGAATTTCACTGTCGATTTCCTGAAACTTTCTAATCAGTTCAGAGGCGTTTCTCACCTGATTATGTATTACAACTATAAAGTCTTCTGCTTCGCTTGAGTCCTTTGGGAGTTTGTTCAGTTCGTTGTATTTTGTTATCAACGCATCGCGCAAATGATTGGCGTGCGCTATGCTTGCCGCAAAAACCAGTGTCTTTGGAATCGTATGCGTCTGCTCATATCCTATTACTTCAAAATATTTTTCGGCTATTAATTCATTCCTTCGCGGGACATCCACACGTCTGCCAAGGTCTTCCGGCTCAAAGTCAAAACCCATGTCATGAATTCCGCTGAGGTCTACATTGGTCAGGAACTTATATCTCTCGGTAAAAGCCAGTATGCCGTCTTTAACTCCCTGATAGTAGCTGTATCTGAATACCGGCTCTCCAAAATAATCGTCGGTACTCTGCGTTTCCTTATCAGAAGGAGTTGCTGTTAACCCTAAAACTTTGGCCTTGCCAGTCCTGAAATGCTCAATAACCGTGTGCCAATCTCCAAAATATGACCGATGGCACTCGTCAAGAATTACCAAGTCAAAAAAATTATTCGGGTATGCACGATACTTATCATTTACATACAAAAACTGAATTGTTGAAACAGAAATATCGTTATATTTATCCTCTTTTGTGCCGGTCAAGCGGTTTATTTTAAAGGTATCACCTAATACCTTATTGAAAGAACGGACTGTCTGTTCAGCAAGAGAATCCCTATCTACTAAAAATAAGACTCTCCGAACAAGGCCGACTTTGTAAAGCTTGCTGATTATTCCCGCCGCTGTTATCGTTTTTCCTGTTCCGGTAGCCATTTCGATATAGGTTCTGTCTCTGCCTAATTGAAATGCGCTTACCACCTGTGAGACTGCAATTTTTTGATAATTCCTTAAACCCGCCAAAAGAATATCAGTTTCCGGGTTTAGAAAATCTTTTATCTCTGCATAGGTCATTAGCCTGCTGATTTTTTCTGGTCTGGTATTTGCTTTAAGATTCTGCCGGTAAAATACCTTGCCGTCTGAAGCAAAAATTAAAAAGACTTCCTTGCCACTTTCATTTAGTTTTTTTGCGTAATTTTTAGCCTGTGCTAAAGCTGCGTTTAAATCCATACCCTGTTTTTTGGCTTCAATAATTGCAACAGGTAAGCTGTTCACTAAAATAGCATAGTCTGCTCTTTCTCCGCCCGGTATAGGATACTCCTTAGTTATTTGAGTAAAATCAGCCAAATTCCAATTTAGTGCTCTTAAATGTTCGTCAATTAAGGACTTTGCATTTTCCTCCGTATTCACTATTTTCCCTCCCCTCGATAATTAGCGGTAATCCAACCCCAAAAATTGCTGGATGTCCTTCATCTCCATCAGTTCTTCAACTGTCCAGTAGCGGTGGAACCGGTCTTTGTAGCGAAGTTCCCACCACCTGCGGAAAAGCGGCTCAAGTTCATCGAACATCGGCCAGCGGCTCCACTTCATTTTCTCCCTCAGTTCTTCCAGCGTCCAGACACTGCCGTCTTCTTTTTTGGGTATGTTAATGCGCCCGTCAGGTTGGATAACCACCTGCGGCTGGGCAATCTCTTTTTGGAGAACAGTCACTTCGCCAACCTCCTTTAGATATTCTTTAGATATTTATCGGAAAGAGTTATCAAACAATCAAGCTCAAAGTTTGGTAATAATTCTTGTTTTGGGCTTACTGCCTCAAACCGCCGGGTAAGATTTGCTGAAGCCCTG
>Ga0207747_1002320_pt1 | contig 10837 bp, 12 predicted proteins | sample HigsolmetaGSP11D_FD_184839 | JGI IMG/M metagenome (GOLD analysis project Ga0207747, IMG submission 184839) | High solid enriched microbial communities from the Joint BioEnergy Institute, USA - SP1-1-D (SPAdes) | ecosystem: Engineered > Bioreactor > SSF (Solid state fermentation) > Aerobic >... | reverse complement strand
GACTCACCGACATCACAGGCAATAGCTAAATCGGTAATCGACATGTACATGACATCCTGTATATTTCTTAATATATAATCGGCCACCTTTTTTTCGGTTTGTGTAAATGTATTGTATCGAGATTTTATTAATGAAAAAATATGAGTAGCACCCAACCAAAAATCCTCCTATTTTAGAGTCTACCGGGATCATGAAGCTCCTGAATAAATCTTTTGGTTATTTCCATAGGTCTGGTAATCGCAGACCCAATCACTGCAGCATGTACACCTAATTCCATGATTTTTCTAAATTGATCTGGACTTGAAATCCCTCCTTCAGCTATGACAGGATTCGCACAATCTTGAACAAGACGTTTGACCAATTGGTAATTAGGTATTTCCTCATTCTTTGTATAGCCAGTATAACCGCATAACGTGGTTGCAATACAGTCAAAACCTATTTGAGCTGCTAACATGCCTTCTTCATAAGTTGAACAATCCGCCATAAATAATTGTTTTGGATATTGTTCTCTTATTTTCGGAAAAAATTCTTTTATCGTTGTTCCGTCCGGCCTTACTCGGGTAGTAGCATCTAATGCAATTACATCTACTCCTTCATTGACAAGAAGTTCGATTTCCTTAATGGTTGGAGTAATAAAGACCTCACTGTTTTCATAATCTTGCTTGATAATTCCAATGATGGGTAGGTTGACATTCTTTTTAATTTCACGGATATCCTCTAGACCGTTAGCTCGTATTCCTTTTGCTCCTCCAAGCATCGCTGCATAAGCCATCCGCCCCATTATATAGGGACTATGTAAAGGTTCCCCCGGCAATGCTTGGCAAGAAACAATTAAACTTCCTTGAGTTTGTTCAAAAAATGGTGCTTTCCTCTTCAACCCTGACATCTCCATTTGTCATTTCATTTGTTTGAATGTATGATTTTGTGAATTAATTTACAAATTAAGTATAACATAAAAGTCGCTGATTTTAAAAATAATTTCCATGTTTTTAGTATCGTTTGGAAAAAATTTTTACCATATTTATTTCTGTTAGCGGGAACGTCCTATCCCCACTGATTAATAGATTTTTCTTTGCTATTATTCGCCCCATTTTCGAGGACTCCATAGTGTCCCTTCTAATTCACCTTCCATTTGGTCAATTCGTTTTGTTTGTTCATTGATAATATTTTGTATCGCCTTAATCAATACCATTTCATTAAAATCTGTACTTTGATTATACATTTCCTGCAGTTGTTCAAACAGCCACTCTTGTTTTTCCATTTTTTCCTCCCATAATAATCTATTAGCATTTTTGTTAAAGGCAGATGGTGATAGCTGATCACCTTTTTCAGGATAAAGGAATTGTTCCTTTGCAACTATTCATAGAACTTGTGACATTACCCATAATGGTTTTCAAAAATGAGGCTTCAATTAACGTCAATCATACATATCATCAAACACCATTTGTAGCCCATCAATTGTATTGCGATTTTCTTCCATTAAAGCCATTGCATATGTGAAAATCTGGGAGTTTGGTGAGTCCGGATTTTGATTTATAAAATTTTTCAACAGAGCAATCAGCCATTTTTCCCTTTTAACCAGACGAAAATCATTTTCCATTGTCAAAAACTGCCAATATTTAATTAATAAATCCATTTTTTGTTCTTCTTCCATGTAAGCGAATTGGAAGATTGTAAGTGGCCTCAAATAAATCATTCCGGTTTTGTGGGCCATCGCTTGAAATGGTTTTGTTAATTCATTAATACTAAATAATTCTGTACCACCGGCTTGATATTCATGTTCTGCAACACCAACCATTAACACTAGGCCAAATTCTTTACCATAAAGGGCCTTTCCCCTATTTCCATAGGCAAAGCCCGCCTCCAACACAACATCCTGCCAGTGTTTTAACAACGGCGGTGAGCTGTACCAATAGAAGGGAAATTGAAAAATAATTCGATCATGCTCTTGTAATAAAGCTTGTTCTTTAGCAACGTCAATCTTCCCATCAGGATATTGTGTTTCTAAATGATGAACAGTAATCTTATTATTTCCTTTTAATGAGCTTAAAAAATATTGTTGACTACCCGAATTGATTAAATCAGGATGAGAAACAATCAATAATGTGTTCATATCCTTTCCCTTTCCTTCTAGTTTGTCATAATTGTATCATAGTTAATTCTAGGAATATAATTACGGAAATCTATTCGAATGAACCAGCTAAAGTTTGCAAATTATAAGAAAAGAAATTGTATTCATAAATAAGGAGCTGCACCTTATGAGAAAGAAGATATCCATTTTTTTATGTGTTCTATATGTTGGCTTTATGGCATTCGTTGCTATTCATTTATTTTTGAAAAATAATAACTTTGATACACTTATTGCACTTGGCGGAGTTGCTTCCGGTCTCGTTCCCCTCTTACTTATTTTATTGACAAAATTTGAATTAAGTTTGCCGATCATTATTTTTTATCTTCTATTTCTTTTCGGATCACAATTTCTTGGTTCTCTGCAAGGATTTTACCGAAATGGCTGGTGGGATAGTTTTATGCATCTCCTTAGTGGTATTTTAATCGCATTTATTGGGTTTGACCTTTATAAAAGATTATTAAGAAAAGATAACATCAGTCAACTTTCACCTTGGTTTGTATCCCTGTTTATTTTATCATTTGCTGTATTTGGAGGGGTTATTTGGGAAATATATGAATTTACGATGGATCAACTGTTTGACATGGGACTTCAAAGTGGAGGAAACTATGACACTATGACCGATTTGATTTCAGATTCATTAGGAGGTTTTATCATTGCGATTTGGAGTTTTTTTAAAACAAAGATGCATGTAAAGTGAATCTTCCATCCATTGGGGATTCTTTATCTGGGCCATTGAAAAACGATTCCAATAAACATTTCACTATTACAAGATATAGTAGGTCCAATCACATAAATACATGCAAATTTAGTGTTTAGCTTGTAAGATTATTTAACACTTTTTCAGTCCTCATGAATATTTAATTGAACCAGTCGGACCTATATGGATAGCCCACCACCAAACTTTTTTGTGAACCTGACAATTTTAAGAGGGGTCCATTTTACTACCTGTTTAATTAGATAAATGTAGGAAATATATCCTTTTTTTTAAAAATTCACTTGAAAAGAAGGAATTTTGTCCCGTTTTGTCGAAATTATTTACTAACTGAATTTTTACAATTTTTATTCATGTTTTAATACTGTTTTCATTTATTTTTCAAATTCTGAATATAACATATGGCCATTCAAACAATGATTTGTTTTTGCAAATCATTCCCAATGTAACAAATAAAATAATCATTCTTTTCAACTTTCTAAAATTGAGTAATTTGTTTGGAAAAGGGGGAAATGTAGAATGTTAAAAGAAGATTATTTGATTAACGGGGATACATGTGCCATTCTGTCAGATTTTGATAATTATGGAAATGAATATTCTATGGTTTTTGAAGGGGAACAAAAATTTCTAGTCATGAAATCCCCTAATAAAATAGTAGAAGACTCCTATATTTTTAGAGGATTTGATCTAAATGGAGCGAGGAATGGTGCTCGATTTATTTTGAAAAGGAAGAAAAATGTGCCGGTTGTCTACTCTCTAGAGCCTGGAATTATTTTAATTCCATGCAAAACGCCAGATCGAAGAGGGAAAGTTTGGCTTATAAATTCACGAATATGTAATATTGAACCATTAGGTAATGAATTAACAACTGTACATATGTTTGGTGGTCATACGCTAACAGTAAAAATGAAATGTAAAATTCTTCAAAATATGTTAATACAATGCTCATTCCTGCTATTGACCGTCCTCGAACGCACGAATATAAATAATATGAAATTTTACTTCTAATTACATATTCAAAATGTGGATAAAAGGCTCGTGGCAGCAACTAAAGGAAGCATATGATTTTATCACGTGGAGATAGAATTGAATAATCAAAGTAGGGATTTCACAATATAAATTACATTTCACGTTAGTATGTGATATCTGTCAAATTTCAAAATCATCGTGAAGTGGAAGTTCATGCTTCAATGTTATACCGAAATTTCCTGCAAAAAGAAAATTCCATCTTTGCTGGAAATATTTTTAATGCGAGGGAAAACGAGTGAAAATGGAAATGTATTGTCTTCTTGTCCAAGTCTTGTTTTATGGGACAAAACTGAAAAAGTTGAGAAGTCACTGAAAAAATACTCGCTTCATTCGCTATTACAATATATAAGTAGAATGAACCATAAAAATACATCTAAATATGGTATTTAGCACTATTATTAAACATTTTTTAATGGCCTCAAAATTGAAACAGAACTGTCTCATAGAACGGGCTTTATGGAACAAATTTAGCTTAAAACTAGGTAAAATGTCCTATATAATTATTAATAATTCATATCGAGTAATTTGTTGCACTCATTCTTAATTCTTATCAATTCTCTCCACGTTGAAATCATCTTCGCAAGGTGCTAAAGCTTCATTGTTTTTCTTTTTTCTTGGTATGCATTAGGAATGGGGCTGTCCAGAAAGTCATAATTTTGACTTCTGGATGTTCCATTTTATGCCTAAAGCCTTGATATATCAGTATTTTCCTTTTATACATTTTTAGATATTTATACTTACAGGACAACCCCTTCCTATTATCTAAAAAAAGCCCCCACTAAATGTGAAGGACTTAGTTTTTAAATAAGAACAAAGGGAATATTTATTGTTTAACTTTTGCGTTTTTATAACCATATAACAAATAAATGACCATACCAATAACAAGCCAAATAAGAAAACGAAGAATAGTAAATAGTGGCAAGCTAAAGATTAAAGCAATTGATCCGCCTATACCAATAATAGCAAAGAACCACAAAGCAGGAACTTTAAACATTCTTGGTTCATCTGGACGAGTATAACGCATAATAACAACACTAACAGTAGTTAAAGCAAAGGCGGTCAAACCTCCAATATTTGCAAACTCAGCCAACTCACCAATAGATAGAAAACCAGATAATAAAATTCCTGTAACAACAATAATAATTGTAGAAATAACTGGAACGCCAGATTTCTTGCTTGTTTGAGCAATTCGATCTGGGAGCAATCCATCACGACTCATAGCAAACAAAACGCGTGATGCACTCGTCGTATTTGCAATCATTGTTGCCAATAAACCAAAAATAACAGCTATCGCTACTAAAGCTCCTCCCCATTGAACGCCAACTTGTTGAAGAGCAAAAACTGTTGGATTAGGCACATCTAATTCCTTATAAGGAACCATTCCTGTGAGAACAAGTGCAACAAGCGCATAAATGATCGTTAAAACAGTTAGTCCACCGATCAATGCCTTTGGAATCGTTTTTTGCGGATCTTTTACTTCTTCTAACACAGTAGTGACACCATCAAAACCAGTGAAAGCAAAGAATACCAATGCTGCTCCTGTCATTACTCCAGTCCAGCCATAAGGTGTAAGTGGACTCCAGTTAATTGGTTCAATGTTAAATAGTCCTATTGCAATAAATAGTAAAATAGCTGCTACTTTTGCTAATGTAAATAATGTGTTCGTTCTCCCTACATTTTTTATACCACTTAACGTAATCCATGCAACAATTAACCATCCAACCACAGCTGGAAGATTAACAACACCACCATGTGCAATATCTTTCGTCAATATATCTGGGAGATGAATACCGACAGATTGAAGAAATGAGTTCGCATATCCGCTCCATCCGACAGCCACGGTACTCGCTACAACCGTAAATTCTAATAATAAATCCCAGCCAATAATCCAAGCAATAATTTCACCAAGTGCGATGTATGAATACGTATAAGCACTTCCCGCAACAGGTGCCATTGAGGCGAATTCTACATAAGATAATCCAACTGAAATCGTTACAATTCCCCCTATTAGAAAGGAAAACACTACACCTGGTCCTGCATGTAAAGCAGCAGTCGTACCAGGTAAAACGAAAATACCTGCTCCAATTGTCGCACCTAATACATATAGCAACAATTGCCATGATTTTAATTCTCTCTTAAGATGGAACCGTTCAATTTCTGCCATTTGCTTTGCCTGCTCAATCGACTTCTTTCTAAAAAATTCTGCCATATTGATTACCCCTTTTTTGGTTAACCTCCATAAAAAGTATATTCTAAAATAAACACGATATATGTAGAAATATGTACTCTATTCTACATATCATGTCTATGATAGATGAAATACCTTTTTAGAGCATAAACACTTTTTATATTATTCAATATAATTTTATTAGATTCGACAATTAAGCATAATTTCCTGCCTTCGTTCAAAAAAATTTTTACAAATCTTTCTATTTAATATAGCAATGATGATGAACTTTTACTTGTTTACCTAAAACTTTGGGTCATCTGGTATGGATTTCTATGGTGAACTTCAGCCTTTTCTCAATTAAGTTGGGACTGCCTGAATAGTCGTTTTATAAATTTCAATCGAAAAAATGAGGTTGTTCAATAAAGACGGAGCTATTGGACAAAATCGAGGGTCAATCAAGAAAAACTGTCCAATAGGAGACTTCTCGCGGACAGTTTCATGAGTTTTTCGGCTAAAACTGTCCAATAGAATGGCTTCTCACGGACAGTTTCATGAGTTTTTCGGCTAAAACTGTCCAATAGAAGGCTTCTCGCGGACAGTTTCATAAGTTTTTCGGCTAAAACTGTCCAATAGAAGGCTTCTCGCGGACAGTTTCATAAGTTTTTCAGCCAAAACTGTCCAATAGAATCGCTCTCGCGGACAGTTTCATGAGTTTTTCGGCCAAAACTGTCCAATAGAATCGCTCTCGCGGACAGTTTCATGAGTTTTTCTGTTAAAATTGTTCAATAGAATGGCTTCTCACGGACAGTTTCATAAGTTTTTCAGTCAAAACTGTCCAATAGAATCGCTCTCGCGGACAGTTTCATAAGTTTTTATGCTAAAATTGTCCAATAGAATCGCTCTCACGGACATTATCATGCATTTTTCAGTTAAAACTGTCCAATAGAATCGCTCTCGCGGACAGTTTCATAAGTTTTTCAGCCAAAACTGTCCAATAGAATCGCCCTCGGGGACATTATCATGCATTTTTCAGCTAAAACTGTCCAATAGACTTACGGGACCACTGAAAAAAGTCTATATACAGAAAAGAAGTCAATCACCTACTATATGTAGACAATTGACTTCTTTGATTTACTATATATCGACAAATGTACTTATTAATTGTTACCAATCTAGCCTATACCACCCACTGAAGCAATTAATCTGATTGAAGTATTTTATCCATTCGCAGAATTAAACTTTCAATTAAATGATAATGACCAATAAAATTATTTTTGACAGTTAATAATTCTGGTATGTTTTTCCCTGATACTCCTGCACAACGGAAAATAGAATCCATTTTCTCTGGGAGAGAATCCTAATCATGTAACTGCATACAAAATAGATATCCCTGTTACTTATAAGAATAACAAATGCTGACGATAATTAAAGGCGAAATCCACCTTTATTAATGCTTCAATTTCTGAAAATAATCAACTATTCCCAATGCACTGACCTGCATGTCTAAATTAATGATAACAAATACCTCGTGTTCATCCGGTATCCCCTGTTTTCGTAAAGATTCCCTTATTCTTTCCAAGAGACGCTGTGCAAGGATGTCATATCCCCTTTTTTCTAACATGATTTGTTCCCCTTCTTCAACAAAAACATCTAACCATTCCAAAACTTGTTGTAACGCTACTTCCACTTTTTCTGTCATTCCAAAATGTCCATAATAAATCCGATCAAGATTCATGGCTTTCATTCGGTTAATGGATGTCCTCATTGCTTCTGGATCGAAATGGTTTGGCGAAGTAGAAGGTAAAAATAAATCTACACCATTTGGAATGACCTGCTGATAAAGGATGCCAACCGTATCCCCTGTAAACATTCCATTACTAACAGGGTCATAAATACTAATGTGGTGTTTGGCATGTCCAGGTGTATCTAAAAATTGAAGTGTACATTTTGGACCAATTCGCAGTGTATCCCCTTCTGTTTTCACAAGCAAACGGTCTTCTGGAACAGGTATAACGGGGTCAAATAACTCAGAGAAACTGTCTCCATATACTCCTTTTGCCCCGGCAATCAATTTCTTCGGATCAATTAAATGCCTTTTCCCCCTTGGGTGGACAATAATAGTAGCATTTGGACACGCTTCTAATAACAGACCAGCTCCACCTGCATGATCGAGATGAACATGTGTTACAATAATGTATTTTACTTGTTCTAAGGAAAACCCCAGCTTTTCTAGTCCTTTTTTTACATACTTAACCGATGGGCTTGGTCCAGTTTCAATTAATGTTAGCGATTCCTCGTTTATAACATAGATACCTGTTCGATTTGCTACATTCAAATCAAATCCGTCAATCAAATATATTCGATCATCTAACTGTATTGGATCTTTCTCTTTCAAATAGAATCCCCCCGCATTTTTCCTATTTTCCCTTATGATATCATAAATGTCACCGTATTTCCTTTCAAAAACAATTTGATTTTTCAAAAGCATTTAAACGAGTAATTTATTCTATTTCATTATTCCAACTGTTTAATGATAACGATCGTAATTAATTACAGGGTTATAAATGAATTGCTAAACCAACAACAAGGGCAGAACTTGCAAAAACACAACACAAATGCCAGCGCAATACAGCCATGCCTAGCGCTTATGAAATCATGGAAGCGCATGACACGTTTGATGATTTAATTGAATCAATGGAACAATATTGATTATACGAGTAACACGTTCAAGATATTTTTGAATAAAGACGATGTTAACGAAGCAACAAACATAGTTAACATGGCCATACAACGCCATAGCTGAAACGAAAAAAAACAGGACAAGAGCCTACCGTAAAAATACAAACGGACAATTCTCTTGATTCAAGTGACACCTTTTTGGGTCCTTGTACATATACTATGGGAAAGAAATGAGGGGAGGTAACAAAATGGATCGACCTGCACTTTTGTTTCTTGCTGCCATCCTTGCTGGTTTTGCTTTAGTTAAAGTTCCACTTTCCGGAACCGTTTTCTCGGCATTTATCCCGTTTACAAATTTCATTGGCATTTTAACTATTTTAGTATTCTCACTGATTCTTATTTATAAAGCAAGCATGGCATTGTTTAGAAAATAAATGGAAAGGCGAAAAATAACCCTTTTGCCCGTATAAGGGGATAAAAATATCCCAGTGTGAACTGTAGATGTGACGAAATTTTATACTTTCTTATCTTTCAAATAAGATTTGTTTCAAAATGTTTTTCTCCATATAATTAAAATACCACAGATTTTGGACTATGGATATGAAGAAATTTTATACTTTCTTATCTTTTTAGAAAAGCGCGAGTCGCGCCCTATTCACGACGTACAAACGGCATCCCCGCAATGAGAACAGATTCGCTTCCTCGAATAAACATCGCACGAAGAAAAATGCGTTTTACATTTTTCAGGGAAAAGGAAACACGGCGAGGGACGAGCCGATGTTGCCAAATCGTGAGTGGAGGGGAGCTAGTTTCTCAGTCGCTGGCGCTCGGAGCTAGACAATAAACTCGTCCCAAGTTAGTTACTTGTATTTTTATACTTTCTTATCTTTTTAAAGAATACTCGGGCGTCCGAGCCTTTAGGCAACCAAAGAGTCGTCGTTCAGCGAAAAAACATTTTCGCTTGCGAGGTAATGCTACCAAAGTCTCTCTCGTTCACCGAAAAAATATAAAATTTTTTCGGCTGCGATGTATTCCCGCAAAGCTTTCCTTGTGCACTTATACGTTGGGAAAGCGGAAATTGAAAAATTTATAATTTTCTATTAGCTAAAAGGGGGCTTGCCTAGTAAACACAAGCCTCCTTTTCACCCTCCGAAACTTACCACAAAATCATTTGCATTTTCCAAAGAAACCCCTGAAAAAATTCTAATCTATTTAGTTACAAAATATATTGTACGAAGATACATCTAAATATGGTGTTTAGTAGTAATCTTATTATTATTCAACATTTTTTTAGTGACATTTTTTCCGTTGTATAGGACAAATCCACAATTATGCTCGTGCCAGCATACGGTCAAGGGCAAGTCGCGCACCTTCTGCAATTTCCTCTTCAACTGAAATTAGATTGATGATTTTACCTTGCTCCACCATTTCCAAAGCCCATAATAAATGAGGCAAGTCAATTCGATTCATCGTCATGCATGCGCACATATACGGGTTTAAAGAGAATACTTCTTTATCGGTAAATTGCTGTGTCAACCGGTTAACGAGATTCATTTCCGTTCCGACTGCCCATTTTGTTCCAGGCTTAGCCGCCTTAATCGTTTCAATAATATATTTTGTTGAACCGGCATCGTCAGCGCGTGCGACCACTTCCCTGCTGCATTCCGGGTGAACAATAATTTTGGCATCCGGGTGTTTTTTCCGAACTTGCTCCACATTTTCTACGGTAAACAACGCATGAACAGAACAGTGACCTTTCCATAAAATAATTTTCACATCAGCCAAATCTCCATCGCATTCCAATTGCTCACGGACCGGGTCCCACACGGCCATCTCTTTAAGCGGCACACCTAAATCATAGGCGGTATTCCTGCCTAAATGCTGATCAGGTAAAAACAACACTCGCTCCTTTTGGGTAAACGCCCATTCAAGCATGCGGCGTGCATTTGAAGAAGTAACTGTAGCACCACCATGACGGCCAACAAAATCCTTAATCGCCGCAGTTGAATTTATGTACGTTAACGGAATAATCGTGTCGCCAAACTGCTCTTGCATAACTTCCCAACCACGCTCCGTTTGTTCAATGTTTGCCATATCAGCCAAAGAACAGCCGGCA
>Ga0207747_1002309_pt1 | contig 10869 bp, 15 predicted proteins | sample HigsolmetaGSP11D_FD_184839 | JGI IMG/M metagenome (GOLD analysis project Ga0207747, IMG submission 184839) | High solid enriched microbial communities from the Joint BioEnergy Institute, USA - SP1-1-D (SPAdes) | ecosystem: Engineered > Bioreactor > SSF (Solid state fermentation) > Aerobic >... | reverse complement strand
CATTTAAAAAGCGGAAGGGGAGAGACGGAAAATGTCACAGGCACCGATGCCAGCACAATTCTATATTAATATTTGCATGATTAAAGTGAATTCCTTTGAAAATGCCTCGGCCATAAATGTTGGAAACAATTTATTGGCGGAATGGCATAATTCCGATAAGAAAAATATGGGGTTAGGACAGAACATGGGTGATGGGAGCAGCTTTTTAGGCACACGAAGCATGGTCGATGATCGGGACCAAATCGATTCGGCCTCTTCATTTGAATCCGAATGGTTGCCGATGCCCGGCATCCAAGATAAGGAGCGGTGATACATGTTCTTTAAACCGACAAACGTCGAGATTGCTGAAATAAAAATTAATAATGCCGACCATTCGGGGCGTGTTTCTTTAGGCTCTACCATTCAAATCGGTCGACATGTTTGTGCCAAAAAGTCACAAGGATTCGGACAACAAATGTCTGACTTAACGCTTAGGGCTTTTAATTGGCATGCTGTTCGGGATGATGATGTTTTAGAGCAACAAACGATCAAAATAAGAAAATAACGTTTACGCTTCGAACATCGGTCTCAGGTTGGGAGGGCGGAAGATGTCGTTTGGTCAGGTAACCATTAATCTTTTGACATTCAAAATAAATGTCGTGGATCATTCGGCGGTTGTAAATCTTGGACCTAGCCAACATATCGATATTTTCGTTTCTTACAAAAGAAGCCAGGGCATTGGCGAGCAAAACGGTGATTTTTCACCGATGGTTTTAACACAATCCTATGTCACGGACCAGGATTATCTTGACAGCCCGACAAGTAAAGTAAGTGTTCTTTGAAAGGCTCCTCCATATTTTTAAACGAAAACATCGAAGTGGTAGTCTTCTGTAGAATGGCGATAAATTTCAAAGGAGATGTTGGAATGGTCTTTTTTACCCCTTTGGCCATCAATCTTTTCGCTTTTAAAGTGAACACGGTTGATAACGGATCGGTCATCAATGCCGGATCTTTGCAGTTCGTTGATGAGCTGCTTTCTTATAAGCGTAACCAGGCGGTAGGAGAGCAAAACGGAGATCTTTCGCCAATCAACATCCCCATTAATAATCTTGTGGATGCGGATATTTTAGATAGCCCGACGAACAAAAACAGTGTCGTATAAAGGCTTAGGCGTTGAAAGTTGCAAACTCACTCAAAGTCAGAAACCGTTCAACGAAAGCATTGCAACGAATGAGTTTCCAGAGATTTCAATTCGGATAATGAAACTTTATTGACCTCCAAACGTAAAAATAATAAAAGGTTTTCCAGGAACCGAAAAGATTGCTTGAGGGTTTGGAGGGCGTTTTGAATGAAAAAAATCATGGTTTTCCTGTTGGCAATAATGATCGGCTTGGCTTATATGCCTCATGTATCTGAAGCAAGAGGATTCGGGACAAGTCGCGGTTTTTCCACCCATACCAGTACCTTCCATACGCGATATCATTCACCTGTCGTCAAAATGCCAAGATCCACGTATAACCGCGGGTCCTCGTTATTGTCCCATGCGGCTTCATTTGGCCTCGGCATGATGATTGGGCATATGTTCCATCCGTTTGGCGGTTATTACGGCGGTCATATGTATGGCTTTTCCCTTTTTGGCCTGCTCGTCGATTTTGTCATCTTTCTTCTTATCATCATGTTGATAAAAAGGATTTTTTCGAGACGACGATATTGAATGGTCATAAATATTTCCCGTCAAAGTTAGCCCAACGATGCAGAAAAAAGCACTGCTAAGATAAATGCTCGAACAGGCTTTACCGGATGGTCAATGAAAACACGAACGGGACGGATTTCGATATTTAATAGATGGGCGAATAACCATACCGCGAAAAAACGGGACACATATACTATGGTGTATTCCGTAAAGGAGGGGTATGGGAATGGATCAAGAATTAGAGAGACAATTTTACGGAGGCATGATGCCAGGAATGGGAGCCGGTTTTGGTTATCCAGGATATGGCTATGGTGGTTACCATGGCTTCGGTGGTTATCCTGGATACGGCTTCCATCACCATGGTTTCGGCGGCTATCCCGGATACGGCTTCCATCACCATGGTTTCGGCGGATATCCTGGATATGGCTTCCATCACCATGGGTACGGGGGTTACCCCGGCTACGGATTTGGTTATCCGGGATATAGACTTTGGGAGTAAAATGACAATTTTAACAAAAGCGACGGTTTTAAGCCGCCGCTTTTTGCATTTTAAAAAGTAAACGCTTTCAAAATAGTATTTATTAACTAATTTATTTTTACATCTTGAAACTTTCATAAATTGGATTTATTATATTTTAAAATCTTAAAATATAAAAACAGGGAGTCTTGACATTGAAGGATTTAACTATTGAATTTACCGGTTGTACATCATTGAAAGACAAACCATCCGCGGATTCTTTGGAATTCGGCAAAGTCTTTACGGATTACATGTTTACGATGGACTACACGAACGAGAAGGGCTGGCATGATGCGCGGATCATTCCTTATCAGCCGATTCAATTGGACCCCGCTGCCATGTGTTTCCATTATGGGCAGACAGTTTTCGAGGGGTTAAAGGCTTATCTCGGAAAGAACGGAAAAGTTCTGTTATTCCGTCCAAAGAAGAACTTTGAAAGAATGAACCGTTCAAATGACCGCTTATGTATTCCTCATATTGATGAAGATTTCGTTTTAGAAGCACTCCGCCAACTTATTTTGATTGAAAAAGACTGGGTTCCAAGAGCGGAGGGTACCTCCCTGTATATACGCCCGTTTATTATCGCCACCGAGCCGTATATTGGCGTTTCACCCTCAAAAAGCTATAAATTTTTGATGATCCTTTCCCCGGTAGGCGCTTACTATAAAGAAGGCATTAATCCTGTCTCCATTGCCGTTGAAACCGAATATGTCCGTGCGGTGAGAGGAGGAACCGGTGAGGCGAAAACCGGTGGCAATTATGCCGCCAGCCTCAAAGCACAAGAGCTCGCCGCCAAAGATGGTTATACACAGGTTTTATGGCTGGATGGCGTCGAACAAAAATATATTGAAGAAGTTGGCAGCATGAACGTTTTCTTTAAGATCAACGGAGAGATTATTACGCCGCAATTAAATGGCAGTATTTTACCGGGAATTACGCGTGATTCCGCCATTCAATTATTGAAATATTGGGGATACCCTGTCACTGAAAGGCGCTTGGCGATAGATGAAGTCATTGAAGCGCACAAAAAAGGGCAATTGGAAGAAATTTTTGGAACGGGAACAGCGGCCGTTATCTCCCCGGTCGGAAAACTGTTATATAAAGGGGAGACTTACATCGTGAATGACGGCGAAATCGGTTCCGTGTCCAAAAAATTATATAAGACGATTGTCGGCATTCAGACAGGCGAACTAGAGGACCCGTTCGGCTGGACATTCGAGGTGACCGAACAAAGGCATATTACGAAAGCAGGATAAAATGAAAGCCGTCTCAACGCCAAGGCTTGATGATGGACGTATGAGGCGGCTATGTTTTTGATGAGGTTGGGCAAAAAGTGGCTAAAAGGTTGACCGCATCCCAAAAATAACCCCATATCACTTTAAAAGTGGTACGGGGTTATTCGTTTTAATGTGACTTTATTTATATAAATGGGGACCAATTTTTGGGGAGTTAACTTATGTCCCAGCCTCTTCTATTTTATTTTATTTTTTTCGGTGAAGGATAATGATAACCTTTCGTATCGACGGTCACCGTTTTCATTTTTTGTTCCTGTAAAGGTTTATCCATATCGTCGGTTTCGACCGAAACGATTTTGTCGACGATATCCATCCCTTTGATGACTTTTCCGAAGGCGGCATATTGTCCGTCTAGCTGCGGGGAGCTTGCGACCATAATGAAAAACTGTGAACCCGCTGAATCGGGATCCTGAGCCCGTGCCATCGAAATGACACCGCGCTCGTGTTTAAGATCGTTTTTAAATCCGTTGTAAGTAAATTCACCTTTAATATGATATCCCGGACCGCCTGTTCCGTTGCCATTCGGGTCACCCCCCTGAATCATAAACCCAGGAATCACACGATGGAAGGTCAGTCCATCATAAAAACCTTTCTCCACTAATGAAATGAAATTGGCTACTGTGTTTGGGGCAACTTTGGGATACAATTCAATAAAAATTTTTTGCCCGTTTTCCATTGTGATGGTGACAATGGGGTTTTCTTTCACATCAGACGGATATGCGGTTGCATTATGGGGTTTCCCCTCGTTGGAAGCCTGTCCGCAACTTGTTAAAGAAAAAATGAGCATCAAGATGATCGCTGCCAAGAAAAGTCGATTTTTATTCCACATAGAAAGCCTCCATTTACTTACATCTTGTGTCTATCATATCAAAGATGCTGCGATAAATGAAAAGATTTCCGAAACTTCATTGTTCAAATGTTCAAATAGGGGATTTTAAATCGAGCGAGGATTTACTCCTAAGGAGAGATACTCCAAAAATATGTCGTCATTTAAATTTTGAAGCAATGGCGGCATTCATGGTTTTCTGACCTGATGGATAAACTATCAGACGGAAGTACATTTCTTGACGATTGGTGTTTAATGTTTTAATTTAGAAAAGCAAATGTGATAAACCCGATAAGAATACTAGGAGGTATCGCAAATTGAAAAAACTCATCGGTGTATTTATAACGGTCATGATGATGTTCGTCTTGACGGCCTGCGGGAACGCAAACCAAGACGGCAATAAAAAGGCTAGTCAAGATTTTTATGATAAAGTGAAGAAATCGGGAGTATTAACAATCGGAACGGAAGGAACGTATCCGCCGTTTACTTATCATGATAAAAATCAGCAATTAACCGGATTCGATGTCGACATCGCCCGTGAAGTCGCCAAACGTATCGGCCTTAAGCCGAAATTTATTGAAACCAAATGGGACGGCATGATCGCTGGACTTGATTCCAAGCGTTTCGACATGATTGCGAATGAGGTAGGGATTACGCCCGAACGGCAAAAGAAATACATATTTTCCGATCCCTACATTACTAGCCATGCGGTCTTGATTGTTGGTAAAAATAATCAAACCATTCAATCATTTGAAGATTTAAAAGGAAAGAAAGTTGCCCAATCGTTGACGAGTAATTACCTGAACATCGCGAAGCAATATGGGGCCGAAAACACGCCGGTAGACGGTTTTGATGAAGCGATCAGTCTTATTACTTCAGGTCGCGTCGATGCGACGGTCAATGACAGCCTTTCTTACTTAGATCTCATGAAAAGACGTCCAAACACTGCTGTCAAAAAAGTTGATGAATTGAAAGAAGGGGCACAAAGCGCCTTTATGTTCAGAAAAGGCAGTGACGTATTAGTGGACAAGATCAATCAAGCTTTGCAAGATATGAAGAAGGACGGCACCTATCTTAAAATATCGAAAAAATATTTCGGAACCGATGTTTCCAAATAGGGGTTATTTTCTATGGAACTCAGTGCAAGAGCATCAGATATTTTGCATCTGCTGCTAAATTCCTTTTGGCCGATTTTAAAAGCGGGATTGGCGTTTACCATCCCGCTTACTCTTATTACATTTGCTTTGGGGCTTATCCTTGGTTTCATTATCGCCATTATTCGCCTTTTCAAAATAAAAGTTTTAAAAGATATTGCCTATCTTTATGTGTGGGTGATTAGAGGCACGCCCCTACTCGTACAGCTGTTTATTCTTTTTTACGGGTTGCCGAGCATTGGTCTCATTCTTGATCCTTTCACAGCGGCGGTCATCGGATTTACATTAAATATGGGGGCTTATAATTCTGAAATCATCCGAGCGGCCATCGATTCCATTCATAAAGGGCAATGGGAAGCGGCTTATTCGTTAGGAATGACTAAAGCTCAGGCGATGCGGCGCATCATTATTCCGCAAGCCATGCGCGTGTCAATTCCACCTCTCAGCAATTCATTCATATCCCTCGTCAAAGACACGTCACTAGCCGCAACGATTACGGTCGGTGAGTTGTTTAGAAAGGGGCAGGAAATCGCGGCAACGAATTATGAGCCGTTTTGGATTTATATCGAAGTCGCCGTGATTTACCTCATTTTTTGTACGATCCTAAATTACTTCCAATCCTTGATGGAAAAACGCACAAGCCGCCATTTGGAACAATAATAAAGGAAATGGGGGTGGCGGAATGATTAAAGTGACGGATTTGTATAAGGCCTTCAAAGGTAATGAAGTTTTAAAAGGCATTTCCTTAAGTGTAAAAAAAGGTGAAACGGCTGTCATTATCGGTCCATCTGGATCAGGTAAAACCACATTTCTCCGCTGTCTGAATTTATTGGAGGTCCCTGATGCGGGGACGATTCAAATCGGCGATTTATCGATGTCTTTTTCAGGAAACCATAGGCATCGCACGCGCGATGTGACGAACTTCAGAAAAAGGACAGGTATGGTCTTTCAAGGCTATCATCTGTTTCCTCATAAAACAGCCGTTGAGAATGTGATGGAAGGACCGATTGTCGTCCAGAAACAAAACAAAAAAGAAGCGAGAGAGCGGGCGCTCGCTCTTTTAGAGAAGGTCGGTTTAGCTGAACACGCTGAGAAGTACCCGTATCAGCTGTCCGGGGGGCAAGAACAGCGGGTTGGCATTGCCCGGGCAATGGCGATGAATCCAGATGTCCTGCTCTTCGATGAGCCGACCTCGGCCCTTGACCCGGAGCTGGTCGGCGAGGTACTGAACGTGATGAAAGATTTGGCTGAAGAGGGCATGACGATGGTCGTTGTTACGCATGAAATGGCTTTTGCCCGCGAGGTGGCCAATCAAGTCATTTTCATGGATGGCGGAAAAATCATTGAAAAAGGCACACCCGAAGACATCTTTGACCGCTCGAAAAATGAACGCACGAATCAATTTTTGAATCGCATCAAGGTTCGGGTATAAAATTTTCAAATGAGGCTGGCTTATAAGGGGTCTCTCCCACCGCGAACTAAACAATATGTGGTTGGGCTGGTGAGTGACCTTGGACTTCTAAGTCAGCCTCTTTTTATAATGGCAGTATAGAAAAAGTTTTTCAGGCGGGCATAAAGACAACTAGGCTCTGCCAAAAACTTAACGGATTCAGAGAAAAGCAGGTGTTCAGGATGGAGGCCATTATTTTATTTGATGGCTATTGTAACCTTTGCAGCGGAAGTGTGCGGTTCGTGATAAAAAGGGACCCGAAAGGCTATTTTCGATTTGCTTCTTTACAAAGTGAAAGTGGAAGGCGGTTATTGGAAGCACACGGGCTAACGGCTTCCCGAAGCATTGTTCTACTTGAAGAGGGAAAGCTTTATCGGAAGTCAACGGCGGTTCTTCGCATCTGCAGGCATTTAAAAGGGCTGTGGAAGCTGTTATATATTTTATGTTGGATACCGAAACCGCTCCGTGATCGACTCTATGATGTTGTCGCCAGACATCGCTATCAGTGGTTTGGGAAGAAAGATGAATGCCTCATTCCGACACCGGAACTTCGCGGGCGTTTTCTCGAATGAGCGTGCCGCGGACGCACGGCACGCGTAACGTTTACCCGATCGTTTTCAGTAAATTGGCCATTTCAATGGCGGATACAGCACTATCCCATCCTTTATTGCCCGATTTTGTTCCGGCCCTTTCAATGGCTTGCTCGATGTTTTCGGTCGTGACGATACCAAAGATCACGGGAACACCGGTTGAAAGAGAGGCTTGGGAGATGCCTTTTGCCGCTTCGTTGCAGACATAATCATAATGCGTCGTTGCCCCTCTGATGACTGCGCCGAGAGCAATCACGGCGTCATATTTATGGGATTCGGCTAATTTTTTTGCGATGAGCGGAATTTCAAAAGCGCCGGGAACCCAAACGACATCCACATTCTTTTCGGAAACGCCATGCCGGTTGAGGGCATCTTGGGCGCCGCTAAGAAGCTTTTCGGTAATAAAGGCATTAAAACGTGAGACCACGATGCCAATTTTTAAATCCTTGCCTACCAATTGTCCTTCAAAGACTGTACCCATTCGATCATTCTCCTTCACGTGTTAGAGATGTAGCCAATGGCCCATTTTGTTTGCTTTTGTTTTCAGATAAAAGAGGTTTTCCTTTTCCGGAGGGATCTCTAACGGAACCCTTTCAACAATGTCGATCCCGTAATCGCTCAATTGATGGATTTTTTCCGGATTATTCGTCAATAAACGGCAAGTCGTGATGCCTAAATCTTTAAGAATGTGGGCACCGATAGAGAAATCCCTCAAGTCGGGCGAAAACCCCAGCTTTTCGTTAGCTTGTACCGTATCCCAACCGGCTTCTTGGAGTTTATACGCTTTCAGTTTATTTAAAAGCCCAATGCCCCGACCTTCTTGGCGCAAATATATGACGGCTCCTTTTCCTTCCTTCTCGATTTGTTCGAGGCTTGCGTGAAGCTGCGGTCCGCAATCACAGCGGTGCGATCCGAAAATATCTCCAGTTAAACATTCTGAATGGAGGCGCACGAGCACCGGCTCACCGGGGCTAAACTCCCCTTTCGTGACGGCGACATGTTCTTTTCCATCCAATGGGTTGGAGTAACCAGTGATCCTAAAATCGCCGTATGCGGAAGGCAATTGAACGGTCACCTCTCGCTTGACGAACGATTCGTTCTTCCTTCTATAGTGAATAAGATCCTTAATCGTGATCATTTTAAGGTTGAATCGATTGGCTATTTCTTCCAGTTGAGGGATTCGGGCCATCGTACCGTCGGGATTCATGATTTCACAGATCACGCCAGCAGGTTGAGCTCCGCATAATTTCGCTAGATCGACCGCCGCTTCCGTATGACCAGCTCGCTCCAGCACGCCCCATTCTCTCGCGATTAATGGGAAAACATGGCCGGGTTTATTAAAAGCTTCTTTGGAGCTGTTGGGAGCGGCCAATGCCCGTATGGTGTCAGCGCGCTCTTTGGCGCTGATCCCCGTAGTGACCGACTTATGGTCAATGCTGACGGTAAAAGCGGTTCCGTGTGTTTCGGTATTTTCGCGGGTCATCGGATGTAAACCGAATGTTTCGGCCAAATCGGGGGAAATCGGCGCGCAGACGAGGCCTCTACCATGTGTGATCATAAAATTGATATGTTCGTCCGTCACTTTTTCGGCAAGGGCCACAAAGTCGCCTTCGTTTTCCCGATGTTTGTCATCACAAACGATAATGATTTTACCTTCCTTTAAATCTTGAATGGCTTCCTCGATCGTATGAAACATGGCTGTTCCTTCTTTCTTTTTCCGATTTAAAGGTAACCGTGTTTTTCCAAAAAGGCCGGGGACAAAGTTGGAGAATTATTCTGGGTTGAGTATTTCTCTAAATACTTGGCCATCAAATCACATTCTAGATTCACGAAATCCCCGACGACTTTTAATCCTAGTACGGTTTCTTCTAGCGTATGAGGGATTAAGGAAATCATAAAGCTTCGCTCATGAACGCCAAAGATCGTTAAACTTGTACCGTCAACGGCGATGGAGCCTTTGAGAACCATATATTTTAAAAGCTCGCGATCCGCTTCAATCAAGACATTGACCGCATTAGAAACAGGTGTTTTTCGAATAATTTTTCCGATGCCATCGACATGTCCCGTCACGAAATGACCGCCAAAACGGCCATTGGCCGCCATGGCCCTTTCGAGATTAACCGGGGTGCCAGGGCGAATCGTTTTTAATGTGGTCGCCTTCAGGGTCTCCGGCATCACATCAACGGTAAAAGCGTCATGATGGATGGCGGTGACAGTAAGACAAATGCCGTTAACGGCAATGCTGTCACCGACAGCGGTTCCGCTAAGCACTTTTCCGGCATTTATCTTCATTTTGAAATGCTCAGGTGTCGATTGGATATCGCTGACACGTCCAATTTCTTCTATGATTCCTGTAAACATAGCTCCTCCTCTGCTTTGACTGCCACAATTTTTAAATCTTTGCCAATGGGGGTGACGGATGTGATGCGGAGTGACATGGCTTCTTGTAATGTCCGAAAGCCCTCTCCACCAATGGCGGATGGGGCATGCGTACCTCCGATTAAGATCGACGCGGTATACATCACGACTTGGTTCACCATTTTTGATTGGATAAAACTACCGTTCACTTTCGAGCCGCCCTCGACAAGAAGAGAAGTAATTCCTAACTTCCCAAGCCTACTTAAAAGATCGGGAATGGCAATCGTTTCCGTTTCTAAAGGAATAATTTTAACGTTGGGTTTCTGAAGATAAGGTTCGGACAATTTCTTTGCGGGGGTCTTTGTGGTGATGATCCACGTTTCTTGCGCCATATCCTGAATGACATGGGCATCCATTGGGGTTCTGAGATGGGAGTCTAAAATAATGCGGATGGGGTTTTTCCCCCCTTCTGGCAAGCGGACTGAGAGTCGCGGATTATCTTGGATCACTGTGCCGACGCCGACCAAAATCGCATCGTGCTCATGACGCAGGCGATGAACATCGCGTCGCGCGTCCTCTCCGGTAATCCACCGGCTTTCCCCGGAAGCCGTGGCGATTTTTCCATCTAAACTCACCGCCGTTTTTAGTGTGACGAACGGCCGGCCAGTGCGAATATAGTGGAAAAACACGTCATTGAGGGCTTCGGCTTCTTCGCGCAAAAGGCCGAATTCAACCGTTAGTCCGGCCTCTTTCAGTCTTTTTATGCCGCTGCCTTTGACGAGCGGATTCGGGTCTAATGAGGCGATCACGACTCGGCGTATGCCGCTTTGAATAATTTGTTCGGTGCAAGGCGGTGTTTTGCCGTGATGATTGCACGGCTCCAATGTGACGTACAGTGTTGATCCTTTGGCTTTTTCGCGAGCCATGCGAAGCGCATGCACCTCGGCATGTGGTTTACCGGCCTTTAAATGCGCACCTAGGCCAACGATCGCCTGATCTTTCACGAT
>Ga0207747_1002308_pt1 | contig 10873 bp, 10 predicted proteins | sample HigsolmetaGSP11D_FD_184839 | JGI IMG/M metagenome (GOLD analysis project Ga0207747, IMG submission 184839) | High solid enriched microbial communities from the Joint BioEnergy Institute, USA - SP1-1-D (SPAdes) | ecosystem: Engineered > Bioreactor > SSF (Solid state fermentation) > Aerobic >... | reverse complement strand
TATTTTAGGCTTTCACTATATTTCGGAAGCCAAGCTAATAAAATTACATTTAAAGGATAATACAAAATCAAAAAACCTAATAGGATAAATGTTAAGGCAGCACGGAAAGTGATAAAGAATTTTGGTAACCTGCTTTGTTCAGTTCTTCTAAGTAGCGGAAACATTATTACTCCGACAGCGGTAATAAATGTCATGGTCAAATTGGAAATAGATAATGATAAGGATACTTTGCCAAATATTTTTACCCCCCATGTATGTTGGATCCCAAACCGTATTATTCCGAGTATGAGCATGCTAGCAATATTTGAAAACATAAGTTTTATGCCAACATCAATATTAGTAAAAGTTTCCCTGAAATTAACCTGAAAATCCTTATACTTGCGAAATACAATATCTTTGCAAAAGTAGGCTGCGTAGATTAATGATGCAAGCTTTCCTATTAAATCAGCCCATATCATAAACTCAAAATTTCTAAATCCCCAAACTAGCATAAGAATAATTAATACACAATATAATATTTTTTCAAATAATGTAATAGCAGCATATTCTTTAATCCTATTTGTACATTGAAGAATATACAGTAAAAAATATCTTAAATTAACAAAGAGCATACACATTGCCGTAGCTTCAAAGACAAATCCATTAGTAGTATCCTGATTGAATTCTCCATATAAAAACAATAAGGATCCTAACACCAATTGAAAAATAGCCAGCATCCAAAATTGTGAGAAAAAGGTTTTTTTATCTAGATCTATATATTTTTCTCCGCCATATCTTAAATAAATACCGTCATTCCAACCAAAATGTAAAAAGCCGACATATGACGAATAAAAAACATATAGTTGCCAATACCCATATTCTTCCACTCCTATCAATTTAGGTAAAATTAAAATAACAATGGAGGAAATTAGCATAGAGACCATATTTGATGATAATGTATAAGATAAATTCTTAAAAAATGTAAAGGCTTTACTGTTCAAATTAATCCCTCTTAATTCTATATCAAAATAGCTAATCAGTTTTTCATATCTATAAGTTATTCTCCAATCTTTGGCGAAAAGCTAATCAACAAATTTAATGGACCGATTTTTTCCATTTTATTGGCATGTGGAACAGGTCCTCAACCATCCATTTAAACGCATAAAAAATAAATTTTTACCTCACATTTTCTACGATTATGTTTACCAAAGAGGTCCATTGTTCAAATTTTGGAGAACTGAAAAGTTTACCAGATGAAATTCGTTTTACCATTTTTACAATGGGAGTTGTCATTACCCATCTCAACATTCAGGCAATAACCTTCCTGTCCGTTGTAAGGCATAATAAGGGCATTACCATCGTGGCTCTTATTGGTTTTTTTACACGTTCTTTGGAATATAGGTCTTGTTTTTGCTTAAGTCCAGCTAATAAAGACATTTGTACTGCAAATTAAATGAATGAACTCTTCATGGAGAATTTTAGTCTGCTTTTTCGTCAACTTCGCCTGTTCTAGACGCTGCTTTTATGGACGGGAAGGGACTCTTTGTATATCCAAGATCAATTAAAAAAAACTGGGTGTTTCAATATTGAAAAATCGATTTTTTCCATGCAAAGCAGCCCAATATAAGACCTGATCACATGGCCGTTCAAAAGGATGGGATTTTGGAAAATTTTCGGCAGTTTTAGCTAAACTTTTTATTTAGCAAATATCCTCCACAGCTTGTCTATTTGGACAATAATCTACTCATCGGTAAATTCTATAATAAATTTATTCACAAATACTAATTTTACCACGAATTTAGGTTTTTGAATAAGCTCCAATATGCCTCTTTCTTCCTAAAGTTTTTATCAAAAATAAGGGGTGCATCATTATCAGGTCTCCAAGTATATTTATCTGTTACTCCCCACATAGTAAAAGAACTACATGCACTCGACTTCAAACACGTTTTCATAATATTTCCATACATTTGAGCCTGTTTTTTTTGTCTGGCTCTAATTGGTTCATTACCCAAAATACCTATATCTAATTCAGTAATATTTACTTTAACATTAATCTTTCCAAATCTATCCATATTTTGTTCCATACTTTCTAAGTTAAGCCCACTATATATACCTGTATGTGTTTGAAAACCTACGCCGTCAATTTGGATTCCCTTTCTCTTAAAATCTTTTACCATATTATAAACGGCATTTGATTTTGAATTAACTGTTTCTATACTATAATCATTGTAAAATAATAAAGCTTTCGTATCAGCTTCATGAGCCCACTGAAACGCAAGTTGGATATACTCAGGTCCAATAGTCCTTAGCCAAATTGAATCCTTTAAAGATCCATCACCATTAAATGCCTCATTTACAACATCCCATGCATAAACTTTCCCTTTAAAATGGCCTACTACCGTTTCAATGTGCCCCTTTAAGATTTGTTCCATTTCGTCTTTAGTAAAGTTACCATTTTGAAGCCATGCAGGAATTCTTTTATCCCAAACGAGAGTATGTCCCCTAACTACCAAATTATTTAGTTTAGCATAATCAACTAGATTATCTGCATCAGAAAAATTATAATAATATTTTCCAGGATGCACGACACTAAATTTCATCTCATTTTCAGGTGTAATAGAATTAAACTCATGTGCTATTAACTTGCTATAATTTGGATCTCTTTTTATCGCATAATCACGAACAGCGGTACCAATATAAATATGTTTTTTTTTCGCTAAGTTCTTTAGAGAAGTCTCTTTTTTTTCTCCATTATTAATACCATGGCCATATTGGCAGCCACTGAAAAATATTAAACTAACAAATAAAGCTATTAATGTCAATGTTCTCTTACTCAAAATATCACCTAGTTAATTTTGTCTTCATGTTATTAGTGTTTAAAACTATGCGTTTCTCATTTAAAATATTGTTTTCACTGATTGATAATCGATGATAGCTAACCTTAACAATAGCTAAAAGTCCGCCGAAGTATAATGAAGTTAAAGCTTCATATATTACATGTCCCCCAAAATAAGAATGAAAAATACCTACAGAAAGGGACAACAAAATTGTGAAGCTAAAGAAACTAAATTTAGTTTTAAACGCTAATAGTACAGAATAAAAAAAATATTTTAACAAAATTATAGATATAATCAACAAAATTAAAATACCGGAATAATAATATATTCCATAAAAGTCCATTTCAATTGATTTAAAGTCTGCTTTTCCTGCATTTATTATTGAATTAGACAACGAGTTTCCCAAGCCCCAAAAAACTACTAAATCGCTGTTTTGAATTTTTGATAAAAAGTTTTTAAGATATTCTATCTGTAAATCTCTATTTGAAATTAAAAAGCTAAAAATATTTGTATAACCATATGAATTGTATAAAATAGTTTGCGATTGAATGAAAGACTTGACAAAATTCTTACTAATTGACAATATCAATATGATTAATGGAATGGAAAAACTTGCAATTGCCATCTTCAAATAGGAAAATTTCGTTTTAAAAAAAATGTATATAAACTGTATAACAGTTATTAAAGACGCCCCAACGAGACCTGACTTTGTCCCAATTAATATTAACGATAAGAATATCAAAAAATAATAAAATATATATCTATTTTTTTTGGTTTCATATGCTAATAATAAGGTAACTGGCAATAGAATTAAAAGGGTGACATTAATAGTATTTTGAACAGCAAATAGCCCCTTGACTCCTGTCCTTAAACTACTATCCCCCCATGAGTTAAACCCAAGTCCAAACTTGCTTAAAATTATACTAGCACATATAATTATACTGGAGTTAACCATGAGCTCCAGTATTACTAATGATGATATTAAATTTTTTTTTATTATCGCTTCAATTCCAAAAACAGCTATAATGAAAAATAAAATCTTAGAAATATATGATATATCATCTATAAGGCTAATAATTCCAAAAGAACTATGGACAAGTTCTCCAATTATAAGTAGCAGTGCAATGATTAATATTTCTATTATTCTTTTTTTCTCTTTTATAAAAGAAAATAAAAACAACATTATTAATACTCTTAGGGCTTGATTTATAGGAACGTTGACATGAAGAATTTTAGAATTTACTGTGTACAGTATATCTAATAAGGGATAAGTTAATATTATTATCTTGAGAATTTTTATATCGATTCTTTCTCCCACAGTAAATTCCTCCAAATATTATTTATAGTTGTTATGGTTATTCTTAACATTATTATTAAAATCCTAGTCTTTAATTGAGACATTAATTTAAATGAATTTATTTGATACTAATCTGAAAAAATTAAAATAGAATTTTGTTTTTGCTACATTTTTTTTCAATTTCATCCCAATTTTCAGCTATTCTAAAAATATCTTCCTCAACAATTGAAATTCCGCTTTGCACTTCTATAATCTCTAAATCAGTTATAGCCTTTAAAGCATGCTTATCTTTTTTATTTATTTTTATAATATCCCCTGAAGTGACTGATTTCAACTCACCATTAAGAGCAACTAAGCCCTCACCATCAATGATTGTCCAAGTCTCTTCCCTGTTATTATGATATTGATAACTTAAGTTACTACCAGCTTTCACTTTTATTTTTTTTGTTATTACTTCTATACCGCTCTCTATCTTCGTAAAATCCAATATACGATAAGAACCCCACCTGCGTTCATCGTACATTGGTTGAGTATTATACAGTTGAACGTAATCCTTAATTTTCGGGCTCTTATCTTTATCAGAAACTAAAATACCATCTGGGCTTACTGCAACTATCGCATTAGAAATACCCAATACTGTCACAGGGATATCGAGCTCATTTATTACGTGCGTATTTCTCGCTCCTTCTCCAAGTACACCCTTACCAATTTGATTATTTTTCATTTCCTCTGTAAGTGTATTCCATGTACCTAAATCTTTCCATTCTCCTTCATACGGTAAAACTATTATATTTCTCTCAGCCTCAACTACTTGATAATCAAAGCTATTTTTTGGTAACTCTGAATAATTTGCTAATAATCTATTATAGTTTACTGGGAAATTCATCTCTATTAGTAAATTTAAAATATAACTTAACCTAAATGAAAAAATGCCACAATTCCATAAAGCCCCCTTTTGCAAAAGTTGTTCAGCGGTTTCTTTTGTTGGTTTTTCTTTAAATGCGGAAACATTTATATACTTTGAATTTGTCTCAGTATAATTGTTGGTTGTGGGAATAATGTATCCATATTTTTCAGAAGGATATGTTGGTTTTACTCCAATAAGTGCAATATTAGAGTTACAAAATTTTATTGCGTCTTCTAATTCTTTTACTTTATCAAAAAAATCATTGTTTACATATGGATCAACTGGAAGTACCGCAACAATCTCATTTTCATCTATACATTTTACCGAATGTAAATATGTAGCAGCTAAAGCTATTGCAGGAAACGTATCACGGCGGCTAGGTTCAACAATTATATCAGCCTCATCATTTAATTGATTTAATATTATTTCCACTTGAGATTTACTAGTAGCGATAGTTGTATTTTTACTTAAACCTTCATTTTTTAATTGTGCCCAAACTCTTTGCACCATTGACTGGTATTTGTTGTCCCTCGTCTCTAATACTTTTAAAAATTGTTTTGATCGTGAGTCATTTGATAAAGGCCACAAACGTTTTCCGGATCCACCAGATAATAATATAATTTCCATGATTCCCTCCAAAAAAACTACTTAGGATTGTTCAATAAGTTCTTAAGTAAATTGGAAAGCCCTTCAGCTTGATTATACCAACCTTTTAATCTTTCCAATTTCAAACTTTTAGTTTGTTGTTCTAATTCTTGCTGGTTATCAATGGCATAAGTAATCGCCTTACTTAAAGAGAGAGCATTGTTTTTAGAGTAAATGGCTCCTTTATGAAATAATTTTTTTAGAGTAATTGTGTCAGATAAAACCATTGCTTTTTCAAAACCAACTGCCTCATTTGCCACACTTAACTGAATATCATCATATTTAGTTAAGCCTAAAACTACGTTAGCATTTTTGAGTAATCGAAAATATTCATCTTCTTCTAACCATCCGACGACAATAAAGTTCGTAGGTAACGATTTAATATAATGTTTAAACTTAGCCTCAAATTTCTTTTTACTTCCAGTAATATAAAAATTAACATCTGGCAATAAATCAGCACACTGTATAATCTCTTCAATAGGTTCATCATCATTAAATGAAGCTGGAAATATAATAAATTTATTTTTCTTTGTCGTATTTTTATTTGATAGTCTGCTTAAATCTCTTGTCGGATAAAGATCTTCTAGAACATAACTTTTATTTGAATTAAGAAATCCCTTTTTTACATTTCTTTCAAAAACTACGTCATTGTGAACAAGTATAATTGTAGAAAGCCTATTAATCAACGTTTTCGCAAACGGTGTATTTATCCATGGTTTTCTTAGCATTCCGTTATGGCAATCTGAAATTATTACAACATCTTTATTTAAGCATTTATAGACACAGAGAGTATAAAGAAGAGGTGTTGGAGGTAACTGTATCCATACAACATTTGGTTTTTCTATAAAAAGAAGTTTTAATGTTTTAAAAAAATTCACAAAATATTCAACCAATTTAAACTTATTTCGTTTATTTATATAAAAAATATTATATTTAAAATAACTTTGCATATTTTCAACTCTAGATTGATAATTATGCCAAATTATAAATATGCTCTTAGCCTTTTGCATTTGCATTAATTTTCCGAACCCCCAGTTCTTCTAAATAATTTTTTATTGATTTAAACAAAGGGGACTTGTTATTTGTATGATACGATTTATATTGTTTCGAGACAGAATTATTAATTGCCTTTCCCAAGTAATTTATATCATACACCGGCTCAATATATCCCTCAGATGAAAAAAAATCAGTAATTTCTACCTGGTGATTATCAACATGTTCATTAAATTCTTTCAGTCTAGGTACAACAATAACTTTCTTTTCTCGTTCAAGACTTTTTATAATAGAACTGGTACCGCCGTGTGTAATAACCAGCCAACTTTGGTCTAAATATTGTTCAAATTCCACCGGATTGATAAAATTTACAACTTTAAATAATTTTGAAGAATATCCCAAAGGGCCAACTTGAGCTATTACCTCTTCCTTTATTGCTCCCTTCAAAATTAAAGACTCTATCTCATTAAATAATCTATTAAATTGAAATTTTTGCGTACCAACAGTAACAAATATCAATAAATAGCCCCCTTATATTCTGCCTCTGGATAATATTTTTTCATCTCCGGCCATTGCACATAAAATTTATTGGATATTTTATAAATAATGGTACCAGTTTTTGTGGGTGAGTTTTTTTTTGCGAAGCTCTCAATAAAAACTATTTTTACACCCAATATTTTTCCCAAAATGCAAAACGGAATTACAACACCAGCTCCAGTACTTATAATCACCGCTGGTCTATATTTTAATAAAAAGTAAAGTGACTTTAACGAATTATACAGCAATAAAAAAATCAAATACCACTTTTTCCTATCCTGCTGTACTAAATATTTCACTTTTCTATCAGTACTCATACTTTTAATTTTTTCCGTTATCCAAATGCAATTATATTCTTCCTCCAAAAATGATAGTCTCTTTAGTTGTTCCCAGTGACCACCGGACGAACTAATTAAACAAATATCTTTCTTCATATTTTCACCTTGAAATCCATTTCTAAGTATCTCATACCGTAATTTTTCCTGTAACGTTATTTTTTCCATCTTTTATGGCTTTTATTATAAAACGACATCTGCTAAACTTCATATTTTGTTGGAAAAATATTTTTACTATCTTTTTAAAGATATCTAAAAACATAGAAAATAAAAAGTAGTAACTAATTTTTGAATTTCGTTTCACAAAAATAATTCTGTTCCTCATTTTATAATATAGTGTAGATGGTGATGGAGACTTAACTCCCCCACTAGATGATGAAATTTTATGATAGACTATCGAATCAGGACAATACATAATTTTCCAACCTTTTTTCTTTGCTAACACATTCCATTCTACTTCTTCATAATATAAAAAATATTCCTCTGGAAGTAATCCAATTTCATCTATTACTTCTCTCCTAATTAATAAACTACACCCGGTAATATAATCAACACTCTTTCTATGCTCATATACATTCGAATTAAATTGGTTTATACCTATATGATTCGTTTTCCCTGTTAAAAAGTTAACCTCACCGCCAGCAAACCAAATCTTATTAGACCTATAGTAATAAATTTTAGACCCAGTTATCCCAGCTCTGTCATCTTGATCTAATACTGCTACTAAATTTGTTAGTGTGTTGTCTTCCACTTCTGTATCGTTATTTAGCAACCAAATATAATCATAATTTTTATCCATTAATATAAAATTTAGGGCATAATTGTTACCACCCGCAAAGCCATTGTTTAACGGACTTAAAAGTAAATGTACTGGAAACTCCAGTTGATTTTCCTTCAAATATTTACTTATTTTTTCAACTGAATCATTTGTTGATTTATTATCAACCAAAAAAACTTCAAAGAATGGATACTTAAGTCTCTTTAGGGAATTTAAACACTCTATTGTGTCTATGTAATTATTGTAATTAACTATAACAATGGCAACTTTCTTTGGCAACCATAAACTCTCCCTTTAATATAAATTAGCTGTCTTATTTAAGATTTAACCAGGTAACCTCAGTAAGCTCCTCTTGATGAAAATATAATCTTAATTGTCTTTAATAAAATATTAAAATCTAATATTATTGAACGATTATTAATATATTGTAAATCAAGTTCAACCATTTCTTTAAAGCCAATATTGTTCCTTCCGCTCACCTGCCATAGTCCTGTACATCCCGGTATAACAAGTAATCTTTGCATATCATACTTAGTGTAGTTCGCAACCTCCCTTGGTAACGGTGGTCTTGGCCCTACCAAGCTCATTTCTCCTTTTAAGACATTCCACAGTTGAGGAAGTTCATCAATACTTGTTTTCCGAATGAATTTTCCTATTCTGGTTACACGCGGGTCTTCTTTTATTTTAAACATGGCACCTTCAATTTCATTGTATCTCAAAAGGTCTTTTAGTTTTTCTTCTGCATCTGACACCATGGAGCGGAATTTGTACATATAGAATTTCTTACCGTTCTTGCCAACCCGTATTTGTTTAAAAAATACGGAACCCTTTGGGTCTTCTAGTTTAATTAGAACAGCAACAATTAAAAATAGCCACGATAAAAAAACAAGCCCCGTAATCGCACCAATTATATCCATCCCGCGTTTTAAAATTGTATAGGCTTTTTTCTCTTCAAATTCAATCTTTTTTGTGGTCTCCATTTTCTGGGTAGCAGAGGACCTTACAACTGAACTGGAAGCATAACTGGTGTCAGCCACTTCAAATACCCCCTATTTCGTTTCCAATACACTTGTATTTGTTTCTTCAATAATTCCTTTCATTATTTTTAATAAGTCCTGGCTGATTGTCTCGTCTTGCAAAGCCATCTCAATCTGAGATTGAATAAAGCCAAGCTTCTCCCCTACATCATACCGTTTGCCCTCAAACTGGTAAGCAAATACTCTTTGAATCTGATTCAGCTGCTGGATGGCATCTGTTAATTGGATTTCGCCGCCGGCACCTTTTTCCTGTTTATCCAGGAACATAAAGATTTCTGGTGTCAGTAAGTAGCGTCCGATGATGGCCAAATTGGATGGTGCAGTGCCTTGTTTTGGCTTTTCGACAAATTTGTCAACTTGATATCGGCGGCCTTCTTTGGAAGCGGGTGCGATAATGCCGTACCGGTGTGTTTCTTCTTCTGGGACTTGCTGGACGCCGATAACGGAAGAACGGGTTTCTTCGTACTGATCAATGAGTTGTTTTAAGCATGGCGGGTCGTTTTGGACAATATCATCACCAAGAAGGACTGCAAATGGTTCGTCGCCGATAAAGTTGCGCGCACACCAGACAGCATGCCCCAGACCGAGTGGTTCTTTCTGTCGGATATAGTGGATATTGGCTAAGTTGGATGAGTAGCGGACTTTATCTAAGAGGTCGAATTTTCCTTTTTCAGCAAGGTTTTGTTCAAGTTCCCAGGCGTTGTCGAAATGGTCTTCGATCGCACGCTTCCCTTTTCCGGTTACAATGATGATGTCTTCGATGCCGGATTCAACGGCTTCTTCGACTATGTATTGGATCGTAGGCTTGTCCACAATTGGCAACATTTCTTTCGGCATCGCTTTTGTTGCAGGCAAAAACCGTGTTCCGAGGCCTGCAGCCGGGATAATTGCCTTTCTCACTTTTTTCACGTAAATTCCTCCTTATTCTAATTGATTTTTAAGATTTGCGCAGTACGATAAAAACAATCGATGTTTGTTCTTCCAGCATTCGGGTATAAAAATAAATGATCGGGCATCTAACCCGCCCTCACACCACACTCTTGACGACAGGCGTCTAAGGTGCACACACACCCACAGCATGGCCGAGTGCCTCGCACGATAACGGATGAGAGACATACCCGAAATAGCTGTTCCAAAATCAAGCAACATTGGATAAAACTGTTTGCCAAAAACAGCGGAGCAGCCCCATAGTTCCATTCATATACCTTGATGCTTCTCCTAAAATGCTAAAAAAGAAGGACAATTAAAACAAACCAAACAATTTCTTTTGTCTTACTGGCTGCGGAATTTCTCTGTATATGGATTGGCCGCCTGCAAGCAGTTCGGCGTTCTCTGTAAAGAAATAGAGCATATCCGCACCGTATTTCTTTTCAATTTCGTCCGCTGCTTCATCCATTTTAAAAGCACGCGTTTTTACATTATGGGCGTCTGATGCAAGAAAATGGGTGAGATTTGCTTCTATCAGCTGTTCAGTGAATTTTTTAATCTTTTTCCCGAAAGCACCCGTTAAGCTTGCGGCTGTAATTTG
>Ga0207747_1002306_pt1 | contig 10876 bp, 10 predicted proteins | sample HigsolmetaGSP11D_FD_184839 | JGI IMG/M metagenome (GOLD analysis project Ga0207747, IMG submission 184839) | High solid enriched microbial communities from the Joint BioEnergy Institute, USA - SP1-1-D (SPAdes) | ecosystem: Engineered > Bioreactor > SSF (Solid state fermentation) > Aerobic >... | reverse complement strand
TCTTTAAAAACGTGAACATGTAAATCGATAAAACCTGGTGCTACATAACAACCTTCTGCATTGATACGTTCATAGTTATCTGCACTTTCTTGAATGATAGTTTGAGGATCAACAAGTTTTCCGTTGATGATCCCTATATTTTTTTTCTCAATCACCTCTCTTTCAGGATCTATAACATAGCCATTTTCAATAATCTTATAATTGTTCATTCCATGCACCTTCCACTAATTTAAGTATTGTAATAAGGCAATTAACTCAGAATCGTTTACATGTAAATCTTTACTTTCTAGGATATTCTTAAATAACTGTAAATCCTGTTTATTCTTCTCAGTCACCTGATGTGACGTATATAAGAAATCATCATATTGCTTTTCAAAAAAATAACGATGAACCATTAAAAAAATGTGAAGGTGAAGTGCTTGTAATCTATCATCTTTAATTCGATGTGCAAAATTTGATTGAACTTCTTGTATCACTTCAAAACCTTTGAGAATGATTTCAAGACTTATACTCTCACTATCATCATCTTTTTTTTCTTCTTCTGACCAGGCTATTCTTTGTATACTTGTCGGTCTGTTTTCCAATATTTCATATACTTTTTCTTTAATTGTATCTATATCCTTTTTTGTGGGAATGGCCTCCATTACAATAACAGGTATTCTTGACTTAATTGGAAATACACTAATAATCAAATCTACTTCTCTCTTATTACATATTTCTTCAACTTCCATGATCGAACAATATGCGACAATATCGATATCATGTATTTCCTTTTCAACTCGACTCTTTATTAGTCTCGCAACTCCTTTACCTGTTGCACAAACATAAATAGCTCTTACCTTTTCTTTTTTATTAAAGGTGTTCTCTAAAGAAGTTAGAAAATGTAAAGTAATAAAAGATATAAACTCATTTTTGTTAACAATTTTATTCATACCAAGATATTTCTCACATGCTAAGGATACACTTTCAAACAAATCAGCGTAATTTTGTTTTATTTCTTCAGCAAATGGATTCGACTCTGTCATGTTAAATAATCCTCTTTGAAACCGCAAAGATAAATGGGCATATAAATTGCTAAAAAGCTTTGTATCCCTTTTAAAGTCAATCCCTGCTTTATGACTTACTTCTTCAATAATTTTTTGTGTAGCATTCAAAAGATCAATTCTTCTTCCATTGGCAAATTCGCCTGAAAGATATAAAAACTCATCTTCCAATAATGGAAGGTCAACAGTTTTGAAAACACCTTTCATAAAATTCAAAATAAATCTAGATACATCATCTGTATATTGATTATCTTTTAAAACACGGTAACCTTTAATCGTTTTTCCTTGATTTAAACGAGTAACAGAAATAGTGATTCTAATTAATAGAGTTAATATATCTGACTGATGAAGAATTTTTGTTACACTTGGATGGTATAGTTCACAAAGTTTTTCCTCAGCAATTCGGAAAACTGAAAGCAAAGTCCCTTCCATAGAATAAATCGTGTAAGTTTTTTCTTCATTATTGGAAATACTACTCATGATTTGATAAATTTCGTAGTTTGACATATTTGATAAAATTAGATTTTCTATCAATAAACGTAAATGAAGCTCTTCTCCAGATAGTTTATATCCAATCCGTTTTTTTCTTTCAAGCTGAATTTCCCAGGGTGAAACAAACTCTTCTACCAATTTCATATCACTTAAAATCGTATTTCTACTAACTTCAAGGATTTCAGATAAACTTGCAGCCGTAGTATAATCACTTTTTTGGAGCATCGTCATCACAATTTTCTTTATTCGGAAATTTTGATCTGGAATACGATTCCAACATTCATTTCCTAGTAATTCTTTAATAATGATCTTTTTCTTATCCCCATCCGTTTCAATCCATAATCCTTTATTTGTTTGTGATATTATTTGCATTTCATACTTTGCAAGCCAATCTTTAATATGGTCTAGATCATATTTGATCATTCTTGTACTTACATTAAATTCCTTAGATAAATCTTTTATTCTTATAGGTTGATTAAATTTAAGAAGCTTCATTAAAATTTTATACTCTCTTTCAGTTAACATAAAACTTTCTCCACTCTACATGTAGTTCTCAAAGAAATCGTTTACAACTATATTATAGAATCCTCATATTCCTTCTTAAAGACCAAAAAATTTCACCAAAATTAGTGAAATTTTTTATTATTGTATCTTCGTTTATATACAAAGTTTTCATCAAATCGAATTCAAGTTCATTATCGGTTCATTTACAGAGATAGAAAGTTACATACTCCAACTAAACGTGGCCCGAAGACCAAAACCCTATATTCCTAAAACAAATGCCCCGCCAACGATAAACACGACGCCCACAATCTTTTTTATCGTTATCTTTTCCCCTAATAATAATCCGGAAAAGATAAAGGTCCATATATATGTAATAGATGTTAATGGATAGACAATAGTATATGGAAAAAATTTCAAGACATAAATATTCATGAACGCACTAATTCCATAAATACCAAATCCAATTCCTAAATAGAAAATTTTCCTCCGTGCCCCCATAATGTTTGCGGATGATGCCAGTTTAAAAAATAGTCCACCTAGTGAGCCAAGTAACGTCATTACAACGATAAAAACAAATAATATAATATTAATGGTCTCCACCTCCAATTAGGGAGACGCCAACAAGAATCAATAAAGTACCGACAATCACATTCCAGCTAATGATTTCCTCTAAGACAAATCCACCTAACATAATGCCAAAAACATAACCAAGACTCATAATCGGATGCAATACAGATAAACTACCGAACCGAAAAGCGACAATCATTAGTACTGCTCCTATGCCATAAAAGCCAAAACCGCTGATTAGTTCCCAGTTTAGTTTTGCTTGAGATAATTTCCAAAAAAACTGCCCTATCGAGGTACTTAAAGCAGAAATAATCATGAGGATGATTCCCTTTTTATTTTCTTGAAACGACTGAATCATATTTTCCATTTTACTCGCTCCGTCTCAAAAGATTAAATAAAACAAACATTGGAAACACAACTATTGTTTTTCCAATTGATAGCGATAACTATATGTTCTTTTACTACTGTGAATTTTTTAGGTCAATGAAAAAGTGCTAAATCTTGTTAACCCAGTATTATCCTACGATATATTATGATAGTAATCCCATTCGAATAGTTTTCACGAATTTAGTTGAACGACCAACAATGAACAAGCGTCTTTTTAAAAAATACAAGAAAATTTCATACACAACATTCTGGTCTTTTTTATCAGCACATTTTATATATCCAAAAACGTGTAATGGAATTCCTATTCATTTTTTTCACAGTATTCCCTTTTTTAAACCTATCTATCGTATTCTAGATTTTCTCATGTGCGATGATGTCTTAGTAATAATCAGTAAAAGCCGTGGGACTTAAAGGAATATTCATCCCAGAGGTCTCCTTCTGTGCACGTTAATTCCAGTAAAATACTAATCAATCCTTGTTTTATCAGGGAGGTGCTTTTTCAATATGTTATAGATACCCGGGAATACATAAGAAAGGAAACTGAAGGAAAGGCAAAGATTTAGAAGTAGCAAGTATACATCCGCTAATTCAATCACGTGGTCCGCATATTTTCAAATAACATGAGGAGTAGCTTTAATCAACTTATGGCTAGCCAATCTGTCATGCAATCCAAAAATGGCTGCATTTTCAACCTATGTCTACAACTATATATGTAATATGATTCTTACCTAGTTCGAGGGAATAGTGTGAAAAGAAAATTTTGACCATCAAACAAAAACCATCAGCTGGAACATCTTTGATAGTAAAAAAACAGAAACTTTCCGGCAAAGAAACCTAGATCTTACGAATTTCTCCAAATACGGCCCGAAAAGCATTAGCTTCCTTAGATAATAAAGAATTGTTATTTGCAGATAGGGATGTCAATAGAAATAAGAAAAGTGCAGAGGGCCCTATTCGCGACGTACAAACGGCATCCCCGCAATGAGAACAGAATTGCTTCCTCGAATAAGCATCGCACGAGAAAAAGCGCTTAGCTTTTTCGAGGACTCTGAATTATCTTCCCCGAATAAACACCGCACGAAGAAAAAGCGCTTAGCTTTTTCGAGGACTCTGAATTATCTTCCCCGAATAGGCATCGCACGAGAAAAAGCGATTAGCTTTTTCGAGGACTCTGAATTATCTTCCCCGAATAAACACCGCACGAAGAAAAAGCGATTAGCTTTTTCGAGGACTCTGAATTATCTTCCCCGAATAGGCATCGCACAAGATAATGCATTAGCATTATCGAGGACTCTGAATTATCTTCCCCGAATAAACACCGCACGAAGAAAAAGCGCTTAGCTTTTTCGAGGACTTTGAATAATCTTCCTCGAATAAACACCGCACGAAGAAAAATGCGTTTAGCATTTTTCGAGGACTCTGAATTATCTTCCCCGAATAGGCATCGCACGAAGAAAAAGGCGATTTGCTTTTTCGAGGACTCTGAATTATCTTCCCCGAATAAACACCGCACGAAGAAAAATGCGTTTAGCATTTTTCGAGGACTCTGAATTATCTTCCTCGAATAATCATCGCACGAAGAAAAAGCGTTTAGCATTTTTCAAGGAAGGAGAGCTAGTTTCTCAGTCGCTGGCGCTCGGAGCTAGACACGAAGCTCGTCCTAAGTTTTTTACTTGTATTTTTATACTTTCTTATTCTATAAAGAAAACTCGGGCGTCCGAGCCTTTAGGCAACCAAAGAGCTGTAGTTGCACTTAAAATCTGTACCCTTAATTATTAACCTATGTATTAAGTACTAAGATGATATTTTCAACAATTTTTATACTCCAATAATTAATGTCTGAAGATAAGTCGCTAAAAATTTTTATTGAAAGATAGTAGTGTTGAAGCCTCCAATTTGATTATCTATCTTACATTCATTTAAACAATTAATAAGATTTCTCAACTGAAAATAAAACCGTGTTTCCCGCTTCCACGGTTTCTAATTTATTTGTTATTAACTTATAATGATTGTCTTTCATATTAGTAATTACAACAGGAATAACAGAATTTTTACCACTTTCCTCAATCATATTAACATTAACTTCCATAATCGGTTGACCTAACTGTACTTCTTCGTTAATGGAAATAAGTGGTTTAAGCCCTTTACCATTTAATTCTACGGTATCTAGTCCGATATGGATTAATAATTCAATTCCATTTTCGTCTTGAATTCCAATTGCGTGATTTGTATCTGTCATCATGATAATTTTTCCATTTACTGGAGATTTAATGATAGTGTTTGACATTTCAGGTTGCACCGCAGCCCCTTCACCAACCATTCTATCTGAAAAAACTGGATCAGGAACTTCATCCAAATCAAGATATTTACCCGTAACAGGTGAAAAAATATCAACAATAGATGTTTTATTTTTATTTAGAAATTTTTTTAGCACATAAATTCCCCCCAAGAAATATAGTTATCATTTCCATTTATTGCACAATAATTTTAAGAAAAATTTAATCGTATTAACGCAAAACCACATAATAGGGAAAATAGTAACAAAGATAGGGCCATTATAGTTAACCATTTATTATGAATCATTATGTTCAATTTCGCGACTTCAGTAAACTTCACTTTTAACTTATACAATACAATGCCACTTATAATTGCCAATAATATGTTTGTAACAACAATTTGTGACAGAAACAAGATCCATAGCATAAAACCAGTGTATTCATGTCCGTTTTCATTCTCAAATTCAGGGTAAGTCTTAAGCAGTATATAAACCCACGCTAAGTCTATAAGGATCACTAATAACAAAATACTATTCCAAACATTTTGACTTAAAAATTCAGAAAATATTAACCCTTCCTTTGGTAACGATATAAAAATATATATGGTGAATAAAATCGGTACTATACTGACCATAGATAATAGAATATTATAGGCTCTCTTTTTTGTTGAAAAAGGAGATAAAATATTACTCATAATTGTTTTCAATCGAATCCCCTCAATCCTTGTTTAAAAATATGTCTCAATATATTTTAGATACAGAAGTTCACATAAGACTTGCAAGGAACCCATTGAAATGGCCAACGGGAAAAAGTCACCATTCAATACACTCATAACTTCATTCGTATGATAATATAAATTATACATGGCTAATGAAGCTAATTGATTGTTATTAAAATCTGTTATTGAAAGAGTAGGCACATCATTTAATTTTAAAATCCGTAAATCCTCAATAATATGCTGGATATTACCACTAAGAGAAATGATTATGATAAAATCACCTGTCGTATAATTAGACATCATTGCCTTAAATTCGTTATAATCCTTTATTAGTACCATTGACCGGTTGCAACTTAAAAAAATTCTTATAAGTTGTTCACCCGCTAATTTTTGTGCCCAACCTGTTCCGTAAATATAAATATTTTGAGCGCTATTAATGTGTTGAATGATATCTTTTACATCTGTACTTTGAAAATGTTTAAACGTATTATTTATACTCTCCTTAAATACATCTATATAATTTTTGTGATTATTCAATTTACCAAGATTGAAATTATTTGTTAATTCCTTTTTTAGAGCGAATTTGAATTCACTATATCCTGAAAAACCAAGCTTTTGCGTCATTCTCAGTATCGAGGACGTAGACATATTAATTTTCTTTGATAATTGTGTAATACTTATATCTTGACATTCCATCTTATGCTCAAGAATATACTGCAACATATATAAATCATTTTCATTTAATTTATCATAATATTTATTAATAATAGAAACTAATTCCATCATTTTACCTCCTCAATAGTCCGATTTTCATTAATTATACTAAATAATAAATAGAATATCCTGTTGATATGTTAAAACAGGATATTCTATTTTTGAGGATGGTAAACAAAGTTGACTCATGGAATTTATATTAGTGTAACTCTGGCCAGTAATCTTTATTAGCCTCAATTAAATCATCTAATATTTGTTTTGCTACGCTAGCGCTTGGTACTGTTTTTGAAAGAGTTAAAGCCTGCCATAGTTTTTGATAAGATTGCTCAATCCATGCATCTACAACTAATTTTTCTACAGCAACTTGTTGTTCCATTAATCCCTTTTGGAATCTTGGTATTGTACCTATTGCTAATCTTTCAGGTCCATTCGATCCAACGACACAAGGAACCTCTACCATTGCAGTTGGATCAAAGTTTTCAATAGCTCCATTATTTTCAACTATTATTAACATTCTTTCATGGGTGTTATAAGCAATCGCTCTAGCTAAATCGATGATATATCCAGCATGTTCATCAGATACTTCTAAATTGAATCCTTCCGTTGATTGCTGTTTAGCAATCTTAAGGCACATATCAAACACATTTTTTTCACGACCTACTCTAATTTCATCAACACGCGTATGGTTTGGATCACTGTGTTCAACTACATAATCTGGATATAAATAATATTTCAAATACGTATTTGGAAGGGTTTCAGGATCTAGAGCATACACATCTTTTACTTTTATAAAAGTTTGTTTCCAGCTTTCTTCCATTTGACTTTCATCACCAATAGGAAGGTATCCTTTTTCCGCAACATATTTTTTCAGTTGTGGCATTAAATCATTACCGTTTTTATCCCTAATTGATTCCCACCAGCCAAAGTGATTCAAGCCATAGTATCTAACTTCCATATCTTTATAAGATTTCAATCCTAGAATATTGGCCATATTGTTTTGAATAGCAATTGGCATATCGCAAATATTTAATATCTTTGAGTTTGGTCTTAATCTTCTAGTAGCTTCAGCAACGATGGCTGCAGGATTTGAATAGTTTAACATCCAGGCATCTGGTGAATATTTTTCCATATAATCTACTAATTCCAATACGCCACCAATGGATCTCATTCCATATGCTATACCACCAGGACCGCAAGTTTCTTGACCTAACACACCATATTTTAGCGGTATCTTTTCATCTTTATCTCTCATTTCATATTTTCCAACACGAATTTGAGCCATCACAAAATCAACATCAGTAAAACCAACCTTAGGATCTGTCGTTGCTATAAACTCAATTTCTGGAGCTTTCTCCTTTATAATGACCTCTACTCCATCTGCAATAACCTTTTGCCTCTCACCATCATTATCATATAATTTAATTTGACGTATCGGGAACTTATCCAAATTATTTAACAATGTCATAATAATCCCTGGAGTATACGTACTACCTCCGCCTGCGATAACGACTGAAAACTTTCTCACTTTTATCAAACCTTCCACTATTTAATATCAGTATTCATCAATCTTTCAAATTCTTCTCTTACCTGTGGTACAGATAAGCCTATAATGACCTGTATTGCTTTTCCATTCCTTACAACACCATGGGCTCCCGCAGATTTAAAAGCGGAATCAGGTGCTAATAAAGTTTCATCATGTACTGTAACTCTTAATCTCGTAGCACAGTTTGTTACATTCTGTATATTTTCGCGACCGCCAAAAGCTTCTAAATAATTGGCTGCCGCAACAATAAATTGATTTGCCCCTGTCGCGTTACTTGTGGCTGCAACTTCATCAGCTTGTTTTTTTTTCTTGTAATCTTCTTTTCTAAATAACTTTGTCTCTACTTCGTCAGGTTCTCGACCAGGTGTAGCGTAATTGAATTTTTCAATCATCCATTTAAACACAATAAAATAAATGGCAATAAAGATTAATCCGATTACAACTTGAACGACATATGTTTGCCAATGATTTTGGAACAGAGGTAACCAGTTTTGGGTAACCCAGTCAATTAAACCACTATTAAAGTTTCCAGAAACACCAAATACATACATCAAGGTATCCATCGTTGCAGATATTATTGCATAAACCACGAATAAGATTGGTGCAACAAATAGGAATGTAAATTCAAATGGTTCTGTAATACCTGCAAGTATAGCTGTAAGAACAGCTGGTATTAACAATGACAATACTTGCTTTTTCTTCTCCGGTTTTGCAGTAAAATAGAAAGCTGCTGCAATCCCAATAGGTGCAAAGACTTTCTCTGTACCAAACATTATAAACGCACCTTCTGGGAATAACTCTTTAATTGGCTTTGTTGATGCTGCAAATTCACTTAAATGTTGTAACCAATACTTTTGAAGTCCATCATCAACTGCTGCAGGTCCCCAAAGGAATGGCATATAAATAAAATGATGCAAACCTGTTGGTATGAGAACCCTGTTTAGAAAATTATAAATCCAAATGCCAATTGCACCAGTAGAAACCATCATCCCTTGTAATCCCGATATTCCATGTTGTACAACTGGCCATCCATAGCAAGTAATTAATGCTAACGGAAGCATAAACAGAAATCCAATAAACCCTACAAGAGGTGAACCTTGGAAAACACCTAACCATTCCGGTAACTTTTTATCAAAATATCTGTTATGGAGCCAAACTGATATGGAAGCTATAACAATGGCACCAAGTATACTGGTATCTAATGTCTTGATACCAGCAATCATATCTAAACCTGTACCAGAGGATCCTTGGCTAATATCAGTCGAAAAATCTACTCCAAAGGATGGCCCCCAGAAAGTTAATAAACTATTTACAAAATAGTTGAAGGTTAAATATATGAGTAGGGACTCAACTCCCGCCCTCGCTTGTGCCTTTTTTGCTAATCCAATTGGTAAAGCAGTGACAAAGATAAGTTCCATTTGGTTAAATATCGTCCATCCACCATTCTGAATGGTTGTCCAAAACTTATACCACAGTGTATTTGTTTCAGCAAGACCACCTACAATTGATGGGTTCGTTAACATAATTGTGATTGCAATTACTATACCTGAATAGGTAAAGAACAAAACCGGAGCGAACATTGCCCCACCAAATCGTTGCATGGTTTGCATTAATTTCCCTTTCGTAAAAACCACCTACCTTTTCCAGTGTTCAAAATTGAAAAGTTACTCGAGTACCATTTCTGCGATATCGCTTACACCTATATGGTAGAGCGTTTTCAATTATGCTGCAATAGAATTTGATGATTATGGGAAGGTGTACTAATGTTGCAAACCTTTTCATTTTGTGGGAAAATTTCCAATGAGCTGATTAATTCTATTGTTAATCGAATCAATAACCATATGAAAATGGATAAAGTAGATAAGTTTACCCCATTTTAACCAGGATAGAGGAAAAGACTAAATATTAAATGATAAAGTCAAAGTAGATAAGAAAATATTGTAGTTCTCGTATAATTGCCATCCTGCAACAGATTGTAAAACTTATTCATTATAAAAAAAGAGAAGGACCCTATATGGTATCCTTCCCGTAAAGTTTTTTAGATGATTAGGTCATCCATAAAATCGGAAAATCCAACAATCAATATTAGCTACTTTCTTCTTTCTCATCATACAAGTATTTTTTTAATGTAGCCCGAACAGCGCCTTTGTGTGATATCATTTCCTTTACAAACTTTTCAATTTTCCTACCTAAATGAACCTGATAAAGATCAACGCCAAAGATTTGCTTATTGGATAGAACTGGATATAAATGATCTGCTACTGACTCTGGATCACCAAAGTGTATAGCTTGTAAATGTTTCTGCAAGTAATCCATCATTGGATCAGGACTCAACGTTATGGAATTTCCTTGGTCATCCATCCCCATTAAATATCTAAGCCAGCCAGCAATTGAAAGTGGAATAAACTGCAATTGACCCGCTTTCTCTTTATATAATTGTATTGTTTGACCATAAATAGACTTGATTTTCTGAGATGTATCCGTTGTAATTCGCTGTGGCGTATCCGGAATATTTTTATTCGGAAGTCTCTTATAAAGAAATTCGTTTAAGAATGTAACAGGATTAATAATACCTGGATCGCTGACAACCGGTAAACCTTCATCAAAGCCAACCTTTTCAATAAGTTTTTTT
>Ga0207747_1002303_pt1 | contig 10887 bp, 11 predicted proteins | sample HigsolmetaGSP11D_FD_184839 | JGI IMG/M metagenome (GOLD analysis project Ga0207747, IMG submission 184839) | High solid enriched microbial communities from the Joint BioEnergy Institute, USA - SP1-1-D (SPAdes) | ecosystem: Engineered > Bioreactor > SSF (Solid state fermentation) > Aerobic >... | reverse complement strand
CAGCGCCTCCTCCCGCGGCGAGCGGCTCTTTATCCCCCGTAGCGACCCCCCAGCCTCTTCTTGTGAGGTTGCCAACCTATCCGGGGATACCGTCAGCTTGAAGCCTCCTTTCTTCGTACGCTGGTGCAGGCCATCGTAGATGATCCGTACTCCGCCCTGTATGAACAGTCAAGAAACTACTCCCGCGCAAGATGAAAGTCAAGGAAGTGTTTCCCTAACGTCTTCCCCTGGAGAAGACCGCCAGCACCGTGGCGCCGAGGCCGAGCAGCACGAGCCCGCAGAGTATGAGAGCCCCCAGGATCGGTACCAGCGCGGAGACCGCGACGAGCAGCGCCCCCACGATCGCCGCCGCGGCGTTCCCGCTCCTGTAACGCCCCGTAGCGAACAGCGTCCTGCGCCCCAGAAAGTACGCGGTGGCGACCGTACCGAAGAGCGCGAGCCCGAAGTACGCCGGGACCAGGAGGACGAGCACCGGCCCTCCGACGACCGACACGGCGAGCACGACCCCGAGCACGACGAAAAGCGGCACCGAAGCCGCCCCGACGAGCAGCGACCTCCCCGGATACCATTCTATGCTTCTGGCCGCGGAGGCGAGCGGCCGGGGCAGGACCATGGCGAGCAGGACGCTGCAGGCGACGAACGCGAGCGTCCCGAGACCCCACCCGACGAGACCGGCTCCGCCCCCCGCTCCCGACCCGGCGTCCCTCAGCCCGCCACCGCTCTGGAAGGCGACGCCCGTCACGGCGGGGCTCGCGCTCACGTCACGGCTCTCGTCGGGCATGCTGCAGCTGCGGCATATGATGCTCCCCCCGAACCAGGCTCGTGGACCGTGGTGGATGCTGCCGTGCCCCACTTCCACATCGCCACCCACCGGGGCGTTGACGTAGACGTTGCCGTTGCCGGCCTTGACCCCGCCGGCGACCGGCGCGAGTATGCGAACGTTCCCGGAACCCGAGTTCACGCTGCCGTCCACCTGTCCCTCTATGAGTATGTTGCCCATACCGGAACTCACGTTCCCGCGGACGTGGGCTCCGGGCTCGATCGTGATGTCGCCTATGGCCGTCGTGGCAGAGTCGACGGTCTGCCCGTCGCGCACCACCACATCCCCGATCGCCCGGTCCACCCAGGCCCGGGCAGGCTGCGCGGGAGCCAGCACGAAGAGGCCGAAGGTCAGGAGCGCCAGCAGGCGCAAAGGGCGCGGGAAAGAGAAGCCTCGAGCCGCCCTCATGCCCGCCGCGACCGGCGGATGAAGGCCAGCACGACCACCGCTATCACGGCGTCTACGAAGGTCCCGACCCCGAGCACGACGAAAAGCCGCCAGGAGACCACCGAAAGGCCCGTGTGAACGGCCTCCGCGACCCCTGAGATCAGGCCGGAGAGCTCGTTGAACGCCCCGGTGAGGGTACCCACCAGCTCGAAGCCCCCCGTGCGCTCCAGATCGAGCAGCGCGGCGACGAACAGCACGGCGGCCAGCGTGCTCCACGCGGCCCTCGCCTTCGCGGACCGCGTCGGGAGCGCCATCGCGACCCCCCGGCTGATGGTCCCCCTCTGCACGGGAGGCGGGCAGTGGCGCATGCTCCCAAGAAACGCGCTCAGCCCCGCCTCCCGCTCGTAGAGCTTCCGGCACCCCCGGCAACGCGCGAGGTGCTCGCGCACCTCCCGTTCTTCCCCGGGACCGAGCGACCCCTCCACGAGCTCGAAGATGCGCGCCGGGTCGCACCCGGAGCTCTTCTCCTGCCACCTCACAGGACCTCCCCGGACTCCTCCAGTTTGCTCGCAAGCATGTTGCGGGCCCGAAAAAGCCTGCTCTTGACGGCCGGCACCGAGATCCCGAGCACCTCCGAGATCTCCGCGTAGCTGAGACCTTCGGCGTAGCGCAGGAGCAACGGCACGCTGTAGGATTCCGGAAGGTCCACGACCATCCTCTGGATGCTGCGCGAGAGGTCGGCCTCGACGGCCTCGTCCTCGGGACCCGCCGCCTCGGGCGCCGAGTGTACCTCCGGGACAAACTCTACGACGTCCTTCCTCCTCCTCAGCGTGTCCACGCCGAGGTTGTTGGCGATCGCGAGCAGCCAGGTCTTGAATCTGTATTCGGGGTTGAAGGATTCCAGCCGGTCGTAGGCCCTCAGGAAGGTCTCTTGCACGAGGTCTTCGGCCGAGATTTCACGCCTGGAGTAGGGGTAGAGAACCCTCCATACCAGCCTCTCGTACCTCCGGACCAGCTCTTCGTAGGAGCGCACGTCCCCGGCGAGGGTGCGCTCGACGAGCTCGTCGTCGTCCAGCTTCGTCCTGTCGAGGGTGAGGCTCCTGAGTCTCTCTCGCCACCGGCCGAGCTCTGCTGCGGATGTATAGCTCATGCTAGCCTCAGTATACGACGGGTCGGCATCCGGGGTTTCGTCTTCGCTCTAGATCATAAGCCGTCCACCCGCCGCCCCGAGCCTCCGGTGTCTGCTCCTCGAACGTCGGCCGGGCTCCCTGATACAACCTTCTCACCGCCCTGCAAACGACCTCGCGGGTGGAGAAGCCCCCATCCGTCAGCCGCCTTCGGGTGAGCCTGTACGGAAGCCCCGGTCACCCTGAAGCCGCGGGACCGCCAGGATCTCATGCGGCGTTGGTGCGCCACCGGAGCTCCACCCCTTCGCGCTTGGCGAAGAAGAGCAGGTCGTCTCGCAGGGCCTGTATGTCCTTGTCGTAGATCGAGATCACGCAGAACCCGCAGTTGCGGTAGGCCCACACGAACGGCGCCACGTCCCCCGAGAGCTCGTGCCGGCTGTGCTCCCCTCTGGCATCGTAGATGTCGAGGATCTGCTCCACGAGATCGAGGGTCATCGTCCAGCCGGACTCCGTCGGGGCGCAGAAATACCCGGAGAGTTCTCCGCCGCAGACCATGGTCTCCTGCAGCCGCCGGGCGAAGGACCGCTTGTGCTCCTCGACCCCGGCGAGGTACTCGGCGTCGTCTATCAGACGCGGCGGGGCCGGAGAGTAAGGCCGATTCCCGGTGACCGGGACACCCTCGGGTGGATAGAACCCGACGAACGGTACGGGCGAGCGCCACAGGTGCTTTATCACCCCGAGGGTTATGTTGCGCGCCCCGGCCGGATCTCCGACGGCCTCCGCGAAGCGCGCGTTCATGAGCCGCATGTGGCGCGGCTCCCACGGATGCGGCTCCCCGAGCCTGCGTACCCGGCGGCGGCGTTTGCTTATGTTCTCGATGCCTTCCACCAAGCGGCATTCTAGCATCGCAGGGGGCCTTCAAGACCAGAGATCACCGCTCGAAGGTAAAAAGAAGGGGCGGGTGTACTCCCGCCCCGGGTGGGTTCTCTCAGACGCCTACTCTACTGCCTGCTGACGAAGAGCAGATACAGGAAGGTTAAAAGCGCCGTCAGCGCCGCAGCTATGTAGGTGAAAGCCGCCGCCGTCAAAACCCGCCGCGTCCCAGAAACCTCCTGGCCGGAGAGTATCCCATAGCTCTTCAAGAGCCCGTAGGCCCGCCTCGACGCGTTTATCTCCACCGGCAGCGTCACCACATGGAAGGCCAAAACTGCCAGGAAGAGTACCACCGCTACCTGGATGAGCAGCGATCCCAGCGCCGTTCCTACCCCCATGATGATCGCCGCAAAGAACGCCAGAGGCCAGATCTGGCTGCTGAAGCTCACCAAAGGAAACATCCCACTTCTGAACTTCATCGGCAGGTATCCCCTGGCATCCTGGATGGCGTGCCCGCACTCGTGCGCCGCCACGCTCACCGCAGCGATGGAGCTTTTGGCGAAGTTGCCCTCAGAGAGCCTGACGACCTTGGCCGAGGGGTCGTAGTGGTCGGTCAGCTGCCCCGCGACGGGTTCGACCCTGACGTCGTAGAGGCCGTTGCGGTCCAGGATCGTGCGTGCCACCTGCGCCCCGGTCAGGCCGCTGGCACTTCTCTTCTGTGAGTAACGCGCGTAGGAGCTTCTCACCCACAGCGCCGCCGCCCCGGAGATCAGGGCACCTACGATCAGTACCAGGAAGTAGCCAAAATAGCCACCCACCTCATCTCACCGTCCTTTCGGTATAGAACACCACACTTCTTGTACGCATTATTCTACTACGCAGGAGATACGCCGTACCGCCGGCAAGGTTTCACCCTCGGTCCTGGCGGGCGGACAGGCGCTCGAGCCGCCGGCGGAACCGCTCTGCGGAGCGCACGTCGCCGGCTGCTTCGAGCACTTCGACGGCGCGGCGGGAGATCTCCCGCGCCTCCTCGGTCTGCCCCCGGTACTCGTAGAGGGTGGCGAGCCGCTCGTAGCAGAAGGTACCCGCGTGCCCGAGGCGTACGGCCTCCAGACAGTGCTCCACGAAGGCCTCCAGCTCTCCCTCTTCTCTTCGGTTCTGGAAGTGGAGCTGGGCCAGGGCGACGTGGGCGAGCTGACGCTCCTCGTCCGTCTCCGCGAGCTGCAGGGCCGCCTCCCCGGTGCGGCGGGCCAGCTCCGTATCCCGGACGAAAGCGGCCTGCGAGCAGACCGAGGAGAGAAACGAGGAAGGACTCACGCCGGGGTTCTTCTCGGCGTAGGCGAGGAGAACCCCGGCGGCAGCCTCCCGTCCGCCGGTGAGGTCCAGGCCCGCGTGGCGGGAGAAGGAGGCCTGCCCCTCCGGGGGGAGCGAGGCCACGTAGCCGGCGAGATCATCCCAGACGCTCAAACCGCCCCCCGAGATGGCATGGACTTCTGCCCGCCAGGCTCAGCCTCCCTCACCATCCCCCTCCACCCTGTAGAAGACCCCGTCATCGTGCGAGACCAGCCTCAGGCCAGACCGTTCGAAGTAGTTCCTGTAGTAACCGTCGCGGTGGCCGGGCAGGAGCACGTACACCTCATCTCCCCTACGGAGATACTTCTCCGAGAGCCTCACCCAGGGTTTCGCCTGCTGGCTCCACTCCTCGGGGTTCAGGAAAGGTGAGACTATCCTCAAATCGGTCCTGCGGTGGTCGACGAGCTTCATGTACCAGAGGCTGCTGCCGTTGGTTATGACGGTCGCCCCCCGGGGAACGCCCCTCGCGACGAGGTCCATCGTCTTCCTCGCCTGGTAGTAGTCGCTGTGGTCGACCACGTGGTAGGTCTCCTGCACGCCGGCGAGGGGAGCGGCGAGCACCAGGAACCCCAGCGCTCCCTTCGCCGCGAGTCGGCGGGTGGAAGAGAGATGCCGTGAAGCCCGCCAGCGTCGGGAGAGGTGGGCGGCCACCTCGAAGAGCGCGACGAGCCCGGGGGCGACGAACACGCAGACGATCAGGTAGGTCGGGATGAAGTAGACCCAGACGTCCGGGATGGCGTACTCGAGCGCGAAGACGAGCCATCCCGCGTACAGGATGCCGAAGAAGACCGCCGCAGCCCGGTCGGTGAAGAGCATGTACCAGAACCCGAAGGCGGCCACCACGAGGAAGACCGGAGGGAACTGATCGACGAGGTGGGACAGGTAGAACTCCAGCCGCCACGGGATCTGAGCAGGACCGTAGACGAACATCTGCCCCTGAAAGCTGCTCCCCGTGACGAAGGAGAAGAACCCGTCGAGCGAAGCCGGGTGGTAGCCGCTGAGCGGTGGGTGGGTCATGGCCCGGACGGGCAGGTAGATGTACGGCGTAAGCCCGGCGACGAAGAGCGCCGCGGCCTTGAGCGCCAGGCGCCAGTCGAGCAGTTTCCTCCAGTCGGTCAGGCCCACGAAGACGAGCCCCGCCGGGATGAGGAGCCCGCTCGTGAGGTGGTTCGTGAGGGAGAGCCCCATGAGAAACGCGGCGAGCAACAGGTAGCGGTCCTGCCCGCGCTTCCGCCAGAGCAAAAGCGGCAGGCAGACCAGGCAGACGAACATGACGTTGAGCGTGTAGACCTCGGCGATCACCGCCTGGCTCCAGAAGGCTCGCGAGACCCCGAACAGGAGGGCGGCCGCGGCCGCCGGGAGCGTCCTCCCCGTGAGCACCCGCAGCAGGAAGAAGAGCAGCAGCACCGCGACCGCGGCGTAGACTGCCGAGGCCAGGTTGACCCGGTAGCCGATATCCCCGACCGGCAGGTAGGTGAAGAGCTTGCCCAGCAGGAGATAGGTCGGGTACCCGGTCGGGTTCGGGATCCCGAGTATGTAGACCCTCACCTGGAACAGCCCGGCGTCGGCGAGCCCCGCGTTCACGTCGCGCGGCAGCGCGGTCGGGGCGAGGGTGGCGAGATAGAGACCGAAAGAGATCAGCGCCACCAGAACACCCGGAAGGACGGCCAGGCTCCCGGCCGGGAAGCTCCCGATCTTCGAGCGCAGCTTCTTCTTCACGGCGACGATTCTAAACCAGATTTATACACGAATGTAACCAAGGCTCCGGAGTACCCCTTTGGCACGCCGGGATGGCATCACATAGACTGTCCCGGTCCGGAGCGTGCGAAGGACGAGAGAGATACACGTCTGGAGGAGGAAGAGAATGGGCGGCATACTGGAGGGCAAGAGGGTGCTCGTGACCGGCGTGCTCGACCGGCGCTCGATAGCCTACACGGTGGCGAGGATCGCCCAGGAGCAGGGTGCCGAGATCGCGCTATCCAGCTTCGGGCGCGCGGCGAGCCTTACCCGCCGCACGGCGCGCAGGATGGACCCGGAGCCCCCGGTGCTGGAGCTGGACGCGAACAAGCCTGAAGACATCGAGAACGTCGCCCGCGAGCTGGGGGAGCGATGGGGCCGGGTGGACGGCGTGGTGCACGCCATCGCCTTCGCCCCAGAGGACGCGCTCGGCGGCAACTTCCTCAACGCCGGCTGGCCCTCGGTCGCGACGGCGCTCCAGACCTCGGCCTACTCGCTCAAGGCGATAGCCGCCGGGCTCGCCGGGATCATGCCCGAAGGCTCCTCGGTCGTCGGACTGGACTTCGACGCGAGCGTGGCGTGGCCGGCGTACGACTGGATGGGGGTGGCGAAGGCCGCTCTGGAGTCGACCGCGCGCTACCTGGCGCGAGACCTCGGCGAGCGAGGCATCAGGGTGAACCTGGTCTCGGCCGGCCCTCTGAAGACGCTCGCGGCGAGCGGCATAAGCGGCTTCGAAGAGATAGAGGGGGTGTGGGGCAAGAGGGCGCCCCTGGGCTGGAAGGCGAACGACCCCGAGCCGGTGGGCCGGGCGGTGGTGAGCCTGCTCTCCGACTGGTGGCCGGCGACGACGGGCGAGATAGTCCACGTCGACGGCGGCTACCACGCGATGGGTACGGACATAAGGTAGCCCTCAGAGCCCCTTCGCGAGCGAGGCGAACTTGGTGTACTGCTCCATCCAGGCGAGCTGGACCTTGCCGGTGGGCCCGTTGCGGTGCTTGCCGACGATGACCTCGGCGATGCCTTTGTCGTCGGAGTCTGGGTTGTAGTACTCGTCGCGGTAGAGGAACATCACCAGGTCAGCGTCCTGCTCGATGGCCCCCGAGTCGCGCAAATCCGAGAGCAGCGGGCGTTTGTCGTGGCGCTGCTCGACGGCGCGGGAGAGCTGGGCTATCGCCAGGACGGGCACGTCCAGGTCGCGCGCGAGGACCTTGAGACCGCGGCTGATCTCGGCGATCTCCTGCTGGCGGTTCTCGCGGCTCTGCCCGACCATGAGCTGGAGGTAGTCCACGACGACGAGCGCGAGCGGGCGTCCTTCCTGGGCCAACAGGCGGCTGGAGAGGCGCCTGACCTTTGCCCGCATCTCCATCAGCGAGATCCCGGCGGTGTCGTCTATCCAGATGGGGGCCTTGGAGACCTCGGCCACCCCCCGCACGAGCTTCGGCCAGTCCTCGGGCTTCACGTTGCCGCTCCTGAGATCCTGCGCCCTTATGCGGGTGGTCTGGGAGATCAGACGCTGGACGAGCTGCTCCTTGCTCATCTCCAGCGAGAAGATCGCGACCGGCTTCTTCTGCACCCCGGCGGCGTGCCAGATGGCGTTCAGCGCGAAGGCGGTGTTGTGCACGAAGATGTCCTGGGCGACGAAGTTGGCCCCTTCGGGCACGGTCAGGTCGTAGACCCGGTGTTCTCCCACGTACTCTATGGAGACGATCTCGTCCCACAAGAGATCCGGGCTGGCTATGCGCGCAAGTCTTTCATCGTTCAGAACCTCTGCATACCGCGCCAGCCGATAGGCGGGCAGGTTCCTGTTGGTGTGCGGGTTGTAGCCGGCGCGCCTGCCATGCCTCTCCGTCTCTCGAGCGCGCCGTCCCAGCTCCGAGAGGCTCAGGCCCCGCCGCGCGGCGGCCTCGCGCACCAGCTCCCAGACCTCCCTTGGGGGGTGGCCGTAGTTGGGACCGCGCTTCGGCAGCTCGCGCTCCGCGAAAGCCCCGCCCGCAAACCGGAGGGCCTTCTCCCCGATCCAGCCGATCTCCGCCTGGTAGCGCAACACGGAGTCGGGGGCGGTGATCTCAACCCTCCAGCACCGCTCCTTCTTTCGCCAGAGCTTGGCGACGATGCCGAAGCGCAGGAGGGCGTGGTGGACGTCGCGGGCGAGCCGTTCGGAGCCGACGCTGAACTCGATGCGCGGATACTTCCCCAACCCGTAGATGGTCCCGTCGCAACTGAACAGCACGCGCAGGAACTCGGCCAGGTAGCGCCGGCTCCACCGCCAGACGAGCGAAGGGAACGATTTGTCCCCGGCATACTTGCCCATGAGGCCAAGCTCTTTCAGCCAGGCGGTGACGGGATTACTGTTCATCCCTCGCCGCTCTCCATTGCCCACGACCTTGTAGTCGTACGGGCGATGGGGCTCCTTCGTCACGACCGCGTCGGGGAACTGCTCCCCGATGCACCGGCGGAAGTCCTCTACGAGCTGGGGATCCGCGTTCGTCCACTTCGGACATTCGCGGGTCAGTCCACCCTCGGCGATGAAGTAAGCGAGCAACCGGACCCGGCCCAGGGGCCACGTCTCGTCGCTCCCGAACACCGGCAACCCGCGCGGCACGGCGATGCTATCGCCTACCTCGAGGTCGTGCAGCGGCGTCCATCCCTTCACCGTCAGAAACGGGTGGTGACCGGTGACCTCGACGCTGCGACCGGTACGGGTGACGACTCGGTAGCACGGCTTCACGCCGCTGTCTATCCAGTCCGAGATGTCGGTAGTCTGCAGCTCTCCGGCTTCGGAGACGTTCGATACGCGGGGCAGCCGGCGCTTAACGCACTCCTCGATCGTCAACCTCTCGCCGCTCTCCGGGTCTACGACCAGGTTGTCCCACTTCACGCACTTCCCCATCGCGGGCCGGGCGGCGAGGATGATGAGGTCGCTCTTGTGGAAGCCCGTCGTCAGGCGGTCGAGGTCCTCGAAGCCGGTCTCGACCCCGGTCACCTCCCCCTCGGACTCGTAGAGCTGCTGGATCATCTCCAGCGCCCCCGGCGCGAGCTCGGAGACCGGGGAGAGCTGCTCCTTGAGACGCCGGTTGGAGATGCTGTAGATGAGTTGCTCGGCGGCATCGAGCGCCTCCCCCACGTCCTCCGGTTCCCGGAAGGCGTCCTCGGCGATGCGGCTCGAGGCGTCTATCACGGCCCTGAGGATGGCTTTCGAGCGCACTATGTCGGCGTAGCGGGAGACGTTCGCCGTCGTCGGGACGCTCTCGACGATCTCGAAGATGTAGGCCCGTCCGCCGACCTTGTCGAACTCGCCGCTGCCACGCAGCTCGTTGGTGAGCGTGAGCTGGTCTATGGGGTCCCCGCGGGAGTAGAGCCGCATCATCGCCGAGTAGATGATGCGGTGCGTCTCCGAGTAGAAGTCCTCGGCGGCGAGCTTCTCGGCGACGGTGGAGACCGCAGCCTCCGAGACGAGCATCGCCCCGATCACGGCCCGCTCGGCCTCCAGGTCGTGCGGCGGTACGCGGGCCGCCTCCGGCCCGGCACCGACGCTCCTTATCCTCCCCCGCCGTTCCATGCCCCAAGGATGAATCAAAAACGGGCCGCTTACAAGCGGCCCGCCTCATCCTGAGATCGAGGTTGAAGCCCTAGAGCTTCGGAACGACGATGACCTTGACGCTGGCCTCGACGTCCCCGTGCACCTGCACGGGGACCTGGTGCGTCCCGAGCGACCTTATCGGCTCCTCGAGGCGTATCTTGCGGCGGTCGAGGTGGATGCCGCGCGCCTGCTCTATGGCCTCGGCGATGTTCGCCGCGGTGATCGAACCGAAGAGCCGCTCGTCCTCGCCGGTGCGGGCCTCGATCGTGATGACGCTCTTGTTGAGCGTCTCGGCGATCTCGACGGCCCGCTCGGCGAGCCGCCGCTCGCGTTCGGCGGCCTCCTGCATCCTCCTGCGGGCCTCCTCGAGCTTCGCGGGGGTCGCCACCTCCGCGAGCCCGCGCGGCACCAGGAAGTTGCGGACGTAGCCGCGGCTCACGTCGACGATCTCGCCCCGGTTCCCGACCTTCTCGACGTCCTGTGTGAGTATCACCTGCATCTCAGAGAAGCCCCCTCTAACGTCCGGCGATGTAGGGAAGCAGCGCCATCTCCCGGGCCCGCTTTATCGCCCGGGCGGTCTCCCGCTGGTGCTTGGGGCACAGCCCCGTGACGCGGCGCGCCCGGATCTTGGCCCGGTCGGAGATGAAGCGCCTGAGGGTGTTGTAGTCCTTGTAGTCGACGTAGGTGACGTTCTCCTTGCAGAAGACGCACGGCTTGTTCTTGCCGGAGCGCCCGCCGCCGGATCCCTTGCTCTTGCTGCTCACTTTTCTATGCTACCTCCTCGCGATCCGCTTTTAGCCTGCCGCCTCGACACTCTCTTCCTCGCGCAGCGATCCCGCGTAGTCGGGAGGGAGCTTCACGATCATGTGCCGCAGAACGTCGTCGGAGACGCGCAGGATACGCTTGAGCTCGACGAGGGTCCTCTCGCCGACCGTAAAGTGTATCACCGCGTAGTAGGCCTCGGAGCGGTGGTCTATCTCGTAGGCGAGCCGTCTCTTGCCCCACAGGTC
>Ga0207747_1002300_pt1 | contig 10892 bp, 10 predicted proteins | sample HigsolmetaGSP11D_FD_184839 | JGI IMG/M metagenome (GOLD analysis project Ga0207747, IMG submission 184839) | High solid enriched microbial communities from the Joint BioEnergy Institute, USA - SP1-1-D (SPAdes) | ecosystem: Engineered > Bioreactor > SSF (Solid state fermentation) > Aerobic >... | reverse complement strand
TAAAGTATGGTGTATCGAAATATTCGATTCATCCCCAGCCTCCTCACAACTTGACACAAAAACTATAAGTAAAATCTTAACATACCATTATTTCATCATACAATGAAAAGCACCGTGAAAGTAGCATTTTCAATTTTTTGTCGATTTTTTCACAAAATTAAAATGAATATACTTCACTTTTTAATATACCAATGTAAGGCAAATTACGGTACTTTTCTGCATAGTCCAAACCATATCCCACCACAAATCCATCTGGCACTTCAAATCCAACAATATCCGCTTTTAAATCCACTTTGCGGCCGGATGGCTTATCTAATAAGGTCACAATTTTAATGGAATTTGCTTTGCGATATTTAAATAAGTCCACCAAGTAACTTAATGTCAATCCGCTGTCGATAATATCTTCGATGATAATTACGTCGCGTCCTTCTACACTTGTATTTAAATCTTTTAAAATTTTTACTTCCCCTGAAGAAACTGTTGCATTGCCGTAGCTTGAAACATCCATAAAATCTATTTCAATGTATGAATCGTACCGTTTCATTAAGTCTGTCATAAACGGCATGGCACCTTTTAATACACCAACCGCTAATGGGAACTTATCCTTATATTCTTCCGTTAACTGGGCGCCGATTTCCTTAATTCGTTCTTGAAGTTGTTCCTCTGTAATCAATATTCTTTCAATATCATTCTGAATCATAGTGTTCCTCCTAGCATGAATAACTATTTCAACCGAACTAACACTGATGGTAAGTTTCGTGTTAATTGCTCTTAAGAAAAATTATAGCCATTTTTGAATCATATTTAAAATAGAGCTTATTTATTGTAAGAAATTTTTTCAATGAACATGACCATATCATCATCCGTTCTTCTCGTTTTTGAAAATCGATGGTTTACCCGAACACCCAGAACGGCTAAAATCTCATCATTAGCATCAACAAGGATTGGCCAACCGTCTCTTTCAATCAACGGGATTTTTTCATCAATGAAAAGGCGGGATAATCGTTTCGGATCTTGCATTCCTTTTAGCTGAATTCGATCCCTTTCTTTCCGAGTTCGCACTCTAAGAGGAAAAGCAATCGTGCTGGCATTGAAGTAATAAGCAACAGCTTCATTTTGAATGCTTACATCATGAGGAAGTTTCTCTATGTATAAACGAAAACCATTGAAATCATACCATTTCCCGATTTCAATCGTTCGAGGTTCCTCTTTGTTGGATGTTCGAAGTTTAAAGAATGAAATGATGTCGTAGCTTCTCGCCGCAATATATTGTTCCGGCAAATAAATCATGGCATTTCCTTCTTGCGACTTACATAAATCCATAATCGTGCTGGAAATCGCAAAACTTTTGTCGTCCGAATGATGATAAAGATAGTTTAATAGTATTAAAATGATTCTTCTTTGTAAAGCAAGTGGCTCTTTTTGAAATTGACGAATATGTAACACAAAACGGTCTCCTGTTTTTTCAACAACAGAAGAAAAGCGGCTTTCAGCAAGCTCGTTTAAGCACTCATCATCTTGCTGCAAACTTTGAGCAAGTTCAGCCGCATGGATTGCAACTTGAGAATTTTCTTTTTTCAATAATGGAATAATATGATGGCGGAATCGATTGCGGGTATAGTCATCCTTTAAATTGCTGGCATCTTCCCGGAAAGTTCCTCCTTTTTCTTCTAAATACTCTTTAATTTCTTCTTTTGTCACCGCTAAAAACGGACGAATCACCACACCAACGGAAAATGGACGCTTTGCCGCAATGCCTTTAAACCCATTAACGCTTCCTGCTCTTGCAAGGGACATCAGCATCGTTTCCAGCTGATCATCTGCATGATGGGCAGTCACCAATTTATTGATATTATGTTGTTTCATGATTTCTGCAAAATAGGCATATCGCTCTCTGCGGCAAATGGCTTGTGAATTCCCTCCCTCTTTTTCTAACATGGCAGGAATAGGGATGCTTGTGCTGAAAATAGGGAGATTATTTTCTTCGCAAAAGCGTTCCACAAACAACCGATCTTCATATGAAACTTTTCCTCTTAACATATGGTCCACATGAGCAACGTATAAATCCACTTTCCAATGTTTTTGGAATTGAATGAAAAAATGCACTAGCCCCATGGAATCAACGCCGCCTGAACAAGCGATGAGAAGACGGTCCCCCTCTTCAATTAGTTGCTGTTCTTCGATAAATTTTTTTACTTTCTTTTCAAACGCTGCCATCTTCTCACCTCATTTTTTTCATTAACTCACCGTTTTAAATACAGCCCACTTTGGTACTACATGGGACACATTAAATAGGATTACTGTACAATCGTCCTCTACTTCATATTCGCTTTGATAATGGTCCATCACATCATAAAGGAGCGCTTCAATTGGCATCCCTAAGCGGATTTTAGATTTTAATAATTTGACAAAATACTGTTCTTGTTCGTCCCAATCATATTTGCTGGAGAATAGACCATCAGAAACCATCACCACATAATCATCCGCCAGCAAATTCACCTTTTCTGTCTCGATGGAAAATACAGGCATAAATCCTACCGGCGCCGATGAACCTTCCACTTTGATTAACCGCTCCCCGCGTAAAATGTAAGTGGACATACTGCCTGCTTTCCAAGACCACAATTCTCCTTTTTGTAAATCCACTAACGCAAAGTCAATGGTTGCATACATATCCATTTCGCGATTTAGACTCAATACATAATGTAAAGTATGCATGGCCGTTTCTGGATTCATATTATAACTCAAACATTCTCTCATTAAATGCACAAGGCGTCTGCTTTCCCGTTTTGCTTCCCGACTATGGCCCATTCCATCTGACAGCATAATTGCCACCAACCCTGGATGTATGTGGAAAACAGCATGGGAATCTCCCGAGACAACATTCGGATTTTTCGCTTTACTATATATATCATACTGGATTTGATAGCGAACGGCTGAACGAAATCTTACTTGGAAATGCTTAAAAGGTTTTTGATGATTGGAAATCCGCTCCACTTGAAACGGCTCAGAAAATACTTCATAAAGCACCGGCAAAATCATTCGTTCACATAATAAATATAAATCATCTTTATTTTGAGTATTCACAAAGGAGCAGACGATAAGCCGTTCGCCCACCGTATTATTTAACACATCAATTTGGAAACAATCGATATTAACCCTTTTAAAATGTTGGTTTAATTCTTCTTCCACCGTCTTAAAAGATAGCGTTTCATTTTTCATATCTTCCATCAGTTTATTTAAATGATTGCTCAAATCTCTTAGCTGCAGGGCAATCATTTTTTTCCCATGATAGAATTGCCCGTTCATTTTATCGTTATACAACTGATAATCAAGTTCTTCCAGCAATTTTGATGATTTGACACATCTTATTCGAATTTGCTCTTCTGCGCGCAATTGATCTTCTTCATTTAACCCTGAGCGGGCAAGGAACCATCTTCGAATATTTTCCTCCATTTCAATATTATTTTTTCCCCAGCATCGTTCATAGCGGAAACAGTTCATGCAAGTGGCGCCAGGTTCGATTTTCCGATATTCGCTCACATTCTCTGTCGAAGTAAAATGGTCAAAAACTAATTCTTTCATAAATAACACAAACCGTTGGAACATTTCTAATTTTTCTGATGCGTGTTCCGTCAACCATTCTTGCCGTTTCAAAAGCACTTCATCTCGTTTCGGATGAATCAAGTTTTCTAAAAAGTCCAACATTTTTTGAGGCAATAATAAAAAGACAACTCCTGAAGTTAACATTGATACAAAATAAACGCTATCGAGAGGCAAAGTAACATCGTAAAAAAAGAAAAAAATGCTTGGGATGAAACTTCCTAATACAACGGCGGTTCTTCCAATTCTTTTAAACAAACCGCTCGCAACGCCCGTTAATGCATAAACGGCAATCATTCCGGTAAATGAAAGCTCCGAAATCCCCACCAATGCACCAATGATGGTGGATACACTTGCAGCAACCGTTACCCCTCCCGTAAAAGCGGCAACGCAAATGGCCAAATGCAGTACAAAAGTAAATAGCGAAAAGTAGGAAATCGTCAAGGCATGCATGCCCGTTAAAACAACCGCTAAAATCACTAAGCCCGCTCCAACACGTTCATATCCCCAAGAGCTGGACCAAAAACGGTAAGGCTCCACAAAGAATAACTTCACAAAAATCGTCATGAAGAAAGCCAAAATGACTTCATAATACACGTACAATTGAACCATGAAAGGAGGGATGCCCATATGTGCAATACCTTGCCATATAAATTGTCCAAAAAAGATAGCAACTGCAACCGCAACGGCTGTTGGCGGCTTATAAAAACGAAAACGAATCAACAATTCATATATGACCAGTTGAAGAAGCAATATAAAACATTGTCCTATACTTAAACTAAGCGCCCCTAGAAGCCCTCCAACAAACACCGCCCACTTCTCATTTTCATATCTTTGTCTCACTATCGCCCATAGCGGCAACAAAAAAGGAACAACCGCTTCAAACATAACCGCTCTTGATAGAAAAAAAGCTAAAAATAAGAAACATAAATGAAGAAGAATGCTTACCTTTTTGATAGAATACTGGCCGAACCGTTCCTGCCACGTTGACTTTTGATTAAGCATTTGGATATTTGACATCTTCCATCCCCCTTAGAGATATTGTTGCGGTCTATTATAAAAAATGAGGGATGTAAAATTTGTCTAGTACTGTTCTAGTTTTAAAAAATTGTTCGACGAATTGCCTGATAACTTAACAAACTTGATGGTTTTTGCCAGTTGTGTCGTTTTTTTGATTATGATAGTTTTTGAATAAAAAAGGAAAATAGAAAACATTAATAATTTGGGGAATTACAAGTGGAAGTTTGAGAGGTTAATCGTTTTCAAATACCTTTATTTTCTGCACTCATATTTGCATTATGACTGGCCGATCTTTGAATAAAACACCTGCTCGGTAAAAAAGAAATACAAAAAGTCGACTATTGACGGAAAATAGTCGACTTTTTTTCGATTCACGGATTGTGTTATCTGCATTTTGACAAATTTATCGTTGAAATACGCAAAAACTTATAAACCCTTATAACTTATAAATAGACAGCAAACTACCCTCTTCTTGCGCCACGTCCACCCCGTTTTGACTCAGTTGCTCGTCTTAATGAAGCTAGACGTTCATCACTATCTTTTAAAAATTTTGCGATTTTCTGTTCAAAACTTTCTTTTGATTGACGCTCATTTCGTTCATTTGAACGGTTGTCACGACGTGGTCTTTGAGGACGTTCAGGTCTTTCAGATTGAGGTTTAGCCTTTCTAATGGATAGACCGATTTTTCCATCCTCTTCTACATTTAATACTTTCACTTCAACGATATCTCCAACTTTTAGATGATCGTTAATGTCTTTCACGTAGTTATCAGCTACTTCACTAATGTGGACAAGGCCCGTTTTACCATCTGGCAGCTCAACAAAAGCTCCAAAATTAGTAATTCCTGTGACCTTCCCTTGTAATTTGCTGCCTACTTCAATTGACATAAAAAAAATGCTCCTCCTTAAAAGTTTAGCGGCTAAAACAATGCCTGTAATATAATTATTATATAAAATGAGCCAAAAAAATGTAAATGCTCTCTTTTATTATAATCCACAAAAAAAGAGTGTCAACACGACAACTCTTTTTCGGCAGCAAATTTTTTCTTTGGTAATTTACAAAAATTTCTTTTTCTCAAGAAAGTAATTGAAGCCTTGGGAACAATCAATCGTTATTCTTTTCCTCTTTCTCTTTTTTCTCATCAGGGATGGTAAAAATAATTTCCCCCTCGTCTGATAAGAAATATTCCTTCCTCGCTAATTTTGCTATATACTCATCATCTTCCAATTTTTTTATTTGAAGTTTTAACGTCTCTTGTTCTTTTTTTACTTCTTCTAACTCTGCCAGCGCTTTTTCTTTTTCCGCTTCTTTATGTGCCAATCTTTCGTTTTGATTCATAAGAGCACTCACTAAAGCAATGATGACGACGGATGCGATCAGGAAGAACACGGCTAACCTTCTTCGTAAGCCAATTTTTTTCTTCGTCAACTTTTGCATTTGACGATCTGCATTTCGAACATAGTCATTTTCGATTTTATGAATATTCGTTTCCCTATGTTTATGGTATCCATTAGCCACATCCGTCACCTCCTAATAAACGTTGTATTGTCATTATACCGAAACTATTATTGTTTTTTAAAGATTGTCCGTTTAAAGTTTACAAAATGTCTATAAAATGGTTTTTTGAACTTGATAAAAAGTTTATGGAAAGGCCGGAATAACACAGCAAAAATACCAATCAACAGTCTAATAGTCCCTTTTATTAGTTTAACAATCAACCTAAAAATTACTACGATTGGTTTAATAATTAACACAATAAATACCTTACCAAGGAAACGGAAAAATGGCTGTAATAATGATTCATAAAGGAAAATTCCTAAAATTTGTGATAATGGGTCTACTAAACGCCACTCTCCACCCTTTATTAAAAATATTATATAAAAACTTATAACGCCTAACAGTGCCCAGACAACAATCTCGAGAACTCTCGAAAACTTTCGCAATAATGACTTAGGTGAAATGGCGCTGAAGAAAATTCTTGTTGCATCAATCACTGCGCCAATCAATATTCCACTCACCGTCATTATTACGATGCTGAAGAATTGCTCGTTAACTGTCATCCAAACAATTTATGGAGGAAGCCTTTAGTCAACCCATTTTCGTCATCATCGTATTGAAGGGCTTTTACATTGCCTTCTAATGTTAACAACCCCTTGTCCACATCTAGATGAACAATGCGCAGCTCCTCGCCTCGAATGAGCAAATACCCTTGGGAAGTTCTTACGTAGAATTCCTCCTGATCGAATCTTTCAATTTCCTTTACTGATGTCATGTCCATTCTTTTTCTATTTCTCACAGTCACAAGATGATCACCAGAAGTAATAGTATAACTATTTTCTTGATGGATTTGTGTCATTATCGTTCCTCCTTCTAATGGTTTGTTCTGTTCACTTTATGCGGGAAATAAAAAAAGCATGACAACAAAATCTTGTCATGCTATAAAAAAGTATTTTTTCTTCTATTACTCTTCATCATCGATAAATTCCGGTTCAATTTTATCTAGTTTTTCTTCTTTCAAGATGGTAAACATTTTGCCTGCATCTTCTTTTCGAACATTCTCTTTAATTTCTTCCACACGGACAGTCACAATTTTTTGCCCAAAGCGAATCGTCAGCTCATCCCCAGCATTAACATTGGATGAAGCTTTAGCAACTTTTCCGTTAATCATAATTCTTCCTTGCTCTGCCACTTCTTTTGCTAATGTACGGCGTTTAATTAATCGAGATACTTTTAAAAATTTATCTAACCGCATAATTTACTCCTTTTCTAATCGTTTTGCTTCATTCCAAAATTCATCTAATTGTTCCAGCGTAAAATCTTCAAAGGATTTTCCGCTTTTTCTAACTTGCTCTTCCACAAATCGAAATCTTCTTGCAAACTTTTCATTGGCGTGGACCATGGCTTCTTCAGGAGAGATTTTATAAAATCTTGCAATATTAACAAGTGTGAATAAGACATCTCCAAATTCATCCAATTTTGCTTCGTTTGTACCATTCTCTAATTCATCGCAAAATTCCTGCCACTCTTCTTCAAATTTCTTGATGGCACCGCTCGCATCTGGCCAATCAAAACCTACAGAAGCCGCCTTTTTCTGATAATTGTAAGATGTTTCAAGGGAGGAGCTTGGCCGATATTCTCCTTTAAGCAGCGATACCTTTTGTTCTCCCTTTTCTTGTTTTTTGATTTCTTCCCAGTTCGATACGACTTCATCGGCATCTTTTACTGAAAGGTCGCCAAACACATGAGGATGGCGGCGAATCATTTTTTCAGAAATGCTTTCTAGTACTTCTTCTAAATTGAAATATCCTTCGTCTTCTCCAATTTGAGCATGAAGGAATACTTGCAGCAAAATATCCCCTAATTCTTCCACCATGCCAAAATCATCTTTTTCATCTACTGCTGCTAAAAATTCATGGGCCTCTTCAATCAAATATTTTTTTAAGCTTTCATGGGTTTGTTTTCGGTCCCAAGGGCAACCATTTGGTCCCCGAAGCGTTGCCACTATATTTCGGAAAGTAGTCCAATCTTTCAAGGCATCCAAGTGATTTTCGACAGGTGGAACGTAAATCGTCGTCAAATTATTGATTTCCACTGCTTGGTCTAGTTCATAAAGGGGAACCGTCTTCACTTGTTCTTGGCTGGAGCCTGCTGCCGTCACAACGGTCACTGGATAATCGTCACGATATTTTTCCATTAGCGTCAATTTCACTTCCGATGCGCTGAATTGGTCATACACTTGAGCAATTAGTACATGGGAACGCATATTGACGTCATGAATGGAAAAGCTTGTACCATCCAATAATTGAAAACCTTCAATCGGATCAATTTTCAATGCAGTAAAAATCGCATCTAAAAAGCTTTGCCCGCCTGCAATAGATATTTGAATTTTTCCCTGTCTTTCCGCCTCCAATAATAATTGAACCGTCTGCTCCGCCACAAGGGGATGGCCTGGAACTGCGTAAACAATCGGCTCATTTTTCGCAGCTTCTATTAATCGTTCCACAATCTCTTCATAAACCGGTTGAAAAGAATCATGTTTTTCATAAACTTCATCGAAACTCTCAAAATGCAGACCTTCTTTTTGCAATTCATGAAGAACCGGATGATCCATCGTGCGAACAAATACTTTCTTTGCTTCTTTTAATTTTTTATAGACACCTATTGGCAGCTGGTCGTAATCTGATGCGCCTAAACCAATAATTGTAATATGCATGCATCCACCTACTTTCTTTTATTTAGCCAAAGTTGATAAGCAGCCATCCGACGGCCAAAAGGAATGAAAAACCATTCTTTTTCGGACAGCATTCTTGATTTTGCTACAATCGTTAAAAATACAAATGCCCCGATTGCAATTAAAACGAAGCCGAAAATAGCCACTTCCATTCTGCTGTTAGCCATGATTCCACTGAATCGCTCAAAACATTCATCGGCGAATTGCACCGCCAAAGTCATCGCAAGGCTTGCCCCGGCTAATTTTATGTAAAAATGAAAAGGAGCCAATTGAAGCTGCGTCAATTTTTTTAAATAGGCAACTAATAAGATGGCCGCAAAGAGCAGCACAGTGCTGCTGGATATTGCAGAACCTAGCACATTCCAAAACGGAACGAGGAGCAGATTGCCAATTCCTTTCAAAAGAATCGCCCCTGATAAAATGAAAAAAGGCACTTTAAGCTTTCCTAAACCTTGCAGGATGGCTGTAAAGGTTAGAATGATGGAAAGCGGGATGATTTGTAAAACATAAATCGATAAAACTTTTTGCAGTGAATTTGTTTCAAACAACATTTCATTGACATAAGGCATGACGATGACAAGGCCAAGGGAAGCAGCCACCCCGAACATAAGCGCCGCCCGATAAGTTAATTGCATAAAAGGCTTTGCGCCTCTCCCCGCCTGTTTTTTCGATTGTACAGCCACAATTGGAACAACTGCCACAGATAGCGAGGAGGCAATGACAAGTCCTAACTGAACAAGCGATTGGCCACGGTCATAAATCCCTTTCGTTTCTTTCGCTAATTGGGAATCCATGCCGCTTTCCACCATCAATGAATAAACCGTAAAGGAATCAATCAGTTGGAAACATAAAAGCAACAGACTGCTCATACTGATGCTGATGCTTAATAATGTCACTTCTTTGATAATAGGCCACTTCTTTTCCCGGTTCCATGCCCGTTCAAATAAAAAGGGAGAAAATAATTTTTTAGAAAAATAAAATAAAAACACTATTCCTGCCACTTCGCCAACAACCGTTCCTACCACCGCCATATGGCCTGCTGCGTAAAGGGAGCGGGATGTAGCCATGACAAAAAAAGCACCTGCTAAAATAATCGTCACTCGAATGAATTGCTCAAACACTTGAGCTTTAGCAACCGGCGCCATCTCACCCCTGGATTGAAACGCCCCCTTCATAAGCGCTAAAAAGGGCATAAACAAAGTCACAAAGGAACCCGTCCGAAGCAATGGAGATAGCTCTTCATCCCCCATCCAGTGCGCCAATGAATCTGCACAAAAAAACAACAAAGAAAAAAAGAAAAGGGACAGTCCTGCCAAATATAAAAATACCGTTTGAGAAATAGCACTTTTTTTCCGTGAAGCATCCGGGCTCAGCTCTGCATCAGCCAGCATTTTTGAAATGGCTACGGCAAATCCTCCCGATGTCCAGGCGACAAAAAAGGATATGAACGGATACACTTGTTGATAAATATAAAAACCTGCATCCCCCACCAAATTTTGATAAGGAACTCGGTAAATGGCGCTCATCACTTTTACGATAATGGAGGATATAGTTAGAAGCAATGCCCCTTTCATATATCCTTTCATTCCGATTGAATTAGGCATATCTTTATTCTCTTTCCTTTCTACATAATAGAAAGTATACCAAAAACAATGAAAAAGAGGCTGGGACAAAACCCCCTCTAAAATGGAAACAGCTCATGAAATTTTGGAATGAAAATTCATGAGCTGTTTTTCATTTTTTCAATAAAAAATAAGGACCTCTTCTGTTAAAATTAAGTTAGCACATAAAACCTAACAGAAAGAAGGGTCCTTATGTATAAATATTATAACATGAATCAATTAGTTTTGCCTTTAGATTTAGAAATAAAATTACAAGAAAATGATATTGCCTTCCACATCCACCATTTAGTTGAAAGTATTCCAGATGAAGCCTTCCAGCCGTTTCTTCGAAATACAGGTTGTCCTGCTTATCATCCACGCATGATGCTAAAAATTATTTTGTGTGCCTATTCGCAGTCTGTCTTTTCAGGTCGAAAAAT
>Ga0207747_1002299_pt1 | contig 10894 bp, 14 predicted proteins | sample HigsolmetaGSP11D_FD_184839 | JGI IMG/M metagenome (GOLD analysis project Ga0207747, IMG submission 184839) | High solid enriched microbial communities from the Joint BioEnergy Institute, USA - SP1-1-D (SPAdes) | ecosystem: Engineered > Bioreactor > SSF (Solid state fermentation) > Aerobic >... | reverse complement strand
AAAAAAAAAAAAAAAAAAAAAAAAAAAAAAAAAAAAAAAAAAAAAAAAAAAAAAAAAATCAGAAAATTATGATTAATTCTCAGCAACCATATATTGACTTTGGAAAAATTATCATATATAATAAATACAAACATAAGTTCGTACAAAGGAGTAATGGAGATGAGAAATGTTGAGATGCCAGATGTGTACCTTGCTATTTTACCTTATTATATAGATGAATATGGAAATGGGACAGAACTTATAGACTTGGATGGTAATGTATCGTTTATAAAGTGCAGCGTAAAAAGCTGCTTAAATAAGACGTTAAAAAGATATGCTGTAGACTTAAATGCTATAAGAGAAAAGTATGCGAAAAGCCTTGGCATAAGAAATTCATTTCCAATCCCATTAGCTCGTGACTTTACCTTGATACAATTAAAGGTGAGGATCCCTAAGGTAGCAAAGGACACTGCTTACGGATATATATGTTATGAAAAAATAAAGAAGGTAGAAGAACGTGCATCATTTAGTTTAGTATATGTAGGTGAATGTGACATAAAAGTTTATCAAAAGAAAGCATCAATAGAAAAACACATGAGGGATGCTTCTATGATGAAGACGTTTTTTGCTAATTTAGATTCATTAAATTATGATGATAATAGAGCAATGTACAATCTTCCTGCAACAAAAGCAGATATAGCACTTTTATACGAAGAGATCGTTAAGATAAAGTTTAAAATTGAAAAAATGTGATATGTGCTTCAAATATAGCTAAAAATAATATACAATGTTAATAGAATAAGGCAAAGTAGGGATAAGAATGGTGGAAATAGTAGGTACAGTTGAGGAGATAATATTTAAAAACGAGCAGAATGGATATGCTGTATTAGAGCTTAATTCTAAAACAGATTCTATTACCGTTGTGGGCTATATGCCGTACGTGGGAATCGGTGAGACTTTAAAGATTGAAGGAGAATGGATGACGCACCCTGATTATGGGGAACAGGTAAAAGTATCAAAGTATGAAATGATAGCACCATCATCATTGTATGGCATGGAGAGATTCCTATCATCGGGGCTTATAAGAGGCATAGGACCCGTTATGGCAAAGAAGATTGTTTCAAAATTTGGACTCGATTCACTTAATATAATAGAGACACATCCTGAGAAGTTAATGGAAATACCGGGTATAGGCGAAGAAAGAGTCAAGATGATAACTGAGTCTTATGAAAAGCAAAAGGGTTTAAGAGATGTGATGGTATTTTTGCAGGGGTACGGCATATCTACCACAAATGCTATAAAAATTTACAAACAGTATGGCGATGATTCAATAAATCTTATAAAGCAAAACCCGTACAGGTTATCTGATGAGATATTTGGAATTGGATTTAGGACTGCCGATAAAATCGCTTTTGCAATGGGGGTTGATGCACATTCAAGCTACAGAATTTCATCAGGGACGAAATACGTTTTAATGCAGTACGCTGCAAATGGACATACATATGTACCTCTTGACTTATTATCAAGGGAAACGGCCAAACTCCTTGATGTATCTGAAGAAGAAGTGAATGATTCCCTTGTGCTTTTGGCTCAGAGCGGCAAGGCAATGTTTGAAACATTTGAGGATGGATCTCACGGTGTTTATTATATACCATATTTTACGGCAGAAAACAATACAGCAGATAAGATAATGAATATGACATTGACAGATGTGAAGCCTGGTGACATCGATATAAAAAACGAAATATCGAAGATAGAAGCTGATATGGGTATTAAGCTTGCAGATAATCAGAGGCTTGCAGTTGAAGAGTCTGTAAAAAATTCAATCCTTGTAATAACGGGAGGACCTGGCACAGGAAAAACCACGATAATAAATTTCATAATAAGGCTATTTATGAAATTTGGGAAATCAGTTGCTCTTGCTGCTCCAACGGGTAGAGCTGCAAAAAGAATGACTGAGGCTACAGGCTTTGAAGCAAAGACAATACACCGCCTCCTTGAATATTCTTACACGGAAGAAGAGGGCAGAGGATTTGGTAAAGACGATAAAAATCCATTATCTGAGGATGTCATCATAATTGATGAAGCATCTATGATAGACATATTGCTGATGAATGCTTTGCTTAAGGCGATTCCCTTAAGCTCTAGATTGATACTTGTGGGAGACGTTGATCAACTGCCATCTGTAGGAGCCGGCAATGTTTTGAGGGATATAATAGATAGTGGTTTAGTTAAGGTAATAAGGCTTAATAAAATATACAGGCAGGGTAAAGAAAGTCTAATTGTAGTAAATGCACATAAGATAAACAATGGTGAATATCCCATATTAAATGATAGAGAAAATGATTTTTTCTTTATAAATGCTGCTACACAAGAAGAAATATTGAAGATAATATTGGATCTCAACAAAAGAAGGCTGCCTGAGGCTTATGGCTTTAATCCTTTTTTAGACATACAGGTTTTAAGTCCCATGAGAAAGGGTTTAATCGGTATGATAAATCTCAACAACGAGCTGCAAAAATGTCTCAATCCACCAAAAAAAGGATTGAATGAAAGGCAAATGAAGGATTTTACCTTCAGAGTCAGAGACAAAGTCATGCAGATAAAGAATAATTACAAGATGAAGTGGACAAAAGGCGATGAAAAAGGCGAAGGCGTCTTCAATGGCGATATGGGAATCATTGAGTCTATAGATAATGATGCACAGGAACTCACCGTTTTATTTGATGATGATAAGCGGGCTACTTATGATTTTGCAGACATTGATGAATTGAGCCTTTCCTACTGTGTTACTGTTCATAAGAGCCAAGGCAGCGAATTTCCGGCTGTAATCATGCCAATGAGCTATGGCCCACCAATGCTTTTAACAAGGAATCTTTTGTATACGGCTGTAACTAGGGCAAAAAAACTTGTTGTCATCGTGGGACAAGAAAAATATTTAAAAAACATGATAGACAATAATCTCATATCAAAGAGATACTCCGGACTTTTGCCAAAGCTTAAAAAGGCGCTTAGATTCATGATTGAGAATTAATTGTTAAATTCATGCAGCATTTCTATATATAGATAAAATTTTTCATGAAAGTTAAATAAATTTCAAAATATGCCGATATAGAAATTAAATAGATGGACGGAAGGATGCACTATGATATTTCTCGATCTGTTATTTCCACCAAAGACAAATTGCATACTGTGCGGCAAGATGATAAGAGAAGGAAAAATATGCGACGACTGCGAAAGCAAGCTGCCATTTATAAGTGGCAATACGTGCATCGTATGTGGAAAACCGATTGATACAGGCGAGAAATGCCCTGACTGTATGGAGTATAAACATATTTTTAGCCGCAGCATAAGTGCTTTTGAATATGATGAAACTATGAAATCTTTGATAGCCAGATTTAAATATTACAAAGAGAGAAATTTATCTGAGTTTTTTGCAGAGTATATGTACAAATACATTAAAGATGCCGATATAAAATTTGATGTAATTGTACCTGTACCACTTCACCGAACGAAGTTAGACGAGCGAGGCTATAACCAAGCGGAGCTTCTGGCAAGAGAGCTATCGTACAGATTTGACATAATTATGTCGAAGCCTTTAAGGCGTATCAGAAATACAAAGTCCCAGACTGAGTTTAACAGAGAAGAGCGGATGAAGAACTTAAAAGGTGCCTTCAAAGTAGCATATGAAGATATGGTTAAGAATAAGATTATACTGCTTGTCGATGATGTCTTGACAACTGGCTCCACACTTGATGAATGTGCAAAAGTCTTAAAAGAAGGCGGTGCAAAAGATGTTTTTGCAACGACAATTGCTACAGGAAGGAATGTGTGAGGTGTACTATGAATATAAAGAATTGTAAAAGATGTGGAAAACTGTACAACTATACTGGATTTGACTTGTGTCCTGAATGCTTCAACAAAGATGAAGAAGATTTTGTCAAGATAAGGGATTACATTGAAAAAAATCCACAGGCGACAGTAGCAGAAGTGTCGGCGGCAACAGAAGTTGAAGTTAAAAAGATTTTGGATTTTTTAAAAGAAGGAAGGCTGATATTGGGTTCTAAAAATACCAATATTACATTGATTTGTGAGAGATGCGGCAAACAAATTTTATCGGGCAGGTATTGCGAATCATGCTCGAAAGAGCTTGAAAAAACGCTTAGAAGTTCATTAAACGATGGAATTACAGAAAAAGATTCGAGATATGAAAAGCTATATATAAGAGACAATCAAAAGAAAAATTATTAAAAGAATTTTTATTTAGCCGATATAATATTGGGAAGGTGGGAAAGAATGAAAATTTACAACAATATCAATATTAATAATATTTACGATATGTATAAATCAGCAAGTTCAAAGGCTGTAGATGCAAAAAAGACAAATAATATTGATAAAGTAGAAATATCAAATAATGCGTCAAAGATAAATAAAAATTTTGCTGAATATGAACAGATAAGAGAGAAAAAAGTGCAGGATATAAAAGAAAAAGTTGATAGCGGGACATATTATGTAAAATCTGATGAAGTCGCTGAGTCTATACTGAAAGGGGCCTTCCTTGATAAAAAAATATAAAGGTGGTATAGATTATGCCGGATATAAATGATCTGATAGATGTATTAAATGGGGAAATGCTCTTATATAAAGACTTGCTTGATATATCTTCAAAAAAGACTGATGTAATAATACACGGGAAAATACAAGAACTTGATAATATGACAAAAGTAGAGGGAAGCATAATATGTAGGCTCTCAAAGCTGGAGGAAGAAAGAGAGAAAATTTTGAGTGGCTACGATGATACTGGTGAAATAACTATAAGTGAATTATGCAAGATGTTGCCGGAAGATGATGCTAAAAAATTAAAAAAGATTCAGAAAGAGTTTGAAAGTTTGCTTAAAGCTCTTAATGAAAGAAATGACCTTAATAAATCACTTTTACAGCAATCGATTGAATATGTCAATTACTCAATTGGTCTTATATCAAGCAATTTAGTACAAGACAACGGGATTTATGGCGACAATGGATCTATAAAGCAATATAGCAGCATAATTGACAGAAAAGCTTAAAATATTAATATTGCAATGAAAGGAATGAGAGCGCATTGTCCACTTTTCAAGGATTAGAGATAGCCAAGACAGGCCTATTTGCAAGTCAGCAGGCGCTGAACTTGACTGGGCACAACATATCGAATGCAAATACACCGGGTTACACGAGGCAAGTGATAGACTTATCTGCCATTGCGCCACCTACAACTTATGGTATGGCCGATCAATGGGGTAAAGCCATAGGAGGTGGCGTAAATGTTGATGGTTACCGTCAAATAAGAGATCAATACCTTGATCAACAGTACAGAAGAGAAAATACCACACTCGGCGAGTGGGAGACTAAATCAGATACTTTATCAGCGATAGAGGGCATATTGAATGAGCCGTCTGATACAGGAATTACTACTGTCATAGATAATTTCTTCAATTCGCTTCAAGAACTATCAAAAAACCCCGAAAGCCTTGAAGTGAGAGCAGTAGTAAGAGAGAACGGCGTGTCTTTGACAGATACTATAAATTCAGTATACCAGCATCTTGATGACAAAGAAAATGAACTAAACAGTACGATAGAGAGCCGCGTGCAGGAAATCAATTCTTATGCTGATAGAATATCAAAGCTTAACAATGAGATATACCGTTTTGAACTTACGGGGCAAACTGCCAATGACCTGAGAGATCAGAGGAATTTGCTGGTAGATAAGCTTTCAGAGATAGTCAATATAACTACTTATGAGGATTCAAATAAAAACTTCAGGATAGATATAAGCGGACAGGCTCTTGTTGATGGCAATAATGCGTATACGATGAGCGTAGACAGTACAGGAACAGTAAAGTGGGATCTTGCAGGTACGCCTGTAAATCCAACGGGAGGTATATTAAAAGGGCTTCTTGACATGAGGGACGGCGATGGAACAAACGGTGTAAAAGGCATACCGTATTATAAAGAGCAGTTGAATAAGCTTGCATATAATATTGCGACGGTTTTTAATGCACAGCATGCTGCAGGATATGGACTTGACGGCAGTACTGGTGTTAATTTCTTTAATATAACAGATTCTACGTATGATCCTACAGCAGAGTATGCAAAAAATATTAAAGTTTCGTCAGACATACTTGCAGATGATGGACTTCAAAAGATCGCTGCAGCATCTGATCCCAATTCATTACCTGGAGATAATACAAATATCTTAAACCTTATAGCCCTTAGAGATGCAAAAATTAGCGGATTAAACGGAGGGACGTTTGATGATTTTGTAAGCTCATTGATATCAAATCTAGGGGTTGATGCGCAGCAGGCTAACATGATGCAGACAAATCAAAGCGCTATGGTAAAACAGGTGGACTACAACAGACAGTCGGTGTCTGGTGTATCCCTTGATGAAGAGATGACGAATATGCTTAAGTATCAGAAGTCGTATGAAGCGTCAGCAAGGATGATTACAGTTATGGATGAGCTTTTAGATACATTGATAAACAAAATGGGTGTAACGTAAAAAGGCAGGTGTAGATTATGCGTGTTACAAATAATATGCTTGTTATGAATTTTATGAGTGATTACAACAGCAATCTTGAGAGATTGCAAAAAGATCAAAATATGCTATTCACAGGCAAAAAAGTAAGCAAGCCATCAGACGATCCTGTTGCAGTTGCAAACACTTTGAAGATAAAGACAGAGATGGCGAGAAATGATGCATATACAAAAAATACAGATGATGCAAGGTCGTGGCTGGATTTGACTGATACGGCGTTGGGACAGATAGGAGACTTGCTGCAGAATGCCAGAGAGCTAGCAGTGCAAGGCTCAAACGGCACTCTAACTCCAAACAATATGCAGAGCATTGCAGCACAAGTGGATCAGATTAAACAGCAACTTATTCAGGTAGGCAATACACAGTACAACGGCAGGTACATATTTGCAGGATATAAGACTGACACGAAACCATTTAGCGACAGCAGCAATGGCTATGCTGGGGATGACGGCGTGATACAGTTTGAAGTAGGTGCAGGAGGTAATAGGATACAGGTAAATGTGACAGGTGATAAAGTGTTTGATGTGTCTGGTGGTACTTCGCAGCTTCTCAACGTCATGGATAATCTGTCAAACGCATTAAAATCCGGTGATAACCAAACTGTCAGCGATATAATTGGTGATATAGACAATCAATTGGCAAATGTTCTTGCGATTAGGGCAGATGTAGGCGCAAAATCCAACAGGATTGATTTGACTGCAAATAGGCTAAGCAGCGACAATTACAACTTCACAGCATTGCTGTCAAAAAATCAAGACGCAGACATAGCAGAGGTTATCACAAACCTTAAGATGGATGTGAATGTCTATAGAGCGTCACTTGCGTCTGGAGCCATGATCATTCAGCCGTCTTTAGTAGACTTCCTGAGATAAAAAGGAGGGTACTATGAATATTGCCATACATCAAACATTCGGCAGGATAGGTATAGATACTACTCCTGCCGAAATTAATATACACAATCAAAATGCAGTGCTTGAAATAAATAATGTGCCGACCATAATTGAAATAGATCAGAAGCTGCCACAGGTGCACATAGATCAATATCAATGCTTTTATGAGTCTGGTCTAAAAAACATATTTGACCTTATACACGACGAGGCAGAAAGAAGCTATCAAGTAGGGCTTGAAGCAATAGCTAAAATAGTCGATGATGGCAATGCATTGGCATCAATAGAGAACCATCAAAATGCCATACCACAGCTGGCACAGGAAGCAGGTGTAGAGGATATAGACTTCAATGTAGACCTTATGCCGAAATCGAGGCCTAAGATATGGTTTGACGGATATTTGAATATTAATTGGCAGAAGGGAAATTTATCTGTTAATGCTGAGCCTAAAAAGCCGGAGATAGAAGCAACTAGGGCAAATGTAAGCATATACATGCTACAGTACCCATCTATAAAGATTGACTACTTAGGGCAGAATGTAGACACATTGATTTAGAATATTGACTTATAACATGTGAGAAAGAGAGGAAACGACGATGAATATAGAGACAAAAAACTTTGGGCTTGTCAGCTACAATGAGGAAGATGTGCTTTACTTTGATGACGGCATACCTGGTTTCGAGGGACTTAAAAGCTTCATTCTTCTAAGCGTTGATGAATATACCCCCTTTAAGTGGCTGCAGTCCCTCGATGATACGAATATAGCTTTTGTGATAATCGATCCTAAAGTTGTAGTAAAAGATTATAAAGTTGAAATAAATGAAGAGACGGTAAAATTATTGGACATAAAGGACTTGAATCATATTCTCGTTTTTGCCATCGTAGTAATACCTGATGAAATTGAAAAGATGACTGCCAACCTAAAAGCCCCTATAATCATAAATGCAGAAAACAATAAAGGGATGCAGATACTTCTCGATAATGATGATTACATGATAAAGCACCCTATACTTAAGGAGCTAAAAAATGCTGATACTCACTCGTAAAATAGGGCAGTCTCTGATTATAGGGGATGACCTTGAAGTAAAGGTTGTAAGCATCGATGGCGAAAATATAAAGATAGGCATATCTGCTCCAAAGAATGTATCAGTAGTAAGAAAAGAGCTTTTAGAAGTAAAAGATGAGAACAAGAAAGCAGCACTTATAGATAAATCATCACTTAAAAAATTAGAAAAACTTATAAAAAAAGACTAAACTAAAAAAAAGAAAAATCGATATATATAGTGTAAAACAAATGATAAACAGTTGGCCAACTGTGAAAAATCTTATGGTCGAAAAGGCATGGATGCCAAATAAAAATTCAAGGAGGAAGAAAATATGGTAATCAACACTAACTTAAGTGCTATAAACGCATGGAGAGCACTTGAGATAAACAACACAAACACACAAAAAGCATTGCAAAAGCTTTCATCAGGTTACAGGATCAACAGTGCAGCAGATGATGCAGCAGGTCTTGCAATATCTGAAAAGATGAAGGCACAGATAGCCGGCTTAGATCAAGCTCAAAGAAATGCTCAAGACGGTATATCACTTTTGCAGACAGCAGAAGGTGCATTAAATGAGACAACATCGATTCTCCAGAGGATGAGAGAACTTGTAGTACAGGCTACTAATGATACAAATACAACTGAAGATAGACAAAATATTCAAAAAGAAATTGAGCAATTAAAGAAAGAAATCAGTAGAATAGCTTCAACAACACAGTTTAACACAAAGAATCTTTTAGATGGTACATTGAAAACTGCTACGCTTACATTTCAAATTGGAGCTAATAGTGACCAAGTACTTAAACTGAATATAGGTACAATGACTGCATCAGCCTTAAAAGCGTCAGCTGCTGCCATGAGCATAGCTTCGATAAATGTGGCTACTATGACCGGGTCAACTGGCGTAACAGCAAGTGCAACTGCTTCTTATATATCAGCTCAAATTGATGTAATAGATAAAGCGATAAATCAAGTTTCTGCTCAGAGAGCTGATTTAGGTGCTCTTCAGAATAGACTTGAGCACACAATAAATAATCTTGGTACAGCATCAGAAAACTTAACGGCCGCAAATTCTCGTATTAGAGACGTTGATATGGCTCAAGAAATGATGGAATTCACAAAAGATAACATATTAAACCAAGCAGCCACTGCAATGCTTGAGGAAATAGCTGCATAAGCTGTTTTCCACAGGCGTCCTGAAGAGTAATTTTCAGGATTACCACCGGGTGAATTGCTGGAAAACCCTTAGAGCCTTATACCCTACAACATAATCCGAAAGGATAGATGTGATAGGTTAAAAAGTATAAGGATTGGGCAATCAGCAGCCAAGCCCCTGTACCGAAAGGTTGGGGAAGGTTCAACGATCAGGACATACCACCTAAAAGAAAAACTCAAGGTGATGAAGTCCGTAGGGATAAATCCCGAAGTGCCCGGCTCCTATTTGATATAGGATGAAGATATGATCTATTCGATATCGAAAGATATCGGCCTGGAAGAGCTCAGGCAAATCAACAACCACAGACAGTATTACAATTACTAAGATGACAATAAAGGGAGGCAAAGCCTCCCTTTAGAATTTAAATATACATAGATATTATTTCTTTTTATATTTTTTATAGTCTAAATATAATTGAATTGCTTTAAATATTAATTCTATATACTCATATGTATTCAAAAGTATCACCACCTTTTTATTTAAGTTTAGATTTTAATTTTTATTTTACCTTTCACTATTTACATACGATATGAATATAAAATAGTTAACTTAAAAATAAATTTTATAGGAAAAACATATTGACATAATGTACTAATTAAAAAACACCATATGCCCTTCAAGCGTACGCGTCTGCCTTTTTTGTTACATCTCTTATATACCAAAAAATTTAGATATAAATATCATAAAATCTAAATAATTCATTAATTTATGGCGTGTTTTGCCGAATCTAAATATAGAGTTAAATTTGGATGATGATAAAAGAAAGAAATTTAGGATATAGAGTAAAATTTTTGATATTCCTAACTTTTTGAGAAACAAAAAAGGAAGTTTACCCCAAATCTCGAATATATTAAGTAGTAACTCAATTTTAATAAAAGAGATAAATCTACTCATGTATATTTAACAATAATATTTACTTTCCTTCATGTAATACAAAAATATAGAGAGCATTCCTGTAATAAAGAAATATAAGATTTGAAATAAAAAGTACCTCCTGATAAAATACAAGATGTCGATTGTTCATGAACACGACTCTCAAATAACAAGGAGGTACCTAATATGAAGTATAACCAAAATACAAAAATAATGCAAATAACAGAAAAGACATTAATTGTAGGTGTAGACATTGCTAAAGAGATACATCACGCTAGAGCTTTCGATTTCAGAGGAATAGAATACGGTAAGCGTATTG
>Ga0207747_1002298_pt1 | contig 10905 bp, 9 predicted proteins | sample HigsolmetaGSP11D_FD_184839 | JGI IMG/M metagenome (GOLD analysis project Ga0207747, IMG submission 184839) | High solid enriched microbial communities from the Joint BioEnergy Institute, USA - SP1-1-D (SPAdes) | ecosystem: Engineered > Bioreactor > SSF (Solid state fermentation) > Aerobic >... | reverse complement strand
TTCTGAAGGTCTACGAACCGCTTCTCCAGGTTCTCATTTAAATAATTTTTAAAAAAATCCTTACGATTACTGTGCGGCGTAACAATCATAGTATGAACCCCATTTTCCACCGCTGCTTTCGCCATTATTAATGAAGATTTCATATCTGGTGCACCATCATCCACTTCGGGTAATAGGTGTGCATGAATATCGATCATAAACGTAGACCTCCTTTCCTAAAATGGAAACCACTTCGACCGTTATTCGGTTTTCATTGATTTTCTTCTACGCCATATATTCTCTTCTGGATTTCCTTAATATTTTTATCAAAGTCAATCCCCAATACCGCCATCCCGCGGATACGCATATTGGAATAGGAACCGTTTACCGGTATGCTCCACTGCTGCAAATCATATTTGGCATAGGATGGCAGGGATAATATCATAGAGAAAATCTCCCCTTGCGTAAGATTGGTTGTCACCTGTGGTAAAATCTTATTCATCAGGCTATTTAGTTCTAATAATCCAATATCCTTAATCTTATGGAATACCTGCTCCAAAACTCGTCTCTGTCTGGCTGTTCGTTCAAAATCGTTATTCCCAATATAACGATTTCGGGCATAACCTAAGGCTTGTTTACCATTAAGTAAAAGCGTACCCGGTTCGATTAAATGATCGAGGGTTTCCACTTGGTTCGTTAACCGATTAATTTCTGTGATATATTTATTAATAACGGGGATTTCTTTCTCCGTTACCTCCAGAGTAACACCGCCAACGGCATCTACGATATCAATAAAGGCAAAGAAATCGATGGAAGCATATCGATCCACCTGTATCTTAAAATTCTGCTCGATTGTATCCATAAGCAGATCCGCCCCACCCAATGCATACGCCGCATTAATTCGATTATTCTGCTTCCCAGGTATCTGTAAATAGATGTCTCTAAGTATGGAAGTTGCTGTAATGGTCTTTGTCTTCTTATTAATCGATATAATAATCATGGCATCCGAGAGACCTCTTCTGCCATCTGTTTTTCTTGTATCACTACCAATCAGCAGAATATTAAAGACATCCTTATCCTGCATGATTGGTGTCTGGTTGGCTTCCATATTATTGCGGATCTCTTCTTCGAGGGAAGTGACTTCATCCTCAGGGGAATCGCTGATGTCCGGTGATTCGGAATTATCAGCCAGGTCAATTGATGAACTAAGCTCCGGTTGCAGGTTAGCTTCATCCTCAACAGGAGATTCTTCCGCAAGGTTGACTTCAGCGGATACAAGATTCATTTTATTGATATAACTATGTAGCATAAGATAGGCAGTCAAAATTGTTATAACTACAACAGATGCGACACTGATTGATACTATTAATAGTATCTTATGCTTTAATTTTTTCTTGTTCGTCTCCATATTTTATACCATCCAATTATGAAATAATAATATAATACATGCAGTGCTTTTCCTTTACTCAACCATTCAAGTTCTCAACTTTAGGTCTGATTCTATGATGAACTATTTTTAGAAGTCCAGCTAAAATGGGCCTAATATCTTTATAGTTTAACAGAACAATAATACTACTGTTTAATAATACGAATATTGGAGCATGCGGTACATCGATGGCTACTATAATTGCAGACGAAATAAAAAACAGATAGGAAACAATAGTAATTATCCAATTAACCCTCACATATACAATCCCCTGCACAAGTACAATTCGAAATAGCCAAATAATAATAAAACTTATTGCTGTAGCTATAGCTGCACCCATTACCCCAAAAGATTTTATCAATACCCAATTTAAAATCACATTCATGACTGAACCTACTAACACAGAAATGAACAAACTATTGGTTTTCTTTGCCGCCCTAAATGCAGATGCCAAAAATCCTCCGTGTGATGCAAACATAGTTGATACAGTTAATATCGGGACATACCGCCATGCCACGTAGAAATCCTTTACAAATAAAATTGATGCAAACCATTTACACAATAACATGATTAATAAGCATCCCAACATACTTACAATATTTAATGCGCCATAAACCTTTGTATAATATGAACTTTCATCTTCACTTCCATAGTTTGCAATTGCAGAAATCTGCCATGCCTGAGTAAACATTGACATGACTATTGTAAATATTGTTGGAATTTTATGTGCAACACTGTATACACCACTAGCTCCAAGTCCAACAAATCCTATGATCATATATTTGTCGATGCTAGTATTAATTGCCCATGCTAATAATGTAGGAATCATTGGTATACTGTAACCTATCATATCTTTAATTAACTTCCAATCTAACTTCTTTAGATTTACATAAGTGTATACTTTACCACCAAAAATCATAACCAAAGTTGAAATTGCATACCCTGCTATAATACTTATTAAATATCCGTCTAATCCAATTTTGAAAACTACTAACAGTAAAACGTTGCAAATAATAATTGATAATGTTTGAATCAATCCCTGCGCAGCAAACAAGACAGTTTGTCTCATTCCCTTAATAAAGTTTGCTATGCAATTATGTATATTGAATAATGCATATGTTACAGCGAATATTCCCCAATATGTACGCAACATATCATTGAAATGATTTATAAATGGATAAATAATAAGCAAAAGGCCAATTGATATAAAAGTTAATAGTAAAGAATTATTCAGGACTTTGGATTTATCATTTTCTTTATCTAATGCATACCTTAAAGTTGCATCGGCAATCGCTAAAGTAAGTATTGGATATAAAAAATTTATTGTATTCGTAATCAAATCAGCAATTCCATATTCTTCTGCAGTCAAAATGCTCGTATATAAAGGAGTTAAAAGAAAAATCAGTATTTTTGACCCAAAGTTACTAATTGCAAATAGACCGGTGTCTTTAACTAATACTTTAATTTTTGAGTTTTGGTTCATAGGTTTGACTACTCCTCAACTTCTTTAAAGCCTTGATTTTCGACCTTATTTTATTTCTGCTATTTAATGATAATATACTTTTTGCCAGGTTCTTTAACTCATCATTGATACTTATTGTTACGTACTTCTTCCTTAGTTGTCGCACACTCAGCCTTTTATAATCTTCATATATTTTATAAAGATTATCCGGCCTTTTTGAAGGATGCGTTAACTGCGCATTATGCTTTATCTCCTTTTCCATATTTATAGGCGCCGTAATCAACTTTGACTGATATAACTCCCATAAGCTTTGTCCCTGTTCCGTATTTATTATGACCGTTGATAATGCTTTATTGGGATTTAAAAAATCATAATCCTTATAGGTGCTGCAATCTCCTAAAGTGATATCTGCAATTCTATGCCGTGTTGCATATTCACATTCATAGCAAGATTCCCTATATATTTTACCATCCACATATAATCTGTAATATAAATCTCTATTTGCAAAAATGGTTTTACTCTTTCCATTAGAATAGTCCAGTTGTAATGCAAAAGCCGATTTTTCATGCTTCGTTTTTATACGGAATTTAATATCGATTGGATAATCTGACCCATGCTTATAACCACTTACACTCTTCTTAAAAAAGATGTTATTGGATACGCCATGGCATATGATTTCTATCGTATATAGATTTTTGCATCGATCTTTCCCGATTACTGAATATAATGCTGCGATTTGACAAGGAGTTCCTGAAAAAAGAATTTTCTTCCCTGCATTAAGATTGCTTTTCACATCTTTATAGATACCTGCTGTCAGACTCTGTACATATTTTGATCCCTGCAGCAATTTAACATCATTTTCATCGGTGATACAGATATGTTTAACGCATTGATCTTTTGCTATGTAAGCCGCACCATAGACGAAACCGCCATCGAGTAAAAAATATTTTGCAATTGTTGCAAATACCCCGCCGGAAGAACTTCTTTCATATAACTTTTCTTCCTGAGAAAAAGCAACATAGCCTCTTAGCGGATCGTTTTTTTCTCCTTTATTTCTGGAGGGACATTGATTAAAGCAATGATAGCAATTGAAGCATTTTTGATTATCAATATTGGGTATTAAAAAACCGTTAGCGTCTGTTATTACACTTATGCAATTCGTTGGACAATTATCATAACAAGCAAAGCAACCAGTGCAAGGTAACCCATCTAACAAGCTAGTAGTATCCAATCTTTTCACCATCCTTATATTTAGGAAAGCTGTAAAATTCATCCACTGATTTCATTAATCATAGATGAAATCCACTCTTTCGCTTCTACTTGCATTTCATAAATTTTATTATCTACATTAGTAAAATCTTTATCTGTAAAATGATAAACTTCTTTATATTTTAAATAATCACATTTCTCTAATCCAACACGACTTAGTAATTCATTGATACGAATTGGATTGCTTCTATTGTTAATAACAACGAAAGGTCGGTGGAATAATAGTGAAAAAACAGTACCGTGAAAGGAATCCGTAATTACTAGTTCAGCACCATCTAAAAGTCCCAAAAATTCTTCTGGCTTAGCGCCGACAATCGTTCTATCTACTCCCCTCCATTTGTAGTTGCTTGACTGAATATTATATATGGGGAGCTTGTATTCTTTATTGATTCTACTTATTTCATTTGCAAAATTACAAAAGCTTCCTGAAACAAAATATGTCAATATATATTTTTCTTCATTTGATCGGATGGAAAAGTTTCTCCAACTACTACCGGAAATCATCATTGTAGGGTCACATAATACCTTAACATTTTTAACCCCCATGCTATGTAGTTGATTGCTTGCAAAGTTCTCTCTTACACTAATTCCAGTAAATTTTTGCGCTAATTCCTTAAATTCATTTCTCTCTTCTTTGTTCAATTCATAGCTTCCAAAGCTTGAAGCGATTGAAAATCTTTTATTGGCATTTCCGAACTTTAGTAAAAATGCGTGATCCAATTTACCACTGATTTGCGGATTCCATACCTGATCACTGCCTACTACCAAGGCATCAAACGTAAGATCTGACATTTCCTCCAACTTATGATATTGCCTTTCTGTTAGCTTATAATGTCTATAAAAATCCGAAAATGCTTTATTAAGCCAATAATTTCTCTTAAATACCAAGCTTTTAATTCCATTTTTTATTGCACTCTTTACGGTTCCGTCTTCCGAAAAAAAGACTTTCTTGATTCTTTGCTCATAACTGTTAATATAGTCAATCACTGTAACATCATGACCTAGTTCTTGCAAAATTTTCTGTGTTGCCAAAGCTTGCAGACAGGCTCCATAACTTGTTGATCTATGGTAAGTTATCATACCTATTTTCATTTTTTCACCCCATAAAACTCATTTCATTCAATCTTCCTTTTGCGCTAATTACAGTGAAATATAAAATAATAAAACTATAAACGAAATGCTGATTTATCATAAATCCATTCAAAAGCATTGGGAGTGCAAAATAAACGACCACCATAAAATAATGTATCTTTTTTTCAACTTCTTTTTTTACTTTTTTTAAAGCGGTAAACATTACTGTAAGATAGGTATAGGCCCCCACTAACCCAGTTCCGTTTAATAGATGAATTATGTCATTGTGTGACCATATTTCCATATTCACCTTTTGAAGATTAATTGCATAGATATTGGCAAAACATCTGCCAAATAGGATTTCGATGAAATTTCCTGACAAATAGTACTCCATATCTACTTGCCAAAAAGACGACCGCCCACTAGTAAAACCACTCAATTGATTTGTTGAATATGGATTAGTAATAGCAAACTCAAATTTTTGAAACATGTTACTGTTTAAAAAGGCGTACAACAAGGCAAGCATCCCTACAATGTATATCATAATTCTGTAAGATTTCTTTTTTACTCCATATTGAGCAAACATATACAGCAGCACTGCTGCCGGGATTAGAAAAACCCGAGCTCCGCTCTGAAATAATGCATATAATGGTATAAGGCCTAAAATACCATATCGAAGATAATATTTCCCATGATTCTTACAGTAAAACAGTATCATCGCAAGTATTAAGCAGCACAGGGATGCCATTGTATGCTGCGTATTGCAAAAGCCCATAAAATAGGTTCCTTCTCCCCATTTCGTAATATATCCGATCTTTCTTATCAACAGATATAGCAAAGTAATACATTCCACATGAATAAGAACTGCAATTAATCGATGGTATTTAAGTAAGCAAAATCTAAACAACTGCAAGTTTTGATTATTGGAAATCGTTGCAATTAAAAGAAGCGTTGTCAAAAGAAAAATCCAATCCATAATTTCTTTTGAGAAATCAGATGTTATTGCTAATGTAAAAACGAATTCTATAATAATTACACCAATACAAAGAAACATTTTCCTGCTTGGTTTAATTAAAAATAGAATCCCAGCCACAAGAGCAATGATACCACCTATAACTTTATTGATTGATAACTGATCAAATAATGATTGGAATAAAGTCGTCAGGGAAAAAACCAAAATTGAAATTGTAAGAACATTGATAAATAATTTCTTATTATTCCATTCATTATAATCCATTTCTAATTTTACTGTTAACTCTTCAGCTGACATATTACTTCCCTCAAATCTCTAGCAACCTCTTTGCCATAATATTTCATATATGCTTTATTCATAGGCGGCTTATTATTGATTACATCAATTACAGCATGTGCTATTTTATCTATTAAAATCACTTCATCCTCTTCACAAGGTACAATAATGCCGTTATGATTTCCATCAAGTACTTCTCTAATATCACCTACATCAGTAGAGACCAGAGGAATTCCACATGAAAGGGCTTCTAAATTCGATGTACAGGTTCCTTCAAATGCAGATACATTGATAGCCAGATTACCCGCACAATAATACTGGGCTATCAAACCTCTATCATCAACATAGCCAACAAATTTAAAGTAATCCCTAACATTCAAATCATCCACGAGTTGCTCCATCTTTTCTTTATCCGGACCGTCTCCAACTATAATAAAATCATATTGATATCCCAATTCCACAATCTTCCTGCATACTTTGGGTAATAGAAGCACTCGTTTTGACCTATCCTCCAATCTTCCTACAAATATGATCAATTCCCTATCTATAGGAAGTCTTAGTTCTTTTCGACACGTTAGACGATCACGCGGATAATAGATTTCCGGATTTATTAGATTTCTGGCATAAGCGATACGTTTAGCATATTTCTTATACCGTTTTTGATAATACGGAACTCCAAATTCCTCCCTATTCAATATTACAAATGTCTTGGTTGCAATACTGATTGCCATCTTTTCTAAGGCTAAATGGACGATAGCTTTTTTACTGCCAAATCCTATTTTGGAGTATTTACTTGAACCATGAATAATCTGTATTAATTTTGCACTTTTTCTAAATATAAATGGAATGCTATATTCCGTTCTTTGCGCATAGACGCAGTCATATTCGCTTAATTTCTTTATCCACTTAAATTCTTGCAACATATAGTAGATGCTTAATGGCTTTCGATCATCCACAGTAATAGGCACAAAGCAATATCTCTTTCCATGATATTCTCTAATATAGCGTTTACCTATGGTAACCTCACCAGCATGTCCCGTACCATATACTGTTATCTCATCATTTTCAAAATACTCAATCAAGCTCTTTACATATCTATCAATACCACCGACAGATACTTTTTCTAAATCACCTGAATGTAAGATTGCAAGTTGCATTATCTATCCCCCTTAATTATCAGGTCCAATTTTTGTGCCTCATTATGCCACTGATACAACGATGCCCTTTTAATTCCTGATGCAATTATGCTCTTCTTTTGACTGGAAGCCATATTTAGCGTTTCTATTAATTTACATTTCAAATCATGAAGATTCTCCGTTTCAAAATATATTGCCGCATCGCCTAAGACTTCAGGCATAGATGCCGCATTTGACGAGATTACAGTTGTACCGCAAGCCATAGCTTCCAGTGGTGGAATTCCAAAACCTTCATACTTAGACGGAAAAACGAAGCACTTGGCAGCAGCATAAACACTGGGCAAATCTATATCATCGATAAATCCGGTAAAATGAATATGCTTGTGCGTTCCTGAACCATATTCTTTAAGCATTTCATTCATTTTCCAACCTTTCCTTCCGGCTAAAACCAAATCAGGCATTTTGTAGCCTTCTTCAATTAGTTGATTATATGCATCTAGCAATAGAGTTAAATTCTTCCGTGGCTCTATTGTTGATAATGTTAAAATATAATCTACGGGTAATTGGTATTTCTTAAAAATGTTATCCGGGCAATTTATCGTATGATTAAAAGAACTTGAAACGCCGTTGTAAATCACACTTATTTTATCTGCATTGACTTTGCCCACGCTTTGAATTCTTGACTTTGAAAACATAGATACAGTAATTATTTTCTTACTCAGCCACATTGCTTTCCTATAGGAGGCTTTAAAATATAATCTGCTTAACGTCGTCATAGAATCAGGGCAGTCCCAGCACCCCAAGTCATGAATTGCTGTATATGTATTTTTGCTAAAAAATAAGATCGGATCAGGAAACGAGAGAAAAACATAAGCATCAGCAGGGATTTTATATAGCTTTAAGGTTAAAATAATCTGGTTGAAAATCAGCTTATTTCTACCTTTTAAAATATAATACTTAACATTACTCTGCTTACATATCTCAATAAATCGCTCATGAACTTTATTCTTAAATATTAAAATATAATCATTGGAATTAAATTGATTTATATATTCCTCGCAAATATTCATTGCAAATCTTTCTATCCCCGAGAAATTATCTGCCAATGGGGTCAGATCAAAAACAATCTTCATTTCGCACCTCATTAATTTATTTTCAAGAGGCTACTTCGGTCTATATTTCATAGCCAATCTCAAAATTTTTCTATCATTAATTAAGTATCGTTTCGCCATTCTTTTTGGGTCCTGCGTGATACGAAATAGCCATTCTAATCCATGATCTGCCATCCATTTCGGTGCTCGTTTTATATTACCTGCTTCAAAATCCAAACTAGCTCCTAAACCTAAGGAAATTGGTACTCCAAGTTGTTCCCGATAACGAAAAATAAATTTTTCCTGTTTCGGACACCCTAACCCAACAATTAAAATATGAGGATGCGCCTTTTTAATCATATTTATCATTTTTTGAATTTCAGCATTATCTTTTTCAAAGCCAAATGGCGGCGAATAAGTCCCAACAATATTCAAGCCAGCATATCTCTTCATTAAATTCTTGGCTGCTTTTGCGGCTATCCCTTCGGCAGCACCCAAAAAAAACATCGTGTACCCTTTTTGCGCTGCCATTTTGCAAAGCAATGGGAATAAATCCGAACCGGAAATTTTCTCCTTAATCGGTGTCCCATACCATTTCGCTATCCAAAGTAATGGCTTACCATCTGTTAATATCAAATCTGCATTTTTATAGATTTCATATAGCTCGTCATCGTGTTCAAGTTGAACAATATGATCCACATTAGGGGTCACTGCATATGTATTTTTATTCTGCTGAATAAGCGTATCTATCCTTTCCAATGTTTCTTCCATTGTCAAATTATCAATCTCTATATTCATGAACTTCATTCTTGACATCATATCTACCCTTATATATGCAAAATTATCTGTAGCATATTTCCTTCCTATTATCTTTTTCTTTCATTTGCACCAATGCGAATAACTCATGAAGAACCGCTTTCTTCATTAGTACCAGAACAGCTTTTAGCAATTTATAATAATTCCTTTCTACCATTAGCATGTAACTGATCCACAATCAATTTGACATCCTGTGCCTTTTCTTTATTGCAAACCATAATAGCATCAGATGTTTCTACGATAACCAGATTATCAACACCGATAACTGCAACCAGCTTCTGACTGGAATAAATTACGCTACTCGTAGTATTGATGGTCAGAGTATCCCCAAGCGTGATATTGCCGTTTTCATCCGACTCATGCAGAGCACCTATCATATCCCAGCTTCCTACGTCATTCCAACCAAACTCACCCGGAACGACCAACACATCACCATTGGCAGCGGAAGTCTCCATGATGGCATAATCAATGGAAATCTTGCGAATATTAGGATATACTTCTCTTATCACGTCATATTCCTTCTCTTTTCCCATGGCATCGCCAATCTTGCATATGTCAGCATAAATATCAGGAATAAGCTGCTCGAATTTATGCAGTATCGTACTTGCCTTCCAGATGAATATACCACTATTCCAAGCATAATCACCTGTAGCAAGATAAGCCTTTGCCGTTCTTTCATCAGGCTTTTCCTTAAACTCAACCACTGTTTTAGCCGCTGTTTTTTGACTCTTATCATATCTAATATAGCCATATCCGGTAGCAGGAAATGTCGGCGTAATTCCGATCGTCACCAGTTTATCTTGTTCTTCCGCTGATTTTACAGCCTCAATAAGTACACGAGTAAATTTATCAGTTTCTTTGATATAGGCATCTGAAGGAGTTATTATCATAATACCATCTTCGTATTTTTTGATGATTTCCATAGCAGCATAGCCAATACATGCTGCTGTATTACGAGAAGCAGGTTCAGACAGAATATGCTTCGGATTCATGCGGCCTTTCGTTGCTTTGAGCATTGATTCTACCTGTGCAGCATTTGTTAAAATAAAAATATTATTCTTATCGACTATATAGGACAAACGGTCAATTGCTTCATTGATCATCAATTCTCTTCCAGATAAATTCAAAAGCTGTTTCGGAGTTCTCTGGCGAGAAAGAGGCCAGAAACGAGTACCTCCGCCACCAGCCATAATGACACCATACTTTTGCATACTACTCTCCCTAGCTTATAATTAACGATGATTTTAATCAGATATAGTGAAAAGCCCTCCTGATGCAAACCTATTACAGCTTGCTCTAATCTTTCACTACCTCGACCCTTTCCCAAACAGTACTACTCCCACGGTCTTGAGCAGTATCTTCAAATCCATCAGCAACGACCAATTATCAATATACTCCAGATCCAA
>Ga0207747_1002297_pt1 | contig 10905 bp, 10 predicted proteins | sample HigsolmetaGSP11D_FD_184839 | JGI IMG/M metagenome (GOLD analysis project Ga0207747, IMG submission 184839) | High solid enriched microbial communities from the Joint BioEnergy Institute, USA - SP1-1-D (SPAdes) | ecosystem: Engineered > Bioreactor > SSF (Solid state fermentation) > Aerobic >... | reverse complement strand
AAACAATGCCGAAAAACGGCTTAAAATAGATGCAAAAAATCTCACGAAATTTAAAGAACTGCTTAGCTTTTGAGATTTTCTGCAGTTTATAGGGTAGGGGGGTCTAAATCTCTACCGCTTTTCATCCTGGAAACGGGCGTGGGGGCACGCGCGAAAAATCGCAGTTTCAAACGGTGCGGAGAGGTCTATCGCAGGGTTCATTGGAACAATCGAGGGAAGAAGTCTATTGTTTGGAGATGTGTTAGTAAGCTTGAGAATACAGGATTATCTTGCCATTCTAGAACTGTACCAGAAGAGATGCTATGCCAGGCTACAGTGGATGGAATTAACCGGTTGTTAGGACAAAAGGATGGGTTATTGACTACTCTAAAGGAGAATATTAAAACGGTAATAATTGAGACTAATAATAGTGCTATTGAGGAGATAGATAAACAGCTTGAGGAACTGCAAAAAGACCTTTTGAGACTAGCCAACTCGAAAGAAGATTATAACGATATAGCTGATGAAATTTACAGACTTAGGGAAGAACGACATAGGATCTTGGCGGAAGAAGCCGGGAGGAAAGGTTCTAAGCAAAGGCTCGAAGAGATGGAGCAATTTTTAAATGAGCAATCCTGTGAGTTGGAGGAATATGATGAGCAGTTAGTAAAAAAACTTATAGAGAAAGTTACGGTGTATGATGACAGAATTGATATTGAATTTAGGTCAGGTATTAGTATTAATGTTGAAATGTAAAATGATCAGAAAATTATAACAGCACCTTGCATATAAGCAGGGTGTTTTTTATATAGTTAGTTGATTAAATTAGTTTATTGCTTAATCCGACGTAATTGACCCACCGTTCCGATTGAAAATGACCCACTGGTCCAATTCAAAGTGACCCACCGTTCCGATTCAATTTGACCCATGGATATGATCCAAAGTGACCCACCCATGGCAAGGGATGATTTTAGATTATCAAATTGGCTGTTAATGTCAATAAAAAATACAAATAAAGCTGGAAAGAGGCTGACCATCAGCCTCTTGCGGGAATTTGATACAAATATTATGCTCTTTGAAAATTGAATCCTCTCATTGACTCTTTGGATTCCAGTTTAATCTGATATGAACCGTGGACAAGCCTATCCAGGACTGCATCTCCGACAATAGGGTCAGTGAATAGGCCGTGCCAGTCATCTATGGATAATTGGCTTAAGATGACTGTAGAATTAACCTGAGTACGATCTTCGATTACCTCCAGGAGATCTCGGCCCTCCGCATGGTCAAAAACATTCAAACCCCAATCATCCAATATCAGGAGTTTGATATTCTTTAACTCTCGCATAAGGCGGTTGTATGAACCATCACCTTTAGCAATGGCTATGTCGGTAAGAAGTCTTGGAACTCTTTTAAAGAGAACTTTAAAACCATTTCTGCAAGCAGTATTACCAAGGGCGCAGCCCAGAAAGGTTTTACCTGATCCTGTTGCTCCGGTTATCAATACATTAAGATTGTCACGAATCCATGCGCATGATGATAATTGCATAATGGTCTGCTTGTTTACCGACCTTTCAGGGGTAAAGACGAACTCTTCAATAGCACAGTTGTACTTCATTCCAGCCTTACGTACAAGATTAGCCAGGCGTTTGTTCTGCCGGGCTGTCCATTCACTGTCTACCAGTAAGCCAAAACGCTCATCAAAAGATAGGCTCTGTATTTCGGGATTTTTTAACTGACGGCTGTATTCCTTGGCCATGGTACATACTTTAATCCAATTGAGTTTTTCGATGGTTTGCTGTTCATTCATGCTTTTTGTCCTCCTTGTGCATAATATTTAGCGCCTCTGATAGTGGAGTGAATGGGGATAATATTGTTTTTGGGAGGAGGAACAGGGCTTTCTACCTTGTCCATACCGTTCTTAAGTATATTGTTCACCGTGGTGTATGATGGAGACCTTAATGCAAGAGCTTTACGGCAGGCGTTCTCTAAACGGAAGGCTGTATACCTGTCAGCCAGCCTCAGAAGTCCAAAACAGGATTTGTAGGCTTGTTGTTCAATCTTCTTTGATGAAAGAACCTGTTGAACAAGTTCACGGGTGTTATCGCCGATTTTGCAAGCCCAGGCAAGAAAACGGTTCCCATCCCACTGAATATATTCCTTGTGATTTGGCGGCATATGCTCAGGATTAGTAGAGAACTGACCGGCTTTACCACGAAGACGGGGATGAGAACAGATCCTTACATGGTTTGAGTATACCTCGATAGTATAAGTACTGATTTTTACGTCCACCTTCTTTTGAATGTAGGTATATGGCACACTGTAATACATATGGTCAATTTCGATATGGTAGTTAAACGAGACTGTTGATACCTTCCATACTGCCATTTCATAGTCTTTTGATGTCAGTGGTTTCAATGCGGGACGGTCAAGTTCAAGAAAAACGCTTTCTCTGCTGCCATCCTTTTTCTGATAAGGTTTCTGTGAAAAGCTACGTAATTTTTCCCGAATAGCAAGATTCAGTTGATGAAAGCTGAAAAACTTGTCATTACGTAGTGCAGCAACAACCCATGTACTGACATCTCCGACAGCACCTTCAACAAGAGCCTTATCTTTTGGCTTTCTGATACGGGCAGGAACAATAGCGCAACCATAGTGTTCTGATAATTCCAGGTATGTCTTGTTTAATTCAGGATCATAATTGCAAGCTTTTTTCACGCCTGTTTTCAGATTGTCCGGTACTAATAGATGCGGTACACCCCCGTAATACCTGAAAGCATTGATATGAGCAATAATCCAACTTTCAAGGGATTGAGAGGGGAATGCCTCTACATAGGGATAACCACTTGTACCAATGGTTGAGACAAAAAGATGAGCAGGAATAATTTCACCCGTTTCAGGGTCAATTACCTGCATTTTTGTGCCTGCCCAATCGACAAACATCTCATAACCGGGCTTGTGTTCAAGATGCATTACAGCTTTTGTTCTGGCAGCCCAGTTCCTGTAACGGTTGCAGAATTGAGAATAGCCCAGGCCATCAGGTTGCTGAGCCTTGTATTCCGTCCATAAAAGCCGTAAATTAACGTGCGGACGTTTCAGTTCTTCGTGGATGTACTGATAATCCGGTTCAGGCTTTCGACTTGCAGGCTCAGAATTTGATGGATAGAATATCTTCATTAACGAAGCATCATCCATATCGATGGGAAGTGGCCATGAAATGCCTTGAAGTTCAGCAGTCCTCAGAATTTCACGCACTGTGTTACGTGAGCATTTACAGCTTTGTGCTGTCGCTCTGATGCCGATTCCAAGACTTTGTAGTCTAAGAATCTCTCGGATTTTTAACATGTGAATCGACCTCATTTCTTTCCTCCTTGTCCAATGTTATTGAAACCATTGTAACAGGAGCAGATTTCCCCGAGGCCGAGGGTGGGTCAATCTGAATCGGAACGGTGGGTCATTTTCAATCGGATTGATGGGTCAATCTGAATCGGAGGGGTGGGTCATTTTGAATCGGACGCCTGGGTCAAATTGCATCGGAATAATCATTTATTAGTATTTACAAAATACAAATTATTGGTATGATTAAATTAAAGCAAACTGCGGAGGTGTAAACGTGTGAAAAAGAACGTGACTTTTGTAGTAGACACAGATGTGTATGAGAAATTCTGCATCGCATTGAATTTGACAAATGAAACTCAAGATGCAGCAGTGGAAAGCTGTATGCGTTGGTATATTGCAAAGACTTTTGAAAAAGTATCTCAAGATTATAACCCTGAAGCAGTAACAAAAGATAATGAAGATGTGAACAAAGATTTTTACGGAAAAGCAAATCAGCGTATTCCTGTATGGGCAGTTAAGCCAAATCAATATAACCATAAAATCATTCGTGCTTACTTTAAGGCAGTAGCTGCTACTGGCAGAGCTACTATAGATATGATGGAACGCTTATGCAGTGACAAAAACAATCCAGAGCTGTACGTGCCGACTTTTAAGAATAATTACTCTCAAATGAAACTCGACGGGCCTAAAAGCCATGGTAAAGTGTTTGAGGATGATGGTGAAACGGTAACAATCTGGCACGAGGTAGAAGATACACTGATGAAGTATAAATCTAGTTTTTGTGATTAAAGGAGTATCCGATTATGAGTAAATTGATTGAGAACAGTATCACAATATACGAGGCTTTACAGAACATCAAGAACGGAAAATATGTAATGCCGGCATTTCAAAGACAATTTGTATGGAGTATGGATCAAATAGAAAAACTGTGGGATTCAATTTTACTGGATTATCCAATTGCTACATTTCTGTTTTGGCATGTTGATGATTCCAATGTAACCTGGGATACATATTTTTGTAACTTTCTATCTGAGGTGACATTTGACAGTAGAAAGCAGGCTGATAGCATAAATTATGAATTGACAAGCATTAATGTTAAGAATACTGATACAGCAGTATTAGATGGACAGCAAAGATTAACTTCTTTATATTTGTCACTATTTGGAGAGGGGTATATTCGTCCGAATTACGCGAGAAAGAAATCTGGGGACAGGCTTGTTACAAAACTTTTAATAGAACTAAACAAGAATAAGATATCGGTTGATGAAGAAGAGTATAACAGTAAGAAATTTGACATAAAGTTCAGTGAAAAAGTTGGCAGATTAAGTCCTACACAATTTGAAATAAAAAATATACTTGCTCCAAAATTTCAAGATGACACAACGCGAGAAAAGGCTATCGAGGATGCAATTTCTAATGTCCCTGCAGACAGTAAGGAATATGCCAGAAACATTCTAAGAAAGCTATACAATAAAATATTTGTTGAAAAGCTGATCAGATATACAGAAATAATAGATATGAAACAAGATGATGCTTTAGAGATGTTTGTAAGATTTAATAGTGGTGGTAGGCCATTACGTAAGTCTGAGATAACGATGTCCATTCTTGAAGCATACTGGCCAAGTGCCAAGACAGAGTTTGGTAAGATACTCGTTGATTCATATCAAAACTTTGGTACTGACTTCATTATTCGCTCTGCATTGATGCTTTATGGTGATGTAGTTAAATCAAATATTAGTAAGCAGATAGCAGAGGATCTAAAGAATAACTGGAACGCCTTTAAAAAAGCATTGAGGGATCTTGAAAACGTACTTAAAAAAATGAAGATAGAGGTAAGCCGTTTTTCAAGTAGTTGGAACGTACTATTGCCAATTATTTATTACATTTACTATAATCCTGATTTTGATAAAAATACAGAAGGTGTACGTGCTTATTTGCTGAGAGCAATCTTTTTTACATATTTCCAATCTGGCACAACAAGTAAATTGCAACAGATGAAAAGTAATATCAATAGCTTTGACTATGAGATCACTATTGAAATGCTTAACCAGATGAATGAGTTAAGAGTAACTGACGGCAAAATTGAAGATATCCTTAATTCTGAAAAAGGCAGCAGGGTTGCTGGTGAGGTTCTTTACTACTTGAATCTTGACTGGATAAATAAGAATTTCAAATACGAACAAGATCATTTGCATCCTGAGAATAGATTTAACGGTAGTAAACCAATTTCTGTCAGTATGGAAGATTGGAAAAGATGGCGTGGGATGAGAAATCGTCTACCAAATTTACATCTGCTTGAAGGCAGGAGTAATGGCAGCAAAAATGATATGCGCCTTGTTGATTATTATAACGATATGAATGGTGAGCAAAAAGCGGAGTTTTGTAAACAGGCTATGGTTCCACAGGATGTTTCACTAGAGTTTGAAGACTTTGAAAAATTTTATGAAGCTAGAAAAGCTTTACTTGCAGAGAAGATACGCCAAATGTTAGGGTGATTTGTGATAATACAATTTTAGTTTTATTTTAGATATTAGATGAAAGGTAGGTCATGCTATGGATAAAATAATAAGTAAAGTATCTGATGACCTAGAGATGGTTACCAAAGATGACGATTACTATACTGATGTAGTTGAACTTTTCTCTTCTGTACCAGAAATTGCACGACCGTTAATTAGAAATGCAAAAGTCGCATTATCCAAAATAAAAGATATGCTTTGTTCAACACCTGCATTTATTAACTTATTAAAGGCAAGTATACCTGAGGAAACTTTTATAGCTGTCCTAACAAATGAGCAGAAATCTAAGATTGCCAATGGTGCATTAAAACTGATGACAAAAAAGGATGGCACCTTAATGGCAAACCTTATTAATCCAAAAAACAATAAAATTGTATCAACGATTCCACTTAAGAGTGTTAAGATTACACCAGAAATAACACAGGCTATGACGAGCTACGCAACTCAAATTCAGATGGCTCAAATAGCAGAAAAGATACAACTTATACAGGTTGCAGTTGAAGAAATAAGGCAAGGGCAAGAATATGATAGGTTGGCAACAGCATATAGTTGTCAACAAAAATTATTGCAAGCAATGGCTATAAAAAATAAAGAAGTAAAAGCAAGGGCTTTACTGCATATTGCCTTCGATGCGGAAGACAGCAGAAACCTCCTAATGCAGAGTCAAAGTACTAACCTCGAGTTTATAAAAAATCAACCAGAATCATTCTGGGGAAAACTCATTTCTGGCGCTGCTCCAGAAAAAATCAATTTAAGAATGAATGAAATTCGAGAAAGCCTGTGTGCATTAAATATGGTTTCTTTAACCGAAGCAATTGCATATCAGGAAATGGGTGAAACTGAGGCGGCAAGGCTAAGCCTTCAGTATTATGCAGAGTATATACAAAAGACATACCTACAATCATATGGATTGCTGGAGCGATTAGATTTAATAGATCCGTCGTCGGAGAACTATTGGTCTAAAATGTTACCGGAGATTAAAAAGAGAATTCAGGCACTACCTTTTATTGAAGAGCAAAATCTTTTAGGAGGCGAAAATAATAAAAATGAAGAAGTGTAAAAACAAGAAATGTCAAAGAATTCTTCCAGAAGGATATGAGCGTAATTATTGTGAAAATTGCAGAAATGAGCGTATTAAACGAATTAAAACAACGGGCAAATCATTACTTGGAGTGGTAGCTTTTGTTGGAACTACTGCGCTTGCGATAGTATCAAAAGGAAAGATTAATCCTAAAAAGTAACGAGTTAATTGAAATGGAGTATTTTTATAAATGCTGAATGTAGACTATAATTATTTAATTGGCTCTTCACAACCATTGCCTTCAGACTATAATATTGATGACAGGCCTGATCCAGATACTGACGGATGCAAAAAACTTTATGACGATATTATTGAAGCCTATTTTCAAAATATGCGTACTCATACAGTAGAAAATGTAGAGCAACAATTTTATGCCAGAAGGAAAGAAGATTTAGAAAAGAAATGGATATACTATGAGAAATTAAACAATACTAATCCTGCTCCAAAGAGTAAATATAAAGAACCACCTTTTTATACTATTTTCATTGATAAAGGATCACCAGACGAAATTTTACTTTCTTCTGATTATTTTGGGCCGTCTGTGTATTGGGCTATTGAGTCAGGAATAGATGATGATCAAATAAGAGAGTTTCTTCAGATAGGTAGAACTATAGGCGGTCATATAGTGTGGCCACGTGGAAAAAATGTAGTTAATAAAATAAATGAAAGCCGTGCCGGAAACGATGGAGTCTATGACCGACCGGATTGGACTTTAATTCTTTTAAAGATTTATTTCGAAAATAGAGATGAAAAATCTTTTCTAAATGAAGCAAATAGTTGTATTCCTGAAAGGTTTAGAGAAAAATATAATTTCAACAGTAAATTCAAGAGATTGTATAAAGCATTCTATGATTCAAATAAGTGGATAGATTTAATAGGTTCATTTGAAAGTTTCTGTATTCAATTTAAACTTAAAGGTTCATTTGTTGATGATGACTTTAATGTTATACATTTAACAGATTTATTCCCACTATTTCCTAAAGACTATAAAGAATATATTAAAAATACCTGCGAAGCTATTAGATTAAGAAATCAGAATCTATTGTATATAAACTATGAAAAGCAAGAAACCTGATCTGTTATATTTGCTGCATAAGCAAAACGGTGGAGATGTTCCCGCATACCGATATTCTCAAAATAAGTCATAGATATGTTTCCGCTTACGTATCTTGCAAAAAGCATCAATCTCAACGGCTCGAGCCATGTGGAGTCGGTAAGGACAATAGCTTTGATATCGAACAATATCGAGATTTTGAAGCATTGTTTGGGGTTTCTACAGAACGATGCGCAACTGTAGGCGGAGCGAAAATGCAAAGGAGCCATGGTTGGGGCATGGCTCCTGCGAAATAGCCGCTCTTCAGGGTGAGAGTTTGGTAGGTTATATCTAAAAATCAATAATTGCTCTTGAGGCAGCTGCCAGCGGATGGATGAGGCTATTCAACGGCAAGAAGCTTATGCGACCGATCCATCAGCTCGGCGGCTGACTTCGCCACCTTGCCTGCGGCTGTGCCGATGTCGTGAATGTTATGCAAGCTTTCTCCCAGTTCCTTGGCGATCTTTTCGCTGGCTTCCTTCATATCGGCCATCGATTGCCGTATGTCCTGGAAGTTGCCCAGCACGCCGAGCACGCCGCGATGAACGGACTTCATCCTGTCGTCGATGGATTGCATGCCGTCCGTCACCTTCACCACCTGGGACAATTTGCTGTTCGAAATTCAGCAGCTTCGTTACGACTTCCAAAGCGCGGATTCTGAGGTCGTCATCGGCAATGTCGCGCACGATGACCTCAAGCAAGATGTTTTGAAGTTTTCCGAAGGATCCGACGTACCACTTGCTCTGAAGTCCAATATGAAGATGTTTTAGTGCGATCGCTTTGCGTTTCGAAACATATCGATCATCGATACGGATGTTCAACATCGTACGGATATGTTCGAGCAGCGTTTTCTTCAGACGTTCAATGGTACTGTGCTCGTGGATCATGTTTTTTAATTTCGCGTTGTCCAGCAACACGGCATAGAACTTGTCCGCGATCTCATCCATGGACGATTCCAGCATTTTCGCGAGACTCGCTGCGAACTTTGCGTCAGTTTCGGTTAGTGAGACCATCTTGATTTGCTCACGGATGTCGCCGGGTTCCGCGACGTCGGTCTCCATTTGGGTCGTGTCCGAACTAATTCAGAGTTAAAGGAGAACCATGTTAAACGAGGTGGGTTAGTATGTCGTTTTCTGAATTTATAAAGGCATGTAATGATAACGACAATGTTAATATCACCCATGTTATTTGCTCAACAAAGAATCGTATCATTGCTGAATATGTAAAGCCACCATATGATATGAATTCGTTAAGATTGATTTTCTCAATGACAAAATCTATAACATCTCTTGCCATTGGCATAGCTAATGATTTGGGGTTTCTTAATATTGACGATCCAATTATTAAATTCTTCGTCGATGAATTACCATCAGAACCACATGAAAACCTTGAAAAGATAACAATTAGGCATTTACTCACAATGTCGAGTGGAATCCATAACAATATATACTCTAAACTGTTTACTAAGAGCAATTGGGTATCTGCGTTTTTAGCTCAGGAATTCCCGCATGAACCGGGGACCTATTACAGATATAATACTCACGGATCACATATGCTTTCTGCGATAATAACAAAAGCAACATCGTTATCACTTGAAGAGTTTTTAAATAAATATTTATTCTATCCAATGGGAATTTACGAAACACAGTGGGAGTTATCACCCGAAAAACTAACAGCAGGCGGTATGGGATTAAGCTTATACCCGTATTCACTTGTAAAAATATCACAACTCTTGTTAAATGACGGTGTTTTTAATGGCAAACGGTTAATATCAAAAGAATATTTAGATATGGCCACAACTCAGCAAATTGTCAAACAAGATGAAATTAATGAAAATAATGTTTTTTCCGGAACAGGGTATGGTTTTCAAATTCACATATGCAAAGATAAACACTATCGATTTGATGGCGCGTTTGGTCAGCTTTGTCTGATTTGTCCAAGCAAAAATAGAAGTGTCATAGTATTTTCGCAATATTCAAAGATGGAGGCATTACTATGCTTGATATACAAGTATTTATTAAGTGAAGAATGTGTTTTTGACACTTATATTGAGCCTAAATGCAATAGCATTATTGAAAATATTAAGGATAACTTTCCTATTCCTTTAAAGATATTTGACTTATACAAGAACGATTTGGGTATTAAAACTATTGCCTTTTCTAAAATTAAGAACGAATATCAACTTACAATGAATTATGAAGATTATTGCAGTATAATAAATTTTCTACCAGGACATTCCACCAGCGGGAATATGAAATTTATAAAAGACCTTCAAATTCATGATCAAAAATACGTATGCTATTCCACATTTAACGAAAACTTATTAACACTTGATGTATTTTTAATCGAAACTCCATATGTTGCAACATTAAAATTTTATTTTTCTGAAAATAAGATTAAGCTTGAGTTTTCTATCAATGTTAGTTTGACATTGAGCAATGAAACTGTTCACGGTGAAGTACATCCAACCTAATGGGTGTACCAATAGAATGATAAGTATCGATTAGACTTGTCAAGAAAAAGTGCAGTCGGGAAACATACCTTGACACGATGTCATATGGAATGTGTAGCATTGATGGTACGGAAATGAGATGTGATAGTGCTGTTCAAAAAAGATGGGACGCGATTCGGGCTGTCCCATCCTTTGTTTGCGCCGTTGAAACATGTTACCCTTGAGGTATAGCGTTATAGTCCCTAGTAGTGGTGTAAAATTGCACCGAGCTTATTGACAAGGGAAGCCACGGTATGATTTCTACTAAAGTGACGCAATCATCTTTAGAAGGAGGATCAAACCGTGGCTTCTATAGATAGAATGTCACTTTTGGAGCTTTTACGCAAGTCTGGTTTTGATGGTGATGTAGATTTTCTCAAAGAAGCTCTGAATGTTCTTGTTCATTCGT
>Ga0207747_1002296_pt1 | contig 10907 bp, 10 predicted proteins | sample HigsolmetaGSP11D_FD_184839 | JGI IMG/M metagenome (GOLD analysis project Ga0207747, IMG submission 184839) | High solid enriched microbial communities from the Joint BioEnergy Institute, USA - SP1-1-D (SPAdes) | ecosystem: Engineered > Bioreactor > SSF (Solid state fermentation) > Aerobic >... | reverse complement strand
ACGGATGGTCGAATCATTGGTGGAAGAATCGCAGGTAGATCATTCGCCGAAGGAGGAGGCGAAGGAGGCTTCCGGTATGGATAAGAGCGGTGACACCGGGATTCCGGGCGGACAACCTCCCCAAACGGGTGGGACGGGGGAAGAAAACGCCCCCGGAGGAAAAAGAAAATCCGCGGTACAGAGCCGTTCAACCGGCGGTTCTGAACCGAAAAACGTACAGCCCGCCGTTTTCTCCGATTTCCACGAGGAGGACAAGGAAAGCGGGCAGCCGCGAAATTTGGACATGCTGCTGGATATCCCCCTGCAAGTGACCGTGGAACTCGGAAAAACGAAAAAATTGATCAAGGAAATCTTGGATCTGTCGCCCGGATCCATCATTGAACTGGACAAATTGGCCGGCGAACCGGTTGACATCCTCGTCAACAACCGGTTGATCGCCCAGGGCGAAGTGGTCGTCATCGATGAAAATTTCGGCGTTCGGATCACCGATATCTTAAGTCATTCCGAAAGATTAAAAAGGATGAAATAACGATTAGATGACGGAGGATGGAACATGGCATACAGGATTTTAGTGGTTGACGATGCTGCCTTTATGAGGATGATGATTAAGGATATTTTGGTGAAAAACGGCTACCAGGTCGTCGGGGAAGCGGCAGACGGAAAACAGGCGGTGGAAAAATACAAGGAACTTCAGCCGGACCTGGTGACGATGGACATTACGATGCCGGAGATGGACGGGATCGCCGCTTTGAAAGAAATCCGTTCCTTCGACCCTGATGCGAAAGTCGTCATGTGTTCGGCGATGGGCCAGCAGGCGATGGTCATTGACGCCATCCAGGCGGGGGCGAAGGATTTCATCGTCAAGCCTTTCCAGGCCGACCGGGTTTTGGAAGCGATCCGGAAAACCCTCGGCTGATCGCCGTTTCTCGCCGAGGCTGCGGAAACCGCATGAATGGTCCGCCGTTTAAAACCCTCGGCCGATCAGCGTTTCCCATCCTTCCCTCCGGGAATTCGTTGCGGAAATTTTCCGCCGTCGAAAAGAAAGGTGAATAGGAAAAAGATGAAAAATACCGGAAAATGGATCCTGGTTTTTTCCGCATTGTTCCTGTTGTTCGGCCATTTTACGGTCCATGCGGAAAAAGTGGGCAAAACCGTCCAGGATTGCCTGAAAAATCCCGACGCCTGTGAAAAGGACGCTGACATGAACGTTCCTTCCGGCGGAAGTGCGGAACAAGCCGGCATTACCGGCTGGGAAATCTTGAAAACGGTCCTTGTGCTCTTCCTCGTCCTCGGCCTGCTCTTTCTGTTTTTGAGGTGGCTGCAGAAGCGGAACATGCGGGTCTTTTCCTCGGGGGCGGTCAAACATCTCGGCGGCATCAACGTCGGCATGAACCGGTCCGTCCAGCTCATCCAGCTGGGGAAATCGATCCTCGTCCTCGGCGTGGGCGAAAATGTCCAGCTGTTGAAAGAAGTGAAGGACGAAAAAGAAGTCGAGGAGCTTTTGCGGCAATACGAGGAGAGTGTTCCGTTCCAAACGGATTTCAAAAATTTGTTGCTGAAATGGAAAGATGCCCGGACGGAAAAGAAAAATCCGGTCAGTCCGCCCCCCTCTTTTTCCGGCATGTTGAAACGGACGCTGGAAGAAGCCGCCAGAAGGAGAAAAGAGGTATTGCAGGATGAAGAGAAAGGAAACCGTGATCCATGAATGAGTATATCTCCTTGTTTTCCGGCCAATCCCCCGGGACGGTCTCGACGGGGATTCAGCTCTTGATCCTTCTTACGGTTTTGTCCCTCGCGCCGAGCATATTGATCCTGTTGACGTCCTTTACGAGGATCGTCATCGTCCTGTCCTTTGTCCGGACCGGGCTGGCGACGCAGCAGATGCCTCCCAACCAGGTCATTATCGGTTTGGCCCTGTTTTTAACCTTTTTCATCATGGCGCCGACTTTCCACGAGGTTTACGAGGACGCCCTTAGGCCTCTGTTCGATGAAGAGATCACCTTGGAAGAGGCTTACGACCGGGCCGTCGTGCCCTTTAAGGAATTCATGAGTGAACATACGCGGCAGAAGGATTTGGCCCTGTTTTTGGACTACAGGGGAGGGGAAAGGCCGGAAACGGTTGAGGACATTCCGTTATCGGCCCTCGTTCCGGCGTTTGCCATCAGCGAGCTGAAGACCGCCTTTCAAATCGGCTTTATGATTTTTCTTCCCTTTTTGGTCATCGATATGATCGTTTCCAGCGTCTTGATGTCGATGGGGATGATGATGCTGCCGCCGGTGATGATCTCTCTCCCGTTCAAAGTTTTGCTCTTCGTCATGGTTGACGGATGGTATTTGGTTGTAAAATCCCTATTGGAAAGTTTTTAAGCAGGTGATGGCACATGACCGCAGAAACGGTTCTCGATCTCGCCCAACAGGGGGTTTATTACATACTCATCGTTTCCGGCCCGCTTTTGTTGCTCGCCTTGGGCGTCGGGCTGATCATCTCGATCTTCCAGGCGGCGACCCAGATCCAGGAACAAACGCTGGCCTTTATCCCGAAAATTGTCGCCGTTTTTTTGGGCATCGTCCTTTTCGGGCCGTGGATGATCAGCCATATGGTCCAATATGCGACCGAAATTTTTTCCAATTTAACCCGTTTCGTAGGATGAATTGAAAAATGGATATAATGCCTGTACTTGCGAAGTTTTTCCTGATTTTCGCCCGCGTTTCCTCGTTTTTTTTCACCGTGCCGGTCTTTTCCTACCGGACCGTTCCGGCTCCGGTGAAAATCGGCATCAGTTTCTGCCTGAGCTATATCGCCTATTTCGCCGTTATGGCGGAACCGGTTCAATTCAATGAAACATACGTCCTTTTATTATTGAAGGAAATCGTGATCGGGCTTGCCCTGGGGTTGTTGGCCTCGATCATGTTTTCCGCCGTTCAGGTTGCCGGCGGGTTCATCGATTTCCAGATGGGCTTTTCCATCGCCAATGTGATCGATCCCCAGACGGGCGCCCAAACCCCGATCATGGGACAATACTTGTACATATTCGCCATCCTGTTCTTGCTTGCGACAGACGGCCATCATTTGCTGATCGACGGGATCTATTACAGCTTCCGGTTCATCCGTCCCGACCAATTCGTCAATCCGTTCAGCGACGAAAACGTGGCGGAACTTGCCGTAAAATCCTTCGCCGTAATGTTCGGCATCGCTTTGCAGATCTCGGTTCCCATCGTGGCCAGCCTGTTCCTGGTCGATGTGGCGCTCGGGATCCTGGCGAGGACGGTTCCCCAATTGAACGTGTTTGTCGTCGGTCTGCCTTTGAAGATTTTGTCCAGTTTCACCATTCTCTTTCTTGTTATCGGCGTCATGATATTCATGGTTAAGGAACTGTTTGAAATTTTATTGTATTCGCTGCGGGATTACTTGCGGATCATCGGCGGCATCTGAAAAAGGGCAGGGGACGCGCGTGAGATTTCCTTTGGATTTGCAATTCTTTGCAGGAGAGAAAACGGAAAAGGCAACCCCGAAAAAAAGGCGGGATGTGCGGAAAAAGGGCCAGGTGGTCAAAAGCCAGGACATCAATACGGCTTTTGTCGTCATCGCCGTCTTCTCCGTGCTGATGATTTCCGGTTCGGCGATCCTGAAACAAATGGCGGAATTGTTTGAACATACCTATTCCGTTTATTTTGGCCAAGAATTGACCCAGATGTCTTTGGAAGCGATGACCGCCGAACTGATCCGGCAGTTCTTTTGGATCGCCGGCCCGGTGATGCTGGCCGGGGTTGGGGCGGCCCTTTTTGCCAATTATCTCCAAGTCGGCTTCCTCTTTTCCGTGGAGCCGTTGAAAATGAAGCCGGAAAAACTGGACCCGATCAAAGGGATAAAACGGATGTTTTCCCTGCGGGCCTTGGTGGAACTGATCAAATCCCTTTTGAAAATTTCCATTATCGGGTTCATCACCTTTTTCTTCCTTTGGATGAACCGCCAGGAAATTCTCGGGCTGGTCCATCTGCCGGTCCGGGCATCCGTCTTCACCATCCTGTCGATCATGGTGAAGATGGGGCTGTTCGCCGGCGCGGGGCTCCTGTTTATCGCCGGATTGGATTACTTGTATCAAAAATACGATTTCGAAAAAAGCATCCGGATGTCCAAACAGGACATCAAGGAAGAGTTCAAGAATATGGAAGGCGATCCCCTGATCAAATCGCGGATCAAGCAGCGCCAGAGGGAAATGGCGATGCGCCGCATGATGCAGGAGGTCCCGAAGGCGGACGTCGTCATTACGAACCCGACCCATTATGCCGTTGCCCTGAAATATGACGAAAACACCATGGACGCGCCCACCGTCGTAGCCAAAGGAGCCGATTACATCGCCCAGAAAATCAAGCTGATCGCCAAGGAAAACGACGTGATCACCGTGGAAAACCGCCCGCTGGCGCGGGCGCTGTACGAACAGACGGAGATCGGGGAACAGATTCCGGAGCAATTTTTTAAAGCGGTAGCGGAAATACTCGCCTATGTGTATCGGATGAAAAATAAAATCTAGCAATCTTTCGGATAGCGGTTAGGAGAGGAACCAATGTCAGCGAGAGACCTGTCTGTCATTTTTGGGGTTGTTTTCATCGTCATCATGCTGATTATCCCGCTCAAGCCATGGATGCTGAGCGTGCTGATCATCATCAACATCACCTTGGCCCTGCTCGTTTTGCTGGGCACGATGAACATGCACGAACCCCTGCAATTTTCCGTCTTTCCTTCCCTTCTGCTGATCTTGACCTTGTTTCGTCTCGGCTTGAATGTTTCCACAACGAGGGCGATTTTAAGCGAAGGGGACGCTGGGAGCGTTGTGGAAACATTTGGAACATTTGTCGTCGGCGGGGAAGTGCTGGTCGGGCTGGTCGTCTTTTTCATCCTCGTCATCATCCAATATATCGTCATCACGAAGGGCGCCGAAAGGGTTTCGGAAGTGGCGGCCCGCTTCACCCTCGACGCGATGCCCGGAAAGCAAATGAGCATTGACGCGGACTTGAACGCGGGATTGATCAGCGAACAGGAAGCGCTCCGCCGCCGGGAAAAGATCGCCCGGGAGGCCGATTTTTACGGGGCGATGGACGGGGCGAGCAAATTCGTCAAGGGGGACGCGATCGCGGCGATCATCATCGTCTTCATCAACCTGATCTTCGGCATGATCATCGGCGTCGTCCGGGAAGGAATGAGTTTTGCCGAGGCGGTGAACCACTATTCCCTGCTCACCGTCGGCGACGGGATCGTCAGCCAGCTCCCAGCGCTGCTCATTTCCACGGCAACGGCCATCATCGTTACCCGGGCGGCGTCCGACGGGAATTTGGGCCACGATATCACCAGCCAATTGCTGGCCTATCCGAACATGCTGTTTTTTGCGGGAGGCACGATCTTTTTCCTCGGCCTCTTCACCCCGATCGATGATCTGTTGACCATTCCGATCGCGGCCGTTTTGATCGCGGGCGGATTTTTGCTGAAAAAGGAAAAGGAACGCCCGAAGGCCCTGCAGGAGGAGCAGGCGGAAGAGGCGGCGGCGGAAGAGATGAAGACCCCGGAACAGGTCGTCTCCCTGTTAACGATCGACCCGATCGAATTCGAATTCGGATACGGTCTCGTGCCCTTGGCGGATGTCAATCAGGGGGGTGACCTCCTCGACCGGGTCGTCATGATCCGCAGGCAGCTGGCCATGGAGCTGGGTCTCGTCATTCCCGTCGTCCGGATCCGCGACAACATCCAATTGAACCCGAACGAGTACCGCATCAAAATTAAGGGCAATGAGGTCGGAAGGGGAGAGGTATTGCTCGATCATTATTTGGCGATGAGCCCGGGAGAGGAGGATCCGGGCATCGAAGGGATCGACACCGTGGAACCGGCCTTCGGGATCAAAGCGAAATGGATCACCGAGGAGATGAAAAGCCGGGCGGAAATGAGCGGGTATACCGTCGTCGATCCCCCTTCCGTCATCAGCACCCATTTGACGGAAGTTTTGACGAAACACGCCCATGAACTTTTGGGCCGTCAGGAAACGAAACAGCTGATCGATCATTTGAAGGAATCTTACCCGATTCTGGTGGAAGAGGTGACGCCGAACCCCCTGTCGGTCGGGGATATTCAAAAGGTGCTGGCGAAGCTGTTAAAAGAGAGGGTCTCGATCCGGAACTTGCTCGTCATTTTCGAAACGCTGGCCGATTACTGCAAAATAACGACCGATCCGGACTTGTTGACCGAATATGTGCGCCAGGCCCTCTCCAGGCAAATTACCGGACAATACAAACAGGAAAACAATCAAATAAAAGCCGTCACCTTGTCGGGCAAGGTGGAAAAATTGATCGCGGACCACATCCAGCAAACGGAACACGGGAATTATTTGGCCCTCGATCCGAAGACCAGCCAGCAGATTTTGGAAAACATCGCCAAGCAGGTGGAAGCGATGGCTTCCAAGAACATGAATCCGGTCGTTTTATGTTCCCCCGCCGTCCGGATGTACGTGCGGGACTTGACGGAACGGTATTTTCCCAATGTCCCGATCCTGTCGTACAACGAACTGGAACCCGGGATTGAAGTGCAGAGCGTTGGGGTGGTGAATATTTAGATGATGGTCAAGAAATATGTGGCCCCGTCCATGCCGGAGGCCATGAAATTGGTGCGGGAGGACCTGGGCTCCGATGCGGTGATCCTCCATTCGAAAACCGTATATACGAAGGGATTTCTCGGACTCTTCCGGAAAAAAAACATCGAGGTGATCGCCGGCCTTGACAGGGAAAGCCGTCCGGCGCCGGGCACGCTTATGCAGACCCCGGCCAAGGCGGCACCCCCTCCCGCCTTGGACAGGGAAATCGCCGAGCTGAAGCGGGCGGTGGAGTCCTTGCGGGAATTCCAAGGGCGGCGGCCCTTCCTCCCGTCCCCTTTCCTGAAGTTTTATGAAAGGCTAAAGGAACAGCATGTCCATTCTTCCGTTTTGGAAAAGTATTCCCGGGCGATGACGGAAATCTATTACAAAAGGGATAAGAACATTTCCGCCCGGGATGCCATGGAGCATTCCATCGCCTTCTTGGAAAGGGAGCTGAAGTCCGTTCCCTTCGGCAAAGGGAGGGGCGAAAAGCGGCATATCGTCCTGCTCGGACCGACGGGCGTCGGGAAGACGACGACTTTGGCGAAGCTGGCGGCACGCCACATGCTCCAGGAAAAAAAGAAGATCGCCTTCATCACCACCGATACATACCGGATTGCGGCCGTCGATCAGCTGAAAACCTATGCCTCGATCCTCGACGCCCCCCTCGAAGTCTGTTATACGAAGGAGGATGTGGAAAAGGCAAAGGTGCGGTTCCGGCATTACGATTCCATTTTCATCGACACCGCGGGCAGAAACTACCGGAACGAACAATATGTCAAAGAATTGGAGTTCCTTTTGTCCTTCAGGGAGGACATGGAAACCTATCTCGTTTTTCCGATGACGGCCAAGGAGAAGGACTTGCATGAAATCTACCATAAATTTTCCTCCGTTCCCGTCGACAAGTTCATTTTTACGAAGCTGGATGAGACCGATACCTACGGTGAGATGTTCAATCTCGCCTACACATATAAAAAAGGGATCGCCTATTTGACGAACGGCCAGGACGTCCCCGACGATTTGATGGAAGCGACGCGCTCCTTCATCTGCAAAAAATTGCTTGGGGTCGAAGACCATGCATGATCAAGCGGAAAAATTGCGCCTGCGGCTGCGCAGGCAGACGGAAGGAAAGACGGCCCAAACGGTCGCCGTCATCAGCGGAAAGGGCGGCGTGGGAAAATCCAATTTCATTTTAAATTTCGCCATTTCCCTGTCCAGGCAGGGTAGGCGGGTGCTGCTGTTCGATATGGACATCGGCATGGGGAACGTCCACCTTCTCGCGGGGCTTTCCCCGAAGACATCCATCGTCGATTTTTTAACGGGTGCCTGTTCCCTCCCCGAAATCATCGAAAAAGGCCCGGAATCCATTTCGTTCATTTCCGGCGGATCCGGATTGTCCGCACCCGTGAAATGGGATCCGGAAAAAATCGCGGAACTGCAGCGGGAGATCCGGCAGTTAATGTTTGAATACGATGACTTTCTCTTCGATTTCGGCGCGGGGATGCAGGAAGAGACGGTCCGGCTGCTGCTCGGCATGGATCACGTGATCACCATCGTCACCCCCGAAGTGACTTCCATCATGGACGCCTATTCGGCGATGAAACTCCTGATCCTGAATGCCTACGGCGGAAACCTGTACTTGGTCGGAAACCGGATGAAAAACGAAAAGGAAAACTTCGATACGCTGAACCGTTTGCAAAACGCCTTGTCCCGGTTCCTGCACCAGAAGGTTCCGGTTCTCGGCTATCTCCCCGAGGACGCCTTCGTCGTTCAGGCGGCCAAATTGCAGATTCCCTTTCTCCTCTATAAAGAAAACGGCAAGGCGGCAAAGAACGTCCGGATCATCGCCGAAAGGTTCACCGGAACGGCCTCTCCCGCGGAGGCGGGGGGAACGGGACGGTTCCTCGAAAGATTAAAAGACTTTCTTTCTAGAAAGTAGGTTTGCAGCATGGAAGAAATCAACGTCTTAGTCGTCGACGACTCCGCCTTTATGCGGCAACTGATCACTTCCCTTCTGGGCCAGGACCCCCGGATCCGGATCGTCGGGACGGCCAGAAACGGCAAGGAATGTTTGGAAAAAATCAAACTCCTTCAACCGGATTGCGTCATTCTCGACATTGAAATGCCGGTTCTGAACGGATTGGAGACCTTAAAAATCATCATGGAGCAATCCCCCCTCCCGGTCATCATTTTTTCCAGCACGACAAAGGAGGGGGCGGAAAACACCTTCCTGGCCTTCCAGTATGGCGCCTACGATTTTATCGCCAAACCCGCCGGACAGCATCCGGATGAGATCACGAAGGTCAAGAATGAATTGATCGAAAAGGTATTGGCTTCGCAAAGGGCGAATATCAGCGGTTTGCAGACCCGGAACGTCCAGGGGAACATTTTCATCGAGAAACAGGATAAGGATGACCTGTCGGCCAAAAGGAATAAAATCGTTTTCATCGGGACATCCACCGGGGGGCCCCGCGCCCTGCAGGAGGTGATCCCGAAACTTCCGGAAGACCTGGAGGCTCCCGTTTTGATCGTCCAGCACATGCCGGCGGGATTCACCAAATCCTTGGCCGAAAGGCTCGATTCCTTCAGCCGCCTCAGGGTCAAGGAAGCGGAAAACGGTGAAATTTTACAAAACGGCACCGTTTATATCGCACCCGGTGGATTTCATCTGAAAGTCCGGCGGGTCGGATTCAGCCTGGCCGCCCAGCTCGACCAAAGTCCGCCCGTTTTCGGCCACCGGCCGTCCGTCGATGTCCTGCTTTCCTCCGCCTGTTCTTTGACCGACTACAAGAAAATGGTCGTCATCATGACCGGGATGGGGGCCGACGGGGCCAAGGGCCTCGCCGCATTGAAAAAGACCGGGAATGTGGTCGCCCTGGCCGAATCGGAAAAAACCGCCGTCATCTACGGGATGCCCCGGGCGGCTGTAGCGACCGGCTGCGTCGATGAGGTCGTCGATCTGGATCTGATCGCCGAGCGAATCGTAAAAAAACTCTAAAAGCGGGTGGTGTGCATGGAAATGAACCAATATTTGGAAGTATTTATTGATGAAGGCCGGGAACATCTGCAGGCGTGCAATGAAAATCTGCTGAAACTCGAGAAAAATCCTTCCGACACCTCCATCGTCAATGACATTTTCCGTTCGGCCCACACATTGAAGGGCATGTCGGCCACGATGGGTTTTGAAAATATGGCCAATCTCACCCATCAGATGGAAAACGTGCTCGATCTGATCCGCAACGGGAAACAACAGGTGACGCCGGAACTGCTGGACACGATCTTCATGGCGATGGACGTCCTCGAACGGATGCTCGACTCCATCGAGGCGGGCGGCGATGGAAACGAGGACGTTTCGGAACTCCTGGAAAAGTTCAAGGCCCTCGAAGCCGGCGCCCCGCCGAACGAAGGCAAAACGGAAGCAAAGGAAGCTTTGGAGCCGGGCCGATCGGCGAAGATGGACTACGATGAGTTCGAACGGACGGTCATCGAACAGTCGAAGGATCAGGGGTTCCAATGTTACGAGATCTCCGTTCACTTGCGGAAGGACTGTTTATTGAAGGCCGCCAGGGTCTATATGGTGTTTAACCTTTTGGAAAAATCCGGGGACATCATCAAATCTTCCCCGCCCGTCGAACAGCTGGAAGAGGAAAATTTTGAAGATTCCTTTATGATCACCCTGATCACCAACGAGGCGGCCGGGGACATCGAGCAGAAGATCTTGAAGGTGTCGGAGATCGAAAAGGTGGAGATCGTTCCGGTACGGCTGGAAAAGCCGAAGGCGGAAAGGACGGAAACCGGCGCGGCCGGCTCCGGTTCCGGGGAGGACACCGCTTTGAAGCGGGAAGAAAAGGATGAGGGGAAAGAAAGCGCCGCGAAGAAATCCGGCGCGGGCCACAAGACGATCCGGGTCAGCATCGAAAGACTGGACATCCTCATGAACCTCTTTGAAGAACTGGTCATCGACCGCGGCCGTTTGGAACAAATCGCCAAAGAATTGCAGCACAACGAACTGAAAGAAACGGTCGAAAAGATGTCGAGAATCTCCAACGACCTGCAAACCATCATTTTATCGATGCGGATGATTCCGATCGAGACGGTATTTAACCGCTTTCCAAAAATGGTCCGGCAGGTTTCCCGGGAATTGAACAAAAAGATCAATCTGCAGATTATCGGCGCCGAGACGGAACTGGACCGGACCGTCATCGATGAAATCGGCGATCCCCTCGTCCACCTGCTGCGCAACTCCATGGACCACGGGATCGAAACGCCGGAGGTGCGGAGGCAAAAAGG
>Ga0207747_1002292_pt1 | contig 10909 bp, 6 predicted proteins | sample HigsolmetaGSP11D_FD_184839 | JGI IMG/M metagenome (GOLD analysis project Ga0207747, IMG submission 184839) | High solid enriched microbial communities from the Joint BioEnergy Institute, USA - SP1-1-D (SPAdes) | ecosystem: Engineered > Bioreactor > SSF (Solid state fermentation) > Aerobic >... | reverse complement strand
CATTCGATGGCTCCGCCCTTCACCCCGGTGGGGACGATCCGCACCTTGTCCTGGAAGTTGGGCACCGGATCGCCGGCGGCGTGGTCGGCGACGAAGCCGGCGTCGGCCGAGACCCGGAACAGCAGTTGCGGGGGCTCGGTGCGCGCGGCGGCGGGCGATGCGGCGCCGGCGGCCAGGAGGAGGGCGAGCAGGGCGTGGCGGGTCTTCATCGGTTTTCCACTTGCGATGGATCGGAGGCGTCGGCGGTCGCACGACGGTAGGCGGTCACGGCGGCGGCGTGGGCCCGGCGCCAGCGCGGCAGCTCCACCGCCAGCAGCTTTTCCGGCCAGGTGCCGTACCAGGCGTAACCGACGCGGCGCTCGTTGGGCATGCGGCCGAACTCGGCCACGCGCTCGCCTTCGCGGTTCACGAACAGCGGCTGCTGCCGTTCCAGGTCGTAGAAGCGCGCCCACAGCGAGGCCCCGGGCTGCGGCACCACCCGCACGTCGCGGCCGGTTTCCTCGTGCGGCGCTTCGATCCGGTGCAGGGCCAGGTCCCGCAGGCGGTGCGCCTCCAGCCAGGCGGCGGCCGACTCGACCGCGGCGACGATGCGCGCATCCGGAGCGGGCTGGCGCATCAGCAGTCGCACCACGCCCACCGACTCGGCCACCGCCAGCGAGGGCAATTCGTAGGCGCGCGCCTTGGCCGGCCGCAGGGTGGTCTCGTCGTACTGCGCCGCCCAGATCGTCGGCCTTCCGCCGATGCGGACCTGGGTGGCGAGGATGCATTCGATGCCGCGGTCCAGGGCCTGCCGCGCGCGCGCGCCGAACTCCGGGGTCAGCGCGGCCAGCGCACCTCGTGCCTCGGCGATGTCCTGCAGCAGGTGCAGGGCGCGCACCATCGCGTCGTCGTTGAAGGTGATCTGGTGCCGGTAGAAGGAACGGTCCGGGTAGTACTGGGGCCAGCCGCCATTGGGGTACTGCGCGCGCAGCAGCCATTCCACCCCGCGCCGGGCCGCGTTCAGGTAGGCGGGATTGCCGGTGCGTTCCCAGGCCTGGGCCAGGTGGGCGATCTCGCGGGTGGTGGCCTTGTTGTCCAGGGTCGCGTCGTCGACCCGGTCCGGCGCTCCCAGGGCCTGGCGCTCGGCCTCGTCGAAGGGCCGCTCGTAGTCCACCGGACGGCCGCGCCAGTGCTTGGGCCAGCCGCCCGATGCGGTCTGCAGCAACAGCATGTTCTCGGCCACGGGATCCTGCGGCGGCGCGGCGGCGGCCAGCGCCGGCAGCGCGAACAGCAGGGCCAGGAGCGGGCGCAGCAGGGCCGGTGCGGTCATTCGTACGGTCTCCAATCGCCGAGGATGGCTTGGCGCGAGTAGGCCGCGGCCTGCCGCGGACCGAGCCGGTGCGCCCAGGGCGCGCGCGCGCCGGCATCGGCGCCGGGACCGGTATTGCCGGCCTCGGCGAAATGCGCGGTGGCGCGCCGCTCCGGCCGGTCCCAGTCGTGCCAGCCGGCCGGCAGCACGTGCGCGCCCAGGACGCTGTCCAGGAAGGCCACCCGGGCATGATCGCGCCATGGCCGGCCCAGGTACACCGCACGCACGCCGGGCGCGGCGGTCAGCCGGCAGTCGCGGAACACCAGGCCGAAGCGCCGGCCATGGGGCGTGGCGGCGGCGGTGACATAGCCGTCGCCGAGGGAGTGGATGCGGCAGCGCTCGAACAGCGCGGTGCCCGCGCCGAAGATAAAGTCCACCGTACCCTCCACCGCGCAGTCTCCGAACCAGGCCAGGCTGTCGCGTCCCTGCAGGTAGAGCGTGTCCTGGTGGCCGCGCAGGTGCACGTGGCGGAACGCGGCGCGGGTGCCGCTCAACCGCAGCGCCACGGCCTGCCCGACCGGGCCGGCGTCGTTGGCGATAGTCAGGTCGCGGGCGCGGAAGTCGTCCGCGTCCACCGCCACCGTGGCCGAGCCGAAGGTGCCGAACGGCCGGCCGCTGGCCGGGTCGAGCAGCGCGGCGTGGTTGCCGAACACGATGACGGTGCGTTCCGGCCCGTCGCCGGCCAGCTCCATCGGCGGCGCTCCGGCCGGGATCCGGACCGTTTCGCGGTAGGTCCCGGCATGGATGCGGACCGTGGCCGGCGCCCCGGCCGCGACCGCGGCATTGACCGCGGCCTGCACCGACGTGAACTGCGCGCTGCCGTCGGCGGCCACGTCGAATGCGACCGCCGGCGCGGCATTGACCGCGGCCGCCGCCGAGGTGGCGGAAAGCGTCAGGAGAAGAAGCCCGGCCGGTCTCCGCCGGCGCCGGGGCGACGGCGGGAGGTCCGGTCGGGCCGCCCGGTCCCGCCCACGGGAGAGGAAGGGGAATGGGCGGGGCCGGAGCGACACGTCAGAAGCGATAGCGGACACCGAGGTAGTACTGGCGTCCGTTGACGGTGTAGCGATCGGGCATCTGCAGCGCCGAGTCGACGTAGCGCCGGTCGGGGGTGTCGAGCAGGTTGATCGCCTCTAAGGTCATCGTCAGCTTCTTGTTGAGGCGGTAGGACATGTTGAAGTCCACGTTGCGCACGTCGTGCTTTCCGGTCACGTCGGCGGTGGCCAGCTCGTTGCCGTCCAGGTCCCACACGTTCTCGCGGCTGAGTACCTCGCTGATGTAGCCGTCGCGGTAGCTGGTGGACACGCGCGCGCTGAACTTGCCGTCGTCGTAGTACAAGGTGGCGTTGTACGAGTTCGGCGACAGGTTGACCAGGTCGTTCTCGGTGTACGTGGTCACCACGGTCCGGTTGTTGTTGGCCGCGGTGCTGAACATGTACTGGATGCTGGATTCGACGTGGGTGTAGTTGAGCTGCACGCCGAACCGGCTCCAGAAGCCGGGCAGGAAGGTGAAGGGCTGCTGGTAGGTCAGCTCGTAGCCCTTCAGCGGGCCGCCCGGGGTGTTGTAGTAGCTCTGCACGTTGAACAGCGTGTCGGCGGTGAACCCGGCCGGCAGCAGGTCCAGCGAGTAGCCCGTGTCGCGCCAGGTGGTCAGCAGGCGGGTGCGCTGCACGTAGCTGTCGATGTCCTTGTAGAACAGCGCGGCCGACAGCAGTGCGCCCTCCTGGAAGTACCACTCCAGGCTCAGGTCGTAGTTGGTCGAGCGGAACGGATCGAGCTTGGGGTTGCCGAGGTTGATCGAGAACACGCGGCCGTCGTCGAAGTACTGCGTCGGTCCGCCGCTGACGCTGGGCGACAGGTAGGTCAGCGTCGGGCGGGCCATGGTCTTGGCCGCGCCGAAGCGCAGGACCAGCTCGTCGCTCAGGTCCCAAGCCAGGTTCAGCGATGGCAGCACGTCGCGGTAGCGGTGGTTGACCACGCTGCGCACCAGATAGCGGTCGCCCGGTGCGGAAGTGGCGTTGGCCACGCCGAAGAAAGCCTGGCAATTGGCCGAGTTGTTGGCGGCGTTGCTGGCGGTGCAGGGGGCCCAGCCGCTGGCGGTGATCTGGGTCTCGACCACGCGCACGCCGATGTTGCCGCGCAGGGCGCGGTCCAGCAGGTCGGTGTTGAAGTCCAGTTGCAGGTAGCTGCCCAGGCTGCGCTCGTTGACTTCGAAGTTGTTGTTGGAAGCGCCGAAGTGGCCGACGCTGGAAAGGCGGTAGTCGCCGCCTTGCGCGCCGTTGTCGCAGTTGCAGTAGATGTCCAGCAAGTCGGCGATCTTGCCGAAGTCCGGCACCAGCCAGCCGTTCGGGACGTGGCCCGGCAGATTCTTGCCGAAGCCGTCCAGGCGCGTGCTCAGGTCGGCCACGGTCAGCCCGTCGGGCAGCGCCTGGGCCAAGCGGCCGTAGCTGATGTGCCGGTACTCCTCCGTGCTCATGTCGTAGTCCTTGTAGGCAAGGCCGGCACGGAAGGTGAAGGTCGGGTTAAGGATGAATTGCAGGTCGACCTTGGCGGTGTCGAAGGCGTTGTCCACGTACTGCGGGTTCAACCGCACCTCGCTGATGTTGGCGCCGCGGGCGGTGCCGTTGCTGTTGACCGGCACCGCGCCATAGCCTAGCCAGGACCAGGACGCCGGGTCGCTCGGGTCGAACGGGAAGGTCATGGCCGGCACGTCGCGGTCGCCGCGCAGGTCCAGCACGAATCCGTCGAGGTTGGTGTTGTCGAAGCTCACCATCGAGAACACCGGGCGCTCGTACTTGGAGCTGGAATGCCCCAGCTGCGCGTCCACCCGCACCGCATCGTTGACGTGGTGCTCCAGCGACAGGCTGTACTGCTGGAACTCGGTGGTCTCCTCGATGGCGGTGGACTCGGTGCGGAAGTCGACGTTGTCGAACACGCCGTAGACCAGGCGGTTCATCGCGTCCACCTCGGCCTCGCGAACCACGATCTGGGTCTTGCCGCCGAGGTTGGCCGCGCGGTGCAGGTTGGCGCCCAGCGAGTCCTCGCGCTGGTCCTTGGACAGGCGCGAGTACATGGCGTCGAAGCTGAGCAGGGTGTCGTCGGAGGCGCGCCACTGCAGCGCGCCGGTCACGCCCAGGCGCTCGATCTCGTGCGCGGTGCGGATGTAGCGCGGGTAGCGCGGGTGCCAGGCGTTGGTCGCGGTCTCGTAGGCGGCGATGTTCTCCGGGGTGGCCGCCGGGCGCGGCAGCCCGGTGCCGCAGTGGGTCGGGCTGATGCCGTAGCTGCCCCAGCCGTTGTTGCGGTCCTGGTCGGCCTGGCTGCCGGTGCCGGCCGGAGTCTCGTTGGACAGCGGGTTGCGCGGGGTCTGCGGGGTGTAGCCCACCGGCGAGCAGAAGCCATAGGTGCCGTTGTTGTTGGCGTTGCTCTGGTTGGAGTTGCGGTGGTTGCCATGTTCCCAGCGCACCGGGTTGTAGCCTTCCTCGAACACGTTGCGCTTGCTGTAGGAGGCCGACAGCAAGGCGCCGAAGCGACCGTCGGCCCAGGTGTTGGACAGCAGCCCGGACACGCGCGGGTCGTATTCCTCGGCCATCTCGCCGTAGCCGACCTGGGCGCTGGCCGAGGCGCGGAAGCCGTCGAAGTCGAACGGGCGCGAGCCGCGCAGGTCCACGGTCGAACCGAGCGAGCCCTCGTCCATCTGCGCCGACTGGGTCTTATTGACCTTGACCTGACTGAACAGCTCGGAGGCGAAGGTGTTGAAATCGAAGCCGCGGCTGCGGTTGACGCCGGCGCTGCCGGTGCCGGCCGTGGCCAGCGCCTCCAGCCCGTTCAGGCGCACCCGGGTGAAGTCCGAGCCCAGCCCGCGGATGGAGATGCGCTGGCCCTCGCCGCCCTCGCGGTCGATGGACACGCCGGCGATGCGCTGCATCGACTCGGCCAGGTTCTGGTCCGGGAACTTGCCGATGTCCTCGGCGAAGATCGCGTCGACCTGCTCGGTGGAGTAGCGCTTCTCCTCCAGCGACTTCTGCAGGCTCTGCCGGTAGCCGGTGACCACCACTTGGTCCAGGTCGGTGACGGACTGGCCGGGAGCGTCCGCTTCCTGGGCCGCGACCGGGGCCGACAGGGCGGCCGCGATCGCGGCGGCGAGCAGGGTAACCGGTGTCTTCCGGCGGCGGTTGGCGTGCTGCATGCGTCCCCCTCCCAGGGTGCGGAAAGCGTCATCCGGGGCGCGGGGCGTTGCAGGCCACGGCTGGATGACACCGATGGTCAAAGCAAAAGCTAGCAGGGCCGGGCACGTGCGGCATCTTGCAGCGCAGCAGCCCCGCTGCCCGGCCGGCGACGCCGCCGCCTGCACGGCGGCGGGCGCCCCGGTACGGTCCCTGCGCTGCCGGTCAGAACCGGTAGCGCAGGCCCAGCAGGTAATGGCGGCCGGTCTCGCTGTAGTCCAGCGGCAGCTGCCAGGCCGAGCCGACCCAGGACTGCTGCGGCTCGTTGGTCAGGTTGATGCCCTCCAGGCTCAGCTCCAGCTGCTCGCTGAGCTTGTAGCGCAGCGACATGTCCACGTAGGTGGTGCCGGTCTGGCCGTGCACGTCGAAGCCCGCCTCGGTCGCCGGCACCTGGATCAGGTAGTCGTCGCGGTTGGTCGCCGAGATGCGGCCGGAGAACTTCTCGCCCTCGTAGAACAGGGTGGCGTTCCACGCATGGCGCGACAGGCCGGTCAGGTCGGTCTTGTACGACAGCGCGCCCGAGGAGGTCAGGTACTGGATCTTCGAGTCCACCCAGGTGTAGTTCAGCTGGACGCCGAAGTTGCTCCAGAAGCCTGGCAGGAAGGTGAAGGGCTGGACGTAGTTGGCCTCCACGCCCTTCAGGTCGCCGCCCGGGGTGTTGACCGGCACCGAGAACACGAAGTCGTCGTTGGCGCTGACGCCGAAGGACTCGGCGATGCTGGCCGGCAGGCCGCTGGTGTAGAACGGCCGCACCTCGCGGGTGGTCTGGACGAAGCTGTCGATGTCCTTCAGGAACAGGCCCACGCTGGCCATGGCGCCGTCCTGGAAGTACCACTCGGCGCTCAGGTCGTAGGTCTTGGCGCGGATCGGATCCAGGTTCGGGTTGCCGCCGCTGACGTTGCGCGAGCCGCCGCTGACGCTGACGGTCACGCCCGGGGTCAGGCTGCCCAGGCCCGGACGGGTCATCACCTTGGCCGCGCCCAGACGCAGCAGGAAGTCCGGGGTGATCTCCGCCACCAGGTTCATCGCCGGCAGGGTGTCGCTGTACTCGCGCTCGACGGTGAGCGTGGTCGGAGTGCCGGCGATGGTGGCCACACCGCTGGAGCGCTGCTTGGTCTTGACGTGGCGCACGCCGAAGTTGCCCGAAAGCGGGATCGGGCCCAGGTCCACCGAGAACTCGCCCTGCACCCACACGCCGCGGTCCTTTTCCTCGACGCTGCGGGTGCTGGCCGCGTACGGGCTCAGCTCGAAGGTGCCCTGGCCGCTGAAGATGTCGAACAGGTCGGCGATGGCATCGAAGTCCGGCACCACCCAGGCGCCCGGCGAGCCCTTCACGCCCTTCAGGCGCGCCTGCTGCACGTACTCGGCCGGCACGGTGGCGTCGCCGCCCGGGAACGCCGGGACGATGGCCTCGTTGGCGGTGCGGCGCCACTCCTTCGAGTCGAAGGAGTAGTCCTTGGCCTGCACGCCGCCCTTCAGGCGGAAGCCGGGGCTGATGGCCCAGTTGAAGTCCACCTGGCCGACGTCGAAGTCGTTGTCCACCCGGTTCTGGCGCATGCGGATGGTGGACAGCGTCCAGCCGTTCGGGTCGTTGGGGTCGATGCCGTAGTTGAGCACCGGCGCCCACTTGTTGCCGCGGTAGTCGTAGCTGTAGCCGCCGACGTTGAGCTTGTCCATCATGATCGTCGTCTGCACCGGGTTCTGGTGCTCGGACGAGGACGTGCCGACCTTGGCGTTGACGGTGAACGCGTCGGTGAAGTCGTGGGTCAGGTTCAGGCCGATCTGCTTGAACACCGTGTCCCACTCGTCGTAGCGGTGCTCGGCGCGCACGTCGACGTTGTCGAACTGGCCGTACAGCAGGGCGCCGGTGGCCGGGTCGACGTAGCCGTCGCGGACGATGGTCTCCGGCTTGCCGCCCTGCGAGGCGCCGCGGCTGAAGGAGATGGCCTCGATGTAGTGCTCGCGGCGGGTGGCGTCGATCTTCGAGTACAGGCCTTCCAGGGTGATTTCGGTGTCGTCGCCCGGCTTGAACTGCAGGGCGCCGGTCACGCCGGTGCGCTTCTGGTCGTGCTCCATCCAGGTGTAGCGCGGGAAGCGCGGATGGAACACGTCGGCGCGCATGGCGTCGGTGAAGGTCGAGGCCGGGTTGAAGCCGCCGTTGCTGGTGCCGTTGGCCCAGCGGCCGGAGCCGGTGCCTTCCTCGAGCGTGGTCTTCTCCGAGTAGGCCACCGACAGCAGGGCGCCGAAGCGGCCGTCGGCCCAGGTGTTGGACACCAGCGCGGCCACGCGCGGGTCGGCGTCGCCGCCCATGTCGCCGTAGCTGACCTGGCCGCTGGCGGCCACGGTCAGGCCGTCGTAGTCGAACGGGCGGGCGGTGCGCAGGTCCACGGTCGCGCCCAGCGAACCCTCGTCCACCTCGGCCGAGGCGGTCTTGCGCACGATCATCTGCTGGAACAGGTCCGACGCGAACACGTTGAAGTCGAACCCGCGGCTGCGATTGGTGCCGCCGTTCTGGTCGGAGGAGTTGACCGTGGTCAGCGCCTCCATGCCATTGATGCGCACGCGGGTGAAGTCCGGACCCAGGCCGCGCACCGAGATGTTGCGGCCTTCGCCGGCGTCGCGGGTGATCACCACGCCGGGGATGCGTTGCAGCGATTCGGCCAGGTTGAGGTCGGGGAACTTGCCCACGTCCTCGGCGACGATGGCGTCGACCACGCCGGCCTCGCCGCGCTTGATGTCGATGGCGCGCTCCAGGCTGGCGCGGTAGCCGGTAACCACCACGGTCTCCAGTTCGACCGCCTCCCCGCCCTGTCCGGACCCCTGCGGATCCTGGGAATCCTGGGCGAACGCGGGCGCGTACAACGCCAGGCCGATCGACGCGGCCAGCAAGGTAACCGGTGTCTTGCGGCGGTTACTGCGAGTGTGCATATCCCCTCCCGAGGGCTGCTGATCTGTTGGAGCGATGCAAACAGGGCCACGCGGCATGACACCGCTGGTCAAAGGAAACGCTAACACCGCCGTGTGCGGCGCAGCATCTTGCGCTGCAACACATTGAAGATGTTAGCGTTCACATGCCCGCGGGGGCCTGCGGCGCCGGGCCGAAGCTAGAATGACACCGCTGGCCATCCGGCGCCCGCCGGGCGCGGCGCCGTGCCACCATGGCCGCTCCCGCCGGGAACCTGCCGCCCCAACCACAGGAGAACCCATGTCCGCGCGTGTCGTCTGTTTCGGTGAGCTGCTGCTGCGCCTGAGCGCGCCCGGCCGCGAGAAGCTGCTGCAGCGGCCGCAGCTGGAAGTGTGCGTGGGCGGCGCCGAGGCCAACGTCGGGGTGTCACTGGCCCGCTTCGGCCACCACGTGGCCATGGTCAGCACGGTGGCCGACAACGCGCTGGGCGAGGCGGTGGCCGGTGAGCTGCGCCGCCACGGCCTGGACACCGCGGGGGTGCGCAAGGTGCCCGGGCGCATGGGCCTGTACTTCCTGGCGCCGGGCGCGGCGCAGCGCCCGGCCGAGGTGCTGTACGACCGCGCCGGCTCGGCCTTCGCCCTGGCCGCGGCCGACGCCTACGACTGGCCCGGCCTGCTGGCCGGCGCCGACTGGCTGCACCTGTCCGGCGTGACCCCGGCGCTGGGCGCCAACACCGCCGCCGCGGCGCTGGCCGCCGCCCGCGCCGCGCGCGCGGCCGGAGTGAAGGTGTCCTTCGACGGCAACTTCCGCCCGAGCCTGTGGCAGGCCTGGAACGGCGACGCGCCGACCATCCTGCGCGGGCTGATGGGCCAGGCCGATGTGCTGTTCGCCGACCACCGCGACATGGGCGTGGTGCTGGGCGGGCAGTACCCGCAGGCGGAGGCGCTGGAGCGGGTGCGGGCCGCCGCGGCCGATGCCTTCGCCGCCTTCCCGCACCTGCGCTGGATGGCCTGCACCCTGCGCACCCCGCGCAACGTGGACCACCACGCCCTGGCCGGCGTGCTGGTCGGGCGCGACGGTGCCGTCGCGCTGGCCCCGGCGCTGGAGGTCGGCCCGATCGTGGACCGCATCGGCGGCGGCGACGCCTTCGCCGCCGGCGTGCTGCACGGGCTCATCCGCGGCTGGGCGCCGGAGCGCACCATCCGCTTCGGCCTGGCCGCCGGCTGCCTCAAGCACGCGATCCCGGGCGACTTCAGCCTGGCCTCCGAGGCCGAGGTCGAGGCGCTGATGGGCGAGGGCCGCTTCGACGTGAAGCGCTGAACCGCCGCACGCCGGGCTTCAGCCGGCCTTGCGCCGGGCCGGGGCCTTCCTGGCCGCCTTGCGCGCGGGCGCCTTCTTCGCGGCCTTCTTCGCCGGGGCCTTCTTGGCCGCGGCCTTCTTCGCCGGCGTGCGCTTCTTGGCCTCCAGGCTCTGCTGCAGCAGGGCCATGAAGTCCACCACGTTGGTGGCTTCCTCGGCCGGCGCGTCCTCCTCCTCCACCCGGGTGGTGCCGGCCTTGCCGCGGATGCGCTTGCGGATGATGGCCTGCAGGCGCTCGCGGAACTCGTCGCGGTAGTCGTCCGGCTGCCAGCGCCCGGCCATGGAGTCGATCAGCTGCTCGGCCATCTGCAGTTCCCTGGCGCTGATCCGGTAGTCCGCTGGCTTGCCCTCCGGCAGGCGGTACTCGGCCGGATCCACCAGCTCCTGCGGGTAGCGCAGCAGTTCCAGCACCAGTGCGTCGCCGTGCGGCAGCACCGCGGCCAGGTACTCGCGGGTGCGGATCACCACACGCGCGATGCCCACCCGGTTGCTGCCGCGCAGGGTCTCGCGCAGCAGCACGTAGCCCTTCTCCGCCTTCTTCGCCGGCACCAGCACGTAGGGCTTCTCGAAGAAGCGCGGGTCGATGTCCGCCGCGTCCACGAAGGTCTCCACCTCCACCGTCTCGTGGCTCTCCGGTGCGGCGGCCTTGATGTCGTCCTCCTCGAGCACGACGTAGCTGCCCTTGTCGTACTCGAAGGCCTTGACCACGTCCTTCCACGGCACTTCCTCGCCGGTCTCGGCGTTGACCCGCTCGTAGCGCACCGGCTTGCGGTCGCGCGAGTCGAGCATGCGGAAGTGCAGGTCGGTGCGCCGCTCGCCGGGCATCAGCGACACCGGCACGTTGAGCAGGCCGAAGGACAGGGTGCCGGTCCAGATCGGGCGGGGCATGGGCGCGGCCTCGGATGGGGAATCTCCACCCTGGCACGGGGGCCGTGGGGCGGCCGTGAGCGGCCCTCACCGGCGGCTTACCCGGTTCTCACGCCGCCTTCCCGCCGCCGGCGCCAGCATGGCGCCAGGCCCACCGGCAGAGGAGTCAGCGACATGGCCGAACGCGACCGCAAGGATCCGCCGCCGCCGG
>Ga0207747_1002287_pt1 | contig 10926 bp, 14 predicted proteins | sample HigsolmetaGSP11D_FD_184839 | JGI IMG/M metagenome (GOLD analysis project Ga0207747, IMG submission 184839) | High solid enriched microbial communities from the Joint BioEnergy Institute, USA - SP1-1-D (SPAdes) | ecosystem: Engineered > Bioreactor > SSF (Solid state fermentation) > Aerobic >... | reverse complement strand
CGCCTCCCCATTCGGCTGTTCCCGAGTGTCTCATGCTGTCGTGTACACGCGTTTACACGTGCACACTCATCTAGTTAAACGCAATTTCGGGGCTGATGCAAGTGCGGCGCCGGCATTCTTGAATCAATAAAAACTCCCGCGTGCGCCACATCGCAGCGGGAGCTTGCTTTCCGTTCGGGGACGGGCATCGCCCATTCTCCGTTATTTCAGATTTGCGATTTTCTCGCGGATCGCGTTCCGGCGCCAGCGGGAGACCGGCAGCCGCTTCGCCTCGGGTCCTTTCTCGCCGAAGTAGAGCACATCGCCGTCGAATTCGCTGACCTTTCGGAGATTGACGTACGTATCGGGGGCGACCAGGCAGAAATTCGGATCCGAACGAAGAAGCGCGATTCGATCGGAGCTCATCCGTCGCTTCATATTGAAGTTTCGCCCATGAAAGCAGACAAGTTCGGGTCCACCCAGCTTGAAGAAAAGAACGTCGTGCTCCAGCGCAAGTTCCTCATACGGATTGCGGTCAGGCATCACGGCTTGCACCATCGGCATTTCCCCCTTCATGTTTGCTCTTTGTATATTGTGAGCGCTTTCATTATAGCATGAAAATGGGCTTACCGGAAGCGTAAATTGAAAAAATCGGGTTGGTGGAAACGGAGGAGGCGGAACTTTATAATAAAAGTACATCCATGCCGGCGGCGGACCGGCGGTCTTCGGGCGGTCTGCGCGGCGAAGGAGGAATGGTTGTGACGAATACGGATAAACCGGAACAACCGGATAACCCGGCTTATGAGCAGGCGGCTTTTGCGGGCGGCTGCTTCTGGTGCATGGTCGAGCCGTTCGAGGAAATGCCCGGCGTCATCCGCGTCGTATCGGGCTATACGGGCGGCCACAAGCCGAACCCGACGTACGAGGAAGTCTGCTCGGATACGACGGGACACGCGGAAGCCGTTCATATTACGTACGATCCGCGGCGGATGCCGTACAAGCTGCTGCTCGACATTTTCTGGCGGCAGATCGATCCGACCGACCCGGGCGGACAATTTCACGATCGCGGGTCGTCGTACCGGACGGCGATCTTCTATTATACCGAGGAGCAGCGGAAGCTGGCCGAGGAATCGAAGCGCGAACTGGAGGCGAGCGGGCGGTTCGACCGGCCGATCGTGACGGAGATCGTGCCCGCCGGGCCGTTCTATCCGGCGGAGGAATATCATCAGGCGTACCACAAGAAGCAGCCGTACCGCTACAAGATGTACCGCAAGGCGTCCGGAAGGGATGATTTTATCGATCGGCATTGGCGGATCAGGAAGGACCCAGAGGAGCTGAAGCGCCGGCTCACCCCGATCCAGTACGAGGTGACGCAGCGGAACGCGACCGAGCCGCCTTTCCGCAACGAGTACTACGACAACGAAGAAGAAGGCATCTACGTCGACATCGTGTCCGGGGAGCCGCTCTTCAGCTCGAGGGACAAGTTCGACGCCGGCTGCGGCTGGCCGAGCTTCACGCGGCCGATCCACAAGGGCAGCGTCACCGAGCACATGGACCTGTCGCACGGCATGGTGCGCATCGAGGTGCGCAGCCGGGAAGCCGACTCGCATCTCGGCCACGTCTTCCCGGACGGGCCGGCGGACCGCGGCGGACTGCGCTATTGCATCAACTCGGCGGCGCTGCGCTTCATTCCGAAGTCGGAGATGGAGAAGGAAGGCTACGGCGCTTACCTGGGGCTGTTCGAGCCGGAGAAGTGAGGCGGTAGAGTCGAAGACCGGGATAATAAGCGAAAAAACTTCCTCTATTCCGTCCAAAATCCCGATTTTCGGGCGTTTGGCGGAAAATAGAGGAAGTTTTTTTTTTCTATATTAGAGAATAAAGGCCGAATTCGACAGAATAAGCGAAGATATTTCCGCTATTCGAGTTGGGGGAGTGCAGGCAATCACGGCACCCGGCTGCGCAGCACGGTGAGGGCGCCTTCGATCTCGTACTCGCCGAGATTGGCCGGCACGAGGAAGCAGTCGCCGGGCGCGACCGGCTGCTCGCCGCCATTCCAGCGCAGCGTGCCGCTGCCGTCCGCGGCGATCAGGATGACGAAGCTGTCGCCGGTCGTCGCCAGCTTCACGCTGCCGTCCACGATGCCCTTCTCGACGACGAAGTACGGCGATTCCGCAATCTTGAGCCATTCGCCCGGACGGACGCCGTCCGTCTTCATCCGGGTCGCGCCGGCGCCGTCGTAGGCGATGACGTTCAGCGAATCCTCGATGTGCAGCTCGCGCAGCTTGCCGTCAAGTCCGGGGCGGTTGTAGTCGTACAGCCGGTACGTCGTGTCCGAGTTCTGCTGGATCTCCGCCACGACGACGCCCGCGCACAGCGCGTGCACCGTGCCCGCGGGGATGTAGAACGCGTCGCCCGCTTCCACCGGCACTTCCTGCAGGCACTCCATGATCCGGCCTTCGGCGATGGCCGCTTCCAGACCGGCGCGGTCGATGCCGTCCTTCAGCCCGTAGATGATTTTCGCGCCCGGCTTCGCGTCGAGCACGTACCACATTTCGGTCTTGCCGAGCTCGCCTTCCGGCAGCCCTTCATAATCGTCCGTCGGGTGCACCTGCACGGACAGGTCGTCGTTGCAGTCGAGCAGCTTGACGAGCAGCGGGAACCGGCCGTTGCGCTCGGAGAATCCCCGCGAGCCGAACCATTCGCGGCCGTAAGTTTCGCGGATCTCGTCAAGCCCCTTGCCGGCGAGCGGGCCGTTCACGACCTGCGTCGTGCCGTTCGGATGGTCGGCGATCATCCAGCCTTCGCCGATGGCCCCTTCCGGCGGCGTCAGCCCGAAACGTTCGAGCGCGCGTCCGCCCCATACGCGTTCCTTGAACTCGGGGGCGAACTTGAGCGGATAAGGTTGTACGGTCATGGCATTCTCTCCTCTTCATCTGTCTGTTGCACATTTGCAGTCTGTTGCAAATCTGCTTTCTGTTGCGAATCTCCCAGCCGCGGCGATGCGGCTTACTTGCGTTCCACCGCGATCAAATACGGCGCCTGCGGACGCTGCGGCATCCGGTACAGCACGGCCTGTCCGGCGGAAGCGGGCAGGGCGCGGGCCCACGCGTCGACCGCTTCACCCTCTTCGCGGCCGCCTTCATGGCCCGTATAGACAACGACGGTGAGCACGCCTCCCGGGCGGAGGAAGGTGAGCGAGGCGTCGAGCGCCGCCAGCGTCGTCTCCGGGCGGGTCACGACAGTCCGGACGTCATCGGCGCCGGGCAGGTAGCCGAGATTGAACATGACGGAAGAGACGCGGCCCGCAAGGTCCGCAGGCAGCAGCTCCGCCATTCGGTGGTGGCTCGCGAGCAGCAGCTCAAGCCGCGTATCCGGCGCCTCCGCCGCCACGCGGGCGCGGGCCGCGTCGAGGGCGGCCTGCTGGATGTCGAAGCCGTAGACGACGCCCTTCGGGCCGACGGCCTTCGCGAGGAAGGCGGTGTCGACGCCGTTGCCGACGGTCGCGTCAATGACCGCATCCCCCGGCTGGATGCGTTCGGCGGCCAGCCGGTGGGCCATCGTCAGCACGGAAGGGAAGCCCATCAGCACCCTCCCGGGCAGCCGCCGGCGCCGGACCGGCTGTCCGCCAGCTCATCCTCTTCGTAATCCGCGCCGCCAGCAAAGTCCGCGAAGGCCGCATCCGATCGGCCGCCGGACAGAACGCTTCCTCCGACCGCGCCGGCCGCGCCCGCCGCATTCACCGCATCGGCGGATCCCCGCAGCTTGCCCTGCCACGTGTTCCGCCGCACGAGCTCGGCGTCGATCGCGTTCAGCACTTCCCATTTCTTCAGGCTCCACATCGGCCCGATCAGCAGCTCCCGCGGCGCGTCGCCCGTCACCCGGTGGACGATCATCTCCGGCGGCAGCATCTCGAGCGTGTCGACGACGAGGTTCACGTACTCGTCCATCTCGAGGAAACGGACCAGCCCCGCCTCGTATTGCTTCACCATCGGCGTCTTGCGCATCAGGTGGAGCAGATGAATCTTGATCCCCTGCACGTCCATCTCCGCGACCGCCCGCCCCGTCTCCAGCATCATCTCGCGCGTCTCGAGCGGCAGCCCGTAGATGATGTGCGCGCAGACGCGGATGCCGCGCTCCCGCAGCCGGCGGACGGCGTCGTAGTAGCAGGCCGTGTCATGGGCCCGGTTGATCAGCTTCGACGTCGACTCGTGGATCGTCTGCAGCCCCATCTCGACCCACAGATACGTTCGCTCGTTCAGCTCGGCGAGGTAGTCGACGACGTCGTCCGGCAGGCAGTCCGGGCGCGTGGCGATCGACAGGCCGACGACGCCGGGCTGTGCGAGAATCGTCTCGTAATATTCGCGCAGCACATGGACCGGCGCATACGTGTTCGTGTACGCCTGGAAATAGCCGATGTAGAGCGCGTCCGGCCATTTCTTGTGCTGGCGGTCGCGGATTTTGTTGAACTGGACGACCAGGTCGTCGCGCCGGCTGCCGGCGAAGTCGCCGGACCCGCGCGCGCTGCAGAACGTGCAGCCGCCGATTGCTACGCGACCGTCACGGTTCGGGCAGGTGAAGCCGGCGTCCAGCATCACCTTGAACACCTTGCGGCCGAACTGTCGGCGCATCTCGTAATTCCATGTATGAAACCGTTTGTCGCCCCACAGAAGCGGCGTTTCGCTGCCCGAAGGGCTCGTTCCGGCCAAGTTCAATTGCTGTTCCTCCGTTTTCGGGCCGTATGAAGGCCGCGCAATCATGGGAACATTATAGCGAAAAAATTTTTTTCGCGCCATGTGCGCGGACACGCTGTTCCGATCCCGGTCCGCCTTGCCGGAAAGGAAACGTTCGGGTTTCGGAAGCGCCGGAAAACGGGCTGCTCCGGTCCATTCGGCGTACGAAGCAAGGCCGGTTGCCGCGCATCGTTCGGAATCGGACAACTGGAAAAGGAAAAGCCCGATTCCGCGTCCCCTTCTTGCACAACCTTACATGATGTGTTATATTAAAAGTGCGTAAAATCAATAAAAAAACCTTACATGAAATTCATTCTCAGCCGCATTAAACACCATCCTGAATTTGGCAGAAATGACAATGAAAATGTCGAGCGAGGTGATGGACATGAACCAGCTGAAAATCCCGAACGGCGAAGAGAAAGTGACGGTCGAACTGACGGTCAAGGAACTGCTGGCGCTGGCCGGCCAGAAGTTCCCCCTCGACAAGGGCGTCGAGATTTCCGCGCGCAAGAAGCTGAACGAAGCGCTTGAGGACACGTACAGGATCCACTGACGGCGGATGCGGCGAATTTTGACATGGACCTTCCGGAACGGACCATCCGGAAGGTCTTTTTGCTGCTTTACATAAGGGCTGTCGTCGGGCACAATGGGGAATGGTGTGCAAGGGAGCACAAGGGAGGAATGGAAGCATGCGACTGCGCGGAAGAAAAGGAATCCGCGAAGAGATTGAAAGCCAGCCGGAACTGGTGGTGCTGGACCCCGCACCGTACAGGGGGCGCTGGCGCGAACGTTTCGGCAACGACCGGCCGATTCACGTCGAGCTCGGCATGGGCAAGGGAAAATTCATCAGCGAAATGAGCGTGCGAAATCCGGAGATCAACTACATCGGCATTGACATGTTCGACGAGCTGATCCGCCGGGCCGCCGTCAAGGCGCGGGCGGCGTGGGCGCCGCAGGGCGCGGAAACCCCGCCGAACCTGGCGCTGGTGCGCGCCAACATCGAATATCTGGAGACGTTCTTCGCGCCGGGGGAAATCGAGCGGATCTACCTGAACTTCAGCGATCCGTGGCCGAAGAAGAAACATGCGAAGCGGAGGCTGACGCACCCCCGCTTCCTGCGCAAATATCTCGACATTCTGAACGAGAACGGGGAAATCCATTTCAAGACGGACTCCCGGCTGCTCTTCGAATTTTCGCTGAACAGTTTCTGCGGCATGGAGATTACGCTGCGGAACATCTCGCTCGATCTGCATCGGGACGGCCTGCGGGAAGACCTCGTCATGACCGAGTACGAGACGAAATTCGCGGAGCAGGGCATGCCGATCTACCGGCTGGAAGCCGTGGTCGGCGAGGCGGCGCTCCGCCGGCACCGCGAAGCGAAGGAAGCCGAGCTTGCCGGCATCCGGGATGCTAGACCGGCATCCAGCCGACCGATGTGACGACGAGCGCGGTCACCGCGCCGATCAGGGCGCCGGCTGCCACGTCCGACGGATAGTGCAGCCCGAGGTAAATGCGCGACCAGCCCACCGACGCCATGACGATCAGCCCGGCGGGCAGGAGCAGCGGCAGCATTCGGGCGTCCGCCGCCAGAAACGGAATGACGAACGCGAAGATCGCCGTGGTATGCCCCGAAGGGAACGAAGGGTCCGTGAGGGGCTTTTTCGTTCCGGTGACGATTTCCTTGAGCGCCTGGTACGGCCGGAGTCTGCGGAACTTGCGTTTCATGATGTATACCGGGACATGGCTGATCGTGACGGCCGTCAGGCTCTGCCAGCCCGCCGCGTTCCACGGAGCGGGCGCGAAGAGCGCGGCCGCCAGCGAAACCGCCAGCGTGAAGACGGCCCCGCCGGCATGCGTGATCGTCCGCAGCCAGACGCCGAGCAGCTTCTTCAGTCCCCTGTCGAGATGTCTGTTGTTCGCCCACAGCACAAGCCGCTTCTCCTTGGCGATGAGCCATGCGCGCAGCTTGCCGGCTGCTTCTTTCCATCCGCGTTTCATCCGAATCCTCCGGTCTTCCTGCGACTCTTTTCCCGCTTGAAAAAATTTTTCTCATTTTGCATCATACCATATGACGGACCCACAGCACCTCCGTTTTGCGAAGGATTTGTTTAGGCAAGGCAGCTGCGGGTCGGTCCGTTTTTTTGCCGCCAGGGATGAAAATGCCGCCGATTGGAAAGGTTATACGACAAACCGCCGGTTTACCATCCGGACAAAACGTGCGTTGCAGACAAAGACAAACGCAGACCAAGACAAACAGAGAAAAGACAGGGTAAATCAATAAGGGGGCACAATCGCATATGATTAACGCTTTTCTGATCGCCGCGCAGATCATCGTGGCCTTCATCGGCGTGTATCAGTTTGTCATCTCGCTGTCCGGCCTGATGAAACGGCGCAAACCGCGCCGGCGGCATGAGCCGAAGCACTCGTTCGCCGTCATCGTCGCCGCCCATAACGAGGAGCAGGTGATCGGCGCGCTGGTGGAAAACTTGCTGAAGCTGGATTATCCGCGGGAGTTGTACGACATTTTCGTCATCTGCGACAACTGCACCGACGGAACGGCGGATGTCGTCCGCAGCTACGACGGCGTTCACGCCTGCGTGCGGCGCAATCCGCAATTGCGCGGCAAAGGCCATGCCATCGAATGGATGCTCAATGAACTGTGGAAAATGCCGAGGTCGTACGACGCGGTCGTCATGTTCGATGCCGACAACCTCGTGAATCCGGACTTCCTGCGGCTGATGAACGACGATTTGTGCGAAGGCCACCGGGTCATCCAGGGCTATCTGGACACGAAAAATCCGAACGACTCCTGGGTGACGGCCGCTTACGGCATCACGTACTGGTACTGCAACCGGCTCTGGCAGCAATCGCGCACGAACCTTGGCATGGCGAATTTTCTCGGCGGCACGGGCATGTGTTTCGAAACGCGCCTGCTCAAAGAGATGGGATGGGGCGCGACCAGCCTTGTCGAAGACCTCGAGTTCACGATGCGCTGCATCAAACGGGGCATCTACCCGGTGCTCGACTACGACGCGAAAGTGTACGACGAAAAGCCGCTCACGTTCCGGGCGTCCGTCCGCCAGCGGCTCCGCTGGATGCAGGGGCATTTCAACGTGGCGCGGCGCTACTTCATTCCGCTGCTGCGGGACAGCATCATGGAGCGGAGCTTCATCAAGTTCGACGCCGCCATTTATTCGGTCACGGTGTATAACGTGCTGATCGCGTTCATCACGACGGCCGCGCTGTGGATCGACAATGTGCTGCCGGCGGCGAACCATTTTACTTCGATATACGAAGCGCTGCCGGCATGGACGGTCGGCGTGGCGATGACGATTTCCGCCATCCAGTTCCCGGCCGCGCTCCTGCTGGAGCGAGTGAAGGAATGGCGCATGTACGCCCACCTGCTGACGCTGCCGCTGTTCCTGCTGTCGTGGTGGCCGATCACGCTGTGCGCGTTTTTCACGCAAAACAACAAGCAGTGGAGCCATACGAAGCATACGCGCGTCATCCGGCTGGAAGAGGTGCACAGCAAACAGGTTTGAAGTCGCTTTTTCCCGCCTTGGTTTGGCGCGAGCCGGGTGATGCTTGCACACGGTTGACAAACCGGTTGCTTGTGTGATAATATTCATCAGGCATATTTCAAAGTGGCACAAGCAGAAGCACCCGCTTCTCACCTGACCGGCAGCGGCCGGCTGGTTCTCGCCGTCCGATAAGGTTCCGTACCGCTCCGGGCATGCCGGTGTGGCGGGCCGATTGCAGACTGGTCAAGGAATGCGGGTCCATGCGGCCCGCATTTTTTTAATGAAAGATAAGGATTCGGCTTATCTTTCGACGCAAAACGGATGCGCCTGCCTGGAAGAAGACGGCGCGAGCCGTTTGACTTGCAAGGGGATCGCCACGCGATTATCTGGAGGTGGAACATTATTAGCCGAGATCATCAGATCAACGAGGAGATCCGGGCGAGGGAAGTTCGCCTGGTCGGTCCGGACGGCGAGCAGATCGGAATCAAGCCGTTCCGCGAAGCTTTGCAAATGGCGATCGACATGGACATGGATCTCGTGAACGTCGCGCCGATGGCGAAGCCGCCGGTCTGCCGGATCATGGATTACGGCAAGTTCCGTTACGAACAGCAGAAGAAAGAGAAAGAAGCGCGCAAGAACCAGAAGATTGTCGACGTCAAGGAAGTCTGGTTCCGCGCCAACATCGAGGAGCACGACTATCAGGTGAAATACCGGAACGTCGTCAAGTTCCTGGGCGAAGGCAACAAGGTGAAGGCGTCGGTCCGTTTCCGCGGCCGTGAGATCACCCACGCGGAGATCGGCCAGCGCATTCTTGACCGGCTGCGCAGCGAAGTGGCGGACCTCTGCGTCGTCGAGCGCGTGCCGAAGCTGGAAGGCCGCAGCATGGTCATGATTCTGGCGCCGAAGAACAAGGACAAGGACTGACGCGTCATCCGGCGGACCCGTCCCGGCGTTCCGCCGAAACCACAAGCGATGGAGGATTAATGGTTATGCCGAAGATGAAAACGCACAGCAGTCTGAAAGACCGCTTCAAGATTACCGGCACCGGCAAGGTGAAACGGTACAAAGCCTACAAGAACCATCTGCTCTACGGCAAATCCGGCCGCCAGAAGCGCGTGCTGTCGAACCAGCCGCTCACGTCGAAAGGCGACGTCGCCCGTCTGAAGCAGGGACTCGCCCAACTGCGATAATCAGCATCGAGCCGGACATCTGACAGAATCAACGGGAGGTTATCCATATGGCAAGAGTGAAAGGCGGCTTCGTCCGCACGCGCCGCCGCAAGCGGATCCTGAAGCTCGCGAAAGGTTACTACGGTTCCAAACACCGCTTGTTCAAGACCGCCAAGGAACAAGTGATGAAATCGCTGCTGTACGCGTACCGCGACCGCCGTCAGCGGAAGCGCGATTTCCGCAAGCTGTGGATCACGCGGATCAACGCGGCCGCTCGTCAGAACGGCCTGAGCTACAGCAAGTTCATGCACGGTCTGAAACTGGCCGGCGTGGAAGTGAACCGCAAGATGCTCGCGGACCTCGCGGTGAACGATTCGAACGCGTTCAACGCGCTGGCCGGCATTGCCAAAGAGAAGATCAACGCTTAACAGCCGATAAGGGCTTCCGTTCAAGCATGGCGCTTGGCCGGAAGCCCTTTTGCATCGTTTCTTGAACTGGTCAACCCTCTGGTGCATTTTTGCCCCTTATTCAATGGACGGCGCGCAATTTCGGCGGATTTGGTGCAAAAATACACCAGATGGACCCCTATTTGCCGATCAGAGGACCAATCTGGTGCACATTTGCACCAAATGGAGCCATTTTGCCAAGCAGCGGGCCAATCTGGTGCACAAATGCACCCGATGCCGGCATTCCGGCATCGGGGGATTCCATCTGGTGCGTCGCGCGATGTATCGATCACATGCTGCTGATCAGATAACGGGGATGAGCGGTTTGTACAATTCCCAGCAGCGGAGCGACGGCCAGTATCGGATGGCCCGGTATCCCGCGCGCAGATAGAACAGGTGTGCCCGGTCGTTGCCCTCGTCCACGAAGAGCGATGCGGCTGTGCAGCGGCGGAACCGGCCGTACCGTTCGGCTTCCCGGAGCAGCGCCGTACCGATTCCCTGTCCCCGGCTGTCCGGCTCCACCGCCAGCATGTCGATCTGGAGCAGGACAGGCGCATTCGGCCGGCTTGTGACCATGACATGGATGAATCCTTTCACGCTGCCGCTCCGGCCGGCGGCGACCAGCGTCCGCCCTTGCCGGATGCGCGCGGTGAGCGCGCGGTCCGTCAGCGCTTCGCGCCCGATCGGCGCGTTCGACAGCGGCGCGAGCTCGCGGCGGATCAGCTCCAGGATGGCGGCGGTGTCCTGCCGGTGTCGATAGGGACGGATCGTGTAGTCGGCAGCCATGGCGGTCGCTCCTTGCCCGAACGTTGCTGCCGGGCGGCGGCGCCGCTCCGGCATACCATTCTATGCCGCCCGGCCGGCTGGAGACCGGGCGCGGGGACAGACTCAGGCGCAAGACCGCGGCGTGTGGATCGCCCCGGATAAGCCGCCATGATATGCGCATCATATTCGTATTGACGATCGTCCCGCCCGGGTCTATAATATACGTTAAGTCTAATATTGACATCGGCTATGATGAGGAGAAAGCGTCAGGGCTCTTTCGCCCAGAGAGCGGACGGAATATGCTGCAACCGCCGCC
>Ga0207747_1002283_pt1 | contig 10935 bp, 11 predicted proteins | sample HigsolmetaGSP11D_FD_184839 | JGI IMG/M metagenome (GOLD analysis project Ga0207747, IMG submission 184839) | High solid enriched microbial communities from the Joint BioEnergy Institute, USA - SP1-1-D (SPAdes) | ecosystem: Engineered > Bioreactor > SSF (Solid state fermentation) > Aerobic >... | reverse complement strand
CCCGGCGATGCGGCCGGACCAGCCGTATGACGCGACGCATTATCAGCGCGTCTGCGCCGCCTTCGGCACCCCCGAGCAGCTGGCGAAGTACGACACCATCTTCGTCGACAGCATCACCGTCGCCTCGCGCCTGTGCCTGCAGTGGTGCAAAGGGCAGCCGCAGGCGGTCTCCGACCGCAGCGGCAAGCCCGACCTGCGCGGCGCCTACGGCCTGCTCGGCCAGGAGATGATCGGCTGGCTGACGCACCTCCAGCACACGCCGAACAAGAATGTCTGGCTGGTCGGCCTGCTCAACAAGCAGCTCGACGACTTCAACCGGCCGTTCTTCGCGCTGCAGGTCGAGGGCAGCAAGACCGGGCTCGAGCTGCCCGGCATCGTCGATGAGGTGATCACCCTCGCCGAGGTGCCGCGCGAGAAGGAGGCGCCGTATCGCGCCTTCGTCTGCACCACGCTCAATCCCTTCGGCTACCCGGCGAAGGACCGCAGCGGCCGCCTCGCCACGATCGAGGAGCCGCATCTCGGCCGGCTGATGGAGAAGATCCGCCGTCCGCTCGCATCGCCGCCCGCGGCGCAGTTCCAGGTCGCACTGCCCGCGGCGGCGCCCGCGACCCCCACCATCAGCACGACGGCGCAGGAGGGCTGAGCCATGTCCGGCAGCTTCACGCACGACTTCAACGGCGCCGAGGCGCAGCAGGACGCCTTCGAGCCGATCCCCGCCGGCACGCTGGCGAAGGTCCGCCTCACCATCCGGCCCGGCGGCGTCGGCCCGGAGGGCTGGGTCACGCAGAGCCGCACCAGCGACGCGCAGTACCTCAACACCGAGGCGGTGATCCTGGAGGGGCCGCACGCCAAGCGCCGGATCTACACGCGCATCGGGCTGCGCGGGAAGGGCGCGCAGGGGGCGGACGACCCATACGGCAACCGCGGCCGCGCGCTGATCCGGGGGATCCTTGAGAGCGCGCGCGGCATCGCCTCGAAGGACAGCTCCGACCGCGCCCGCGCCGCGCGCACCATCCGCGGCTATGGCGACCTGAACGGGATGGAGTTCCTCGCCCGGATCGGCGTCGAGAAGGACAGGGACGACCCGCGCGGCCCGGGCCGCAACGTCATCGCCGCCGCGATCGGGCCCGAGCACGCCGACTACGCCCGCCTGATGGGGGCGGCGCCGGCGCAGCCCATGCCGCCCGGCCCGGCGGCCCCGGCGACCGGCGGCGCCGCGCCGCCCTGGGCGTCCGCCCAGCCGGCCCAGCCGCCCGCCGGGGCGGGCAACGCGCCCTTCTGGGCGCGCTGAGCGGGAGGGCCGCCATGATCCCGCGCGACTACCAGCGGGCGGCGGTGGACGCCGCCCGCGCCAAGACCGCGGCGCACGGCAACACGCTGGTCGCGCTCCCCGTGGGCGCCGGCAAGACCGCCGTCGCCGGCTTCTACATCGGCGAGGAGGCGGCGGCAGAGCCCGGCGCCCGCATCCTGGTGCTGCAGCACACGGACGAGCTGATCGAGCAGAACCGCGCGACCATCGGCCGGGTCGCCGGCCTCTCCGCCTCGGTGGTGAAGGCCGAGCGGGACGACTGGTCCGGCCAGGTGATCTTCGGCAGCGTGCAGACCCTGGCCCGCTCCGCGCGGCGCGCCCGCATGGGGCAGGTGTCGCACCTCGTCATCGACGAGTGCCACCGCGCGGCCGCCGACAGCTACCAGGCGATCATCGCCGACGCCCGCGCCGCCAACCCGAAGCTGAAGCTGCTCGGCCTCTCGGCCACGCCCGAGCGCGGCGACGGTCGGAGCCTCCGCAGGACCTTCTCGAACATCGCCTTCCACCTGCCGATCTCGGCGCTGATCGCCGAGGGCATCCTGGTGCCGCCGCGCACCTTCACCATCGATGTCGGCGTCAGCGAGGATCTCGACCAGGTCGGCGCGACGGCCGGCGACTACGACATGGACGCCGCCGCCAAGGTGCTGAACCGGGCGGTGGTGAACGAGGCGGTGGTCGAGCACTGGCGCGAGCGCGCCGGCGACCGCCGCACCATCGCCTTCTGCGCCACCGTCGCCCACGCCGAGGCGGTCGCCGCCGCCTTCCGCGCCGCCGGCATCACCGCCGCGACGGTCACCGGCGAGATGCCGGCGAAGGAGCGCGCGGCGCTGCTCGCCCGCTTCGACCGCGGCGAGGTGCAGGTGATCACCAACTGCATGGTGCTGACCGAGGGCTTCGACAGCCAGCCGGTCGGCTGCATCGTCGTGCTCCGCCCGATGCTCCACCGCGGCACCTTCATCCAGGCGATCGGACGCGGCCTGCGCAAGGTGGACCCGGAACGCTTCCCCGGCGTGGTGAAGACCGACTGCGTCGTCCTCGACTTCGCCGGCGCGGCGCAGCGGCATGGTTCGATCGAGCAGGACGGGAGCCTCGCCGAGGCGGAGGAGCCCGAGCCGGGCCAGGCGCCCTACAAGACCTGCCCGGACTGCGCGGCCGAGGTGCCGCTCGGCACCATCGCCTGCCCCTTCTGCGGCCATGTCTGGGAGCGAAAGCTTCGCGAGACGCGCCCGCTGCAGCGCTTCGGGCTGACCGAGATCGACCTCCTGGACCGCTCGCCCTTCCGATGGTGGGACATGCATGGCGACGGCCACGCGATGATCGCCTGCGGCTTCGACGCCTGGGCCGGGGTGTTCTTCGACGGGGAGCACTGGCACGCCGTCGGCAAGCTGCGCCAGGGGCGGCTGCGTCATCTCGGGGTCGGCGAGCGCGCGCAGGTCCTGGCCGCGGCGGACGACTTCCTGCGCCAGGCCGAGACCAGCGCCGCCGCCACCAAGAGCCGGCTGTGGCTGAACCACCCGGCGACCGCCCGCCAGCGCGAGCTGCTCATCAAGGCCGGCGATGCCGATCCGGCGCTCGACTTCGGGCTGTCGAAGTACGCGGCGAACTGCCGGCTGAACTTCCTCTGGCACCGGCCGCAGATCCTGGCCGCTGTGTTTCCCAAGGGCATCGCGAGGGCGGCATGACGCCGGCGTTCGATCATGCCGTTGGCACCCGCACCGCGCGCGCTCTGCGCCGTCTGCCGGCGGCGGGCGCGCGGCTTCGGCTGGTTCGACCCGACCTCCTCGAAGCCGCCGCGGCCTTCCGTCTCCTTCTGCTCCATCACCTGCCAGAAGTGGTGGACGCGGCGCGCCGCCCGGGAGGCGCCCGCCATGGTTGACCTCACCGAACAGGAGCGCGCCGCCCTGCGCGCCGCGATCCGCGCCATGGCCGAGGTGATGGCCGAGATCGGCTGGACCACGCCGCTGAACGCGCTGTCGGAGCAGCAGGTGCTGACGCTCGCGGAGGTGGCCGTCGGCGCCTTCCAGGACGCGATGCGGCCGTCCTGTCCGTCCACCTCCCCGGAGGTTCCCTTCTGATGACGGAGGCCAGCCTCGACTTCAATCACCGCCCGAAGCCGCCGACCGCGGCCGAGGCGATCAACGCCCTGATCGACGCGGCGCTGGTGGCGGAGAACGGCACGCGGGCGCGCCGCGAGTATCTCGGCGGCTCGCGGCTGGGCGATCCCTGCGCGCGGCGCCTGCAGTACGAGTTCCTCGACGTCCCGCGCGACCCGGACACCGGCTTCTCGGGCCAGACGCTCCGCGTCTTCGCGGTGGGGCATGTCTTCGAGGATCTGGCGATCGGCTGGCTCCGGCGCGCCGGCTTCGACCTGCGCACCCGCAGCCGCAGCGGCGAGCAGTTCGGCTTCTCGGTCGCGGCCGGCCGCGTGCAGGGCCACATCGACGGCGTGGTCGTGGCAGCGCCAGCCTCCGCCCAGAGCGTCGTCGCCGTCCCGGCGCTGTGGGAATGCAAGTCGGCCAACGCCCGCAACTGGAAGGAGATCGTCCGGCGCGGCGTCGCCGCGGCCAAGCCGATCTACGCGGCGCAGGTCGCGCTCTACCAGGCGTACATGGGCCTGACCGAGGCGCCGGCCCTGTTCACCGCGGTGAACAAGGACACCGCCGAGCTGCACCACGAGCTGGTGCCCTTCGACGGCGCGCTGGCCCAGGCCACCAGCGACAAGGCGGTGCGCGTCCTGCAGGCCTGCGACGCCGGCGAGTGGCTGCCGCGCATCGCCGCCGAGCCCGATCACCCCGAATGTGCGCGCTGCCCCTGGCGCACGCGGTGCTGGTCATGAGCGCCGCCGAGGTGAACCCGCCGATGCCGGTCGCCCCCGATCCCGCCATGGTCGCGGCCTATGCCGAGATGGTCTTCGGCTGGTGCGAGGGCTGGGTCGCGGTCCGGGCGCTGGCCGAGAAGGGCGGGCCCGACCGCGCGCCGCACACGCCCTTCCTGCCCGCCGATGGCGAGCTGCCGGCGAAGCTCGCCGTGCAGGCGCGCTGGGCCGCCGAGGCGGGCATGGCGCTCTACGTCATCCCCGGCACGGTCGTCGCACCCGGCCAGGCCAGCGCCGAGCACATCGTGCAGATGCAGGTGGTGCTGGTCGATCTCGACGGCGGCGACATCGCCGCGAAGCGGGCGCATCTGGTCCGGCACCTCGGCCCGCCCAGCCTCGAGGTCGCCTCCGGCGGCGTCACGCCGGAGGGCCAGGCGAAGCTCCACCTCTACTGGCGGCTCACCGAGCCGGCCACCGGCGAGGACCTGGCCACGGTGTGCCGGCTGCGGCACGCGATCGCGGTGAAGGTCGGCGGCGATCCGGCCTTCCGCTCGGCGCACCAGCCGATCCGCGTCGCCGGGTCTGTCCATGCCAAGGGCGGGCAGCCGAGGCTGGTCGCCATCCTCTCCTCGGGCGGCGCGGACCGCGACCTCACGGAGTTCGCCGAGGCGGTGCTCGCCATGCCGCCCCTGGCGGGGGTGGGCAGCGAGGTGGCGCCGGACCCGGCGGAGGACCCGCTCGACTTCAACGGCGCCGGCCGCGGCGAGGTGACCGAGCTCTTCGCCCAGGTGGTGCGCGAGGGCGGCGCCGATGGCCTCACCCGCTTCGAGGCGCTCTCCCGCATCATCGGCTACTGGATCCGCCGCTGCCAGGACGGCTTCGTCACCGCGGCCCAGGCTTGGCAGGAGATCCAGGACTACAACGCCGCACGGATCAGCCCGCCCTGGCCCGAGGACCGGCTGCGCCAGGAGGCGGAGCGGCTGTGGCGCCGCGCCGAGGCCAGTCACCCCGGCACAGGTGCAGGCGAGCCCGACCAGGCCGTAGCCGAGGGCGATGGGCCGGGCGACGATGGCCCGCTGCCGGTCGGCTTCACCGAGGACGCCCTCGCCGCCGCGTTCAGCGCGCAGCATGGCGAGGACTGGCGGCATGTCGCGGTCTGGGGCGCCTGGCTCACCTGGACCGGAACGCGCTGGGAGCGCGAGGGCACGCTGCGCGCCTTCGACCTCGCCCGCCACGTCTGCCGCGCCGCGGCCAACCGCGCCAACAACGCCAGGGTCCGCACGAAGCTCTCCCAGGCCGCAACCGTCGCCGCCGTCGAGCGCCTGGCGCGCGCCGATCGGCGCCACGCCACCACCGCCGAGGTCTGGGACCGCGATCCCTGGCTGCTGAACACCCCGGCCGGCGTCGTGGATCTGCGCAGCGGCGCGCTCGCCCCGCACGACCGCGCCCTCTGCATGACCAAGATCACCACCGCCGCGCCCCGGGGCGACTGCCCGGCTTGGCTCGCCTTCCTCGCCCAGGTCACGGGCGGCGACGCCGAGCTGCAGGCCTACCTCCGCCGGGTGGTCGGCTACGCGCTCACCGGCGTGACCACCGAGCACGCGCTGTTCTTCCTCTACGGCACCGGCGCCAACGGCAAGTCGGTGTTCCTCAACACGCTCACCGCCCTCCTCGGCGACTACGCCACCGTCGCGCCCATGGACATGTTCATGGCGACCAGCGGCGAACGCCATCCGACCGACATGGCCGGGCTGCGCGGCGCCCGCATCGTCACCTCGATCGAGACCGAGCAGGGCAGCCGCTGGGCCGAGAGCAAGCTCAAGGCGCTTACGGGGGGCGACCGCATCACCGCGCGCTTCATGCGGCAGGACTTTTTCGAGTTCACCCCGCAGTTCAAGCTGCTGGTCGCGGGCAACCACAAGCCAGCGATCCGCAATGTCGACGAGGCGATGCGGCGGCGGCTGCACATGGTGCCGTTCACGGTCACCATCCCGCCCGCCCGGCGCGACAAGCGCCTGCCCGAGCGGCTGCTCGCGGAGCGCGACGGCATCCTCGCCTGGGCGATCGAGGGCTGCCTCGAATGGCAGCGCGTCGGGCTCCGCCCGCCCGCCACCGTGCTCGCCGCCACCGACGAGTACTTCGAGGCGGAGGACGCGCTGGGGCGGTGGATCGAGGAGTGCTGCGAGCGCGGCAGCCAGCACAGCGAGGCGACTGCGGCCCTCTACGCGTCGTGGAAGGCCTGGGCCGAAGCCAGCGGCGAATTCGTCGGCTCGATCAAGCGCTTCTCGCAGACGCTGAGCGCGCGCGGGTTTTCGCCCCACCGCACCAGCGCGCAGCGCTGCTTCATCGGCCTGCGCCTGCGCGCGAACACAACCCATTCCGAAATCGAGATGGAGTTCTGAGCGATGACCGATTGTGACGGATTGACGCGTCACTCCCCTATTGATGCCCTCGCGTGCGCGCGCGCGCGTGAGCAGTCAATGGAAAAACCCGCCGCAATCGTCACCATGCGTCACGGAAGCCTGCTCGCCCTCGACCTCGGCAGCTCTCTCGGCTGGGCGCTGCGGCTGCCGGATGGCAGCATCGCCTCCGGCACCGCCGCCTTTCGGCCCGGCCGCTTCGAGGGCGGCGGCATGGGCTGGCTGCGCTTCCGCCGCTGGCTGGACAGCATGGGCTCGAGCGCCGGCCCGCTCGGCAGCGTCGTCTTCGAGGAGGTGCGGCGGCACGCCGGCACCACCGCCGCCCATGTCTATGGCGGCTTCCTCGCGCACCTGACCGCCTGGTGCGAAGGCGCCGGCGTCCCCTACCAGGGCGTCCCGGTCGGCACGATCAAGCGCTTCGCGACCGGCAAGGGCAATGCACCGAAGGAGGCGGTGATCGCCGCCATGCGGGCGCGCGGCTTCGCGCCGGCGGACGACAATGAGGCGGATGCCCTCGCCCTGCTGCTGTGGGCGATCGACGCCCGGGGCGGTGTGCAGTGAGGCTGCCCGGCGCGCCGGCGCTGCCGCGATGCCCCCTCGGCCGCGAGCCGAGCCCCGCCAACCCGGCCGACCTCGAGGCCATGCGCCGGCGCGTCTGGCGCGAGCAGGGCGTCGTCGCCCTCCGCCTCGATGACATCGCCGATCCCTGGCTCCGCCAGGCCCTGACCAACGAGGCGACGCGGCGCTGGGGGCCGCGCACAGGAGGCCCGAGCCATGGCCGGTAAGCGCAAGAAGAAGGCCCGCACCCGGGAGGAGAGCCTCGCCCTGCCGAGCCGGTGGCGCCTGCAGCATGGCGGCTTCAGCGAGCCCGTCCGCGAGGCCGATCCGGAGACCGGCGCGCCCGTCCTCCATCGCCGCGCCATCGACACCCTTGGCCTGATGCTCGCCAACGGCACCATCACCCAGGAGATGCACGATGCGGGCGGCTGCTTCCGGGTGCTGTTCCGGCGCGCCGCGCTGGACGGCATGGTGCGCGCCTCCCTGCTGCGCCTGCCAGGCCGGACCGCCGACGCGCTGTCCGAGCGCGCCATGGACGCGCGACGGCGCGTGGCCGAGGCGCTCGACGCGCTGGGCGGTCACGACAGCGCCGCCGGCTCCTGCGCCTGGCACGTGCTCGGCCTCGAGATGTCGGTGCGCGAGTGGGCGACGCGCCAGGGCTGGGGAGGGCGGCCGGTCTCGCCGCCGCAGGCGCAGGGCATGCTGGTCGCAACGCTCGGTGTGCTGGCGGGGCACTTCGGCCTCGTGCCGCGGACGAGGGCGGCGTGACGGCCGCACGCCGTGACCCGGCTTCGGAGCGAAAACAAAGGAACGCCTGCGCGGAAATGTCGCGTTGCGCCCTGGAATCCGTCTGTCCTATCCTGCGGCCAACTTGAAGATGCGCGAGCGCGAAGCGGCCGACCAGCCACAGCGTCGCTCGATCGAGACAGTGGCTCGCGAGCCGCAGGGTCCTTCCTGGGCCTGGCGTATGCGGGACGCGGAAGCGCGCGAGCCGCCTAGCGTCAGCCCCGTTTTCCAGGTTGCCAGCGTCGCCAGGTTGCCAAGGATGCAGATGCACCCCCGGCCCGCCTCCTTGATCGGTACGGAAGACGCCAGCATCCTCATGGAGCCATGTTCGGATTCCTGCAGCGTAGAGTTCCGCGGCACGGGAGGGCGACCCCGGTGCGCCGACCAGCCTCAGCAATGCTCGGCCTGCTCCTTATCGGCGGTCTAGCAAATCAGGCGCTGGCGAGTACGTTGCTCCTAACTTGCAGCTTTCCTGTGAGCGCCTCGCCGACGGGAGTCGTCCGTTCGAACGGGCCAGGTCTCCGGTTCGAGTACTTCTGGAACGCGTCGACCCGCACCATGACAAGCCGGGACGGCGGAGCACTCTATCCCGTGACGTTCGTTCGTGGCGAAGAGGCGCTGACGATCATCCAGGAACGCGGCCCGGGCGGAAACGTCTCCACACTGACCCTGGTGCTGCGCGGACACGACGCGTGGAACGCCGTCTACAGTCGCCACACGCTCTTCGCCGGTGGCGCGCTGGTCCCGAGCCAGCACTACGGGCGGTGCACACACTCCGGGCTTACGCCCATACCCTGAGCGCAGTCCTGCCGGCGTGTTCGAAGCTCCACCCGATTAACCGCCGTTCCCTTTGGGGCAGGCGACCTTGGTACCGGCAACTCGCCGCTGCCGGTAGAGCGCCGCCAGCTACCTCCGACCGCAATCGCCGCCGGATGGACTCCCATGCCGCCAGCAGTCCCCTGGTCTGCGAGCGCCGTCGAGGCGCGCGCCGTCGCCTCCCTGCTGCCCTATGCCGGCAATGCACGGACGCATTCGCCCGAGCAGGTGGCGCAGATCGCGGCCAGCATCCTCGAGTTCGGCTTCGTCGCCCCGGTGCTGGTCGACGAGCGCGGCGAGATCATCGCCGGCCACGGCCGGCTGCTGGCCGCGCAATCCCTCGGTCTTGCCACGGTCCCGACCATCGTCCGCGCCGGCCTTTCCGACGCGCAGAAGGCGGCCTATCGCCTCGCCGACAACCGCATCGCGCTGAACGCCGGCTGGGACGAAGCGCTGCTCGCGGCCGAGGTGGCCAAGCTGCAGGAGATGGGCGGCATCGACCTCGCCCTGACCGGCTTCGACGGCACCGAGATCGAGCGGCTCCTGGCCGGGCTCGATGCGGTGGCAACCGATCCTGGCAACGGCGCGGTTGCCAGCCCGGCGGTTGCCAGCGGTGCCGAGCCGGCTCCTGGCAACCAGCCCAACGCAGATGGCGCCGAGCCGGCCGAGGACCCGGCCGACGCCGAACCGGACCCGCCGCGCCAGGCCGTCACCCGCCCGGGCGACCTCTGGCGGCTCGGCGAGCACCGGCTCCTCTGCGGCGACAGCACCGATGCGGCCTCGGTCGCCCGCGTGATGGGCACCGACCGCGCCGCGCTGCTGTTCACCTCCCCGCCCTACGGCAACCAGCGCGCCTACACCACCGGCGGCGTCTCGGATTGGGACGCGCTGATGCAGGGGGTGCTCCAGCATCTCCCCGCGGCGCTGCGCTCCGACGGCCAGGTGCTGGTCAACCTCGGCCTGATCCATCGCGATGGCGAATGGCAGCCCTATTGGCAGGGCTGGCTCGACTGGATGCGCGGCCAGGGCTGGCGGCGCTTCGGGCTGTATGCCTGGGACCAGGGCCCCGGCCTGCCGGGCGACTGGAACGGCCGGCTCGCGCCGGCCTTCGAGCTGGTCTTCCACTTCAACCGCGAGGCGCGCCAGCCGAACAAGATCGTGCCCTGCAAATGGGCCGGCACGCCGAACAAGGGCAGCGGGCTGCGCGCCGCCGACGGCGAGGTGAAGGCCTACACCCACATCGGCCTGCCCGTGCAGGAGATGCGCATCCCGGATGCCGTGCTGCGCATCACCCGCCACAAGGGCCGTGGCATCGAGACGGAGCATCCGGCGGTGTTCCCGGTTGCGCTGCCCGAGTTCCTGATGCGCGCCTACACGGACGAGGGCGAGGCGGTGTTCGAGCCCTTCGCCGGCTCGGGCACCACCATCCTGGCCGGCCAGCGCACGGGTCGGAGGGTCAGAGCGATCGAGCTCGCCCCGGCCTATGTGGACCTGGCGATCGCGCGCTGGCGGATGCTGCATCCCGACCTCCCGGTGACGCTGGCCGAGGACGGCCGCGACTACGACACCGTCGCCGCGGCGCGTGCCGAGGGAGCCTCCCGTGCAGCCTGACCTCCGCGTCGCGATGCTGCCGGTGGCCTCGCTCGTGCCCTATGCCGGCAACGCCCGGCAGCACCCGCCCGAGCAGGTGGCGCAGCTTGCCGCCTCGATCGGCGAGTTCGGCTTCACCGTGCCGGTGCTGGTGGACGATGCCGGGGTGCTGATCGCAGGCCACGGCCGCGTCCTCGCCGCCAAGGCACTGGGCCTCGAGGAGGTGCCGGCGATCCGGCTCGCGCACCTGACCGAGGCGCAGGCGCGGGCCTATCGGCTGGCGGACAACCAGCTCGCGCTGACCTCCACCTGGGACGAAAGCCTGCTGGCCGCCGAACTGCGGGCGCTGCGCACCGAGGAGTTCGACCTCGGGCTGATCGGCTTCGACGGGGCGACGCTCGATCGCCTGCTGGCGGACGTTGCCGCGGAGGAGCCTGCCGCGGCGGTTGGGGATCCCGACGCGCCGGCGCCGGAGCCGCCCGCCGCGCCCGAGCCGAGCGGACGATCGCGACGGGTCCGCGGGCCGGCGAGCGGATCGAGGTCGAGGTCGACACCCACGTGAGCGGGCTCCTCGAGCACGCGGGCGGCGCGGTATCGACGATCGTCACGAGCTTCGACGTGAAGGGCGGCACGACGCTGCC
>Ga0207747_1002278_pt1 | contig 10980 bp, 8 predicted proteins | sample HigsolmetaGSP11D_FD_184839 | JGI IMG/M metagenome (GOLD analysis project Ga0207747, IMG submission 184839) | High solid enriched microbial communities from the Joint BioEnergy Institute, USA - SP1-1-D (SPAdes) | ecosystem: Engineered > Bioreactor > SSF (Solid state fermentation) > Aerobic >... | reverse complement strand
ACTTTTGCAAGATTTCCCCTAGAAACGGCGTTATAGTCTGAAACTCCGGCCGTTCTCCTCCTCTCTTTTTCCGGAATCAGCGGAAACTCCGGAAATATCGGCGGACATTCCTTGGAAATCAGCGGAAAGGTACAAGAAATCGGCGAAAAGTAGAAAAAAAGAAATGATAGCCGCATCTCTATTAGAAAATAGTTGAAAAACCGGCGGTGAAACTTGAAACAGCAGCCAGTCAGCCTACTCATTTTAGAGGAATCAGCGAAAACTAGAGGGAAATCGGCGAATCTCCTCAAAAAATCAGCGAAAAGGCCAATAAATCAGCGAAAACGCACAAATAATCGGCGCTGGACAAAAAAAGGAGGAAGCGGCACTGAACTTTTGCAAGATTTCCCCTAGAAACGGCGTTATAGTCTGAAACTCCGGCCGTTCTCCTCCTCTCTTTTTCCGGAATCAGCGGAAACTCCGGAAATATCGGCGGACATTCCTTGGAAATCAGCGGAAGGTTCGAAAAAATCAGCGGAAAGGTACAAGAAATCGGCGAAAAGTAGAAAAAAAGAAATGATAGCCGCATCTCTATTAGAAAATAGTTGAAAAACCGGCGGTGAAACTTAAAACAGCAGCCGGTCAGCGTACTCATTTTAGAGGAATCAGCGAAAACATTGAAAAAATCGGCGAATTTCCCCAAGAAATCAGCGGGAAGACCAATAAAATCAGCTGAACCGTACGAGAAATCAGCGAAAAGAAAAAGATCCTCCGCCCCTTTACTAAAATCGAAGGATCCGCAGAAATTTATTGAATTTTCAATCCTATGTCCGAATCGAAGGAAATCCGTCGAGAAGTATTGTCTTCCCGACGGGTTTCCTTACTTTTTGTTAATTCAACACTTCTTTCAATGCCATGTTTTCCCTCATCAGAACCGGGTACAAAACCAATCCTACGATAAACAGCCCGATGCCGAGGAAGAACGTATTTAAATCGGCAGTGCCGGTGATAATCACCCACACTGAATAAACAAGCGCCATCGCGGTCATGATACCATCTGTTATGCGGGTGCGCAAAGTCGTATACGTTTCCCCGGTCAGAACCAGTTTGAACTGGTATATGACCGAAACGAGGTACGGGATCAAGTATGCCAATGTCGCCACAACAATCGCAAAATCATATGCCTCCGAAATCGTACCGGAAACGGTGGAGAATAAGAAGATTTGCGTCATGATATTCGTTACGGTTAGTGAACGGACCGGCGAGCCTTTGCCATTGCTTTTTCCGAAAAGTTCCGGGAACAGCCCGGCTTTCGCCGCCTGGTACGGCACTTCGGAGCTGACAATAATCCAGCCGACCGTTGAACCGAACAGCGAGATCAGCGCCAATGCCGCCAAAATATACTGGCCGTTTGCACCGAGTACCTGCCCGAGCGCATCGACAAGCGGTTTTTGCGATGCGCGCAGTTCAGCTTGAGACAAGGCTCCCATCGTAAGCAGCGTAATGCCGACATAAATGAGCATCGAAATGAGCAGGCCGAGCAGTGTTGCTTTTTTTACATCTTTTTGCGATTTCGCGCGGTTGGAAAGCATGACGGCCGACTCAATGCCGACAAATGCCCATAATGTCGAGATCGCCGCGCCATTGATCTGGCCGCCGAGCGGAACGGCGTTACCCTTTGCATCCACGAAAGCTTTCGCATTGCCGAAGTTGGCGTCATCAAAGGCAAAGACCGTGATGACAATGAACATCATAAAGCCGAGCACTTTTGTCACCGTTGCAACGAGGTTCATTTTCCCGCCGCTGTTAAAATTTTGGGCGAGAATCCACTGGATGCCCCACAGCATCGCCGTACATACAACGAATGTCAGGAATTTCCCAGTTTCCAATTGGAAAGATCCGATCGAAACCATGATTTTCGTGCTCTGCATGATCGGGAAAAAGGTCGTCAAATAGCCGGCAAACGAAATGATGACGGAAGCAGTGGCAGCCCAGTTGGCCGCCCAGTAGCCCCATGCCATGCTGTAGCCGGCGATTCTGCCCGCTTTTTTCGATTTAAACAATGATTGGGCATAGCTTTGCGGCCCTGCTTTTAATTCCGGTTTGCGGATTGCCAGATTTCCGAACACAAGCGCGATCGTCAAGACGCCGAACCCGGTCAGCAGCCATGCCAACGTCGAACCGAGTACGCCCGAAACTTGCGCCAGGTTCGCCGGCAGCATAAAGATCCCACCGCCCACCATATTTCCTACGACAAACATTGTTAACGTCCATAAACCCCATTTTTTATCCATTTATGTCCACCTTCTAGATTGTTCTCATTTCAATTCATGATATTATTTTAACGCATATCTTTAGTTTGATAAAATGGTAAATTGCTAATTGGATAAATAATATATGGGGATTTTTCCGTTATATGGCAATCGAGTAGGAGGAGGTGACTAACCTCCGTCCTCTCACACCACCGTACGTACGGTTCCGTATACGGCGGTTCCATGAAGTCAGTCGGATAGTGATTTGGTATCTCACTATCCGTTATGCTTTTCTGTCTCTCCTTAAACCACTTTAGTTCTCAGCCCTCTCAATGTCTCCCACAGAATTCACCGTTTCTATCCATTGAGTAAGTCCATCTTTGGATTGTCTGCTTCATTGAACAAAGTGAAATTCGAGTTTATTCCACACTCCTTCATGGTTCAGTCCTTCCAAATGAGGAACTACCTTATTTGTACTATGACCTCTGCTGACTTCTGACTGTTCAATAACCTATCACTAGGTTAGTTACCAACTGAGTCGGCATATCAGTCAGACCTCCCTGGGTAAGACTGCACTCTTTCCCTCCACCTATCTGCCTCATTTACGCTGTATCACCTTTGGCAGTACGGACTTTGCTTTGTTACGCAAGCTCATCCAATGATACCTAGCCTTGTATGAGGTTCATGTTCCTCAAGAATCGGAGGTTTGCCGCCCGCTTCCTTCAGATTCCGCATCACTACGAACACCCTTGCGTTAGGCTATCGCTACTACTGCCTTCGCGTTTCGGGACTTTCACCCTATAGCGTGCAGCCATGCTAGGCGCACCGTAGAAAAGCCCGGCAGCACCAGGCTGTCGGGCATTCAATGTTTGCATCATAATGGAAAGGCGGTTTTTTTACATTTTCTCTGTATATGACTCGTTGATGATCGCAAAATTCACGAGACTCCTGCGGGAAAAGCGAGCAAGAAGAGACCCCTCGTGCTGAGGGACGAGCGAGGAGGCTCTCGGCACGTGCGGAAAGCGAGTGAATTTCGCGATCATCAACATTCTCAGATAACATTACCTTACATAAAAAAAGGGGTGCCCACTGGTCAATCTACTGACTTTTGGGACAGCTCCCTCTAATTCCTGCAATCACATTTTTAGCGGAAAATATTTTCTTCCTTCCGGCGTACGGCAGTATTGAAAAACCTTTATTTTTTGTAAAGGTGACAGCGGACCCATACACATCTTCCACCGCTTTCGAAATTTTAAATCCATTTTCGAGCAGATGTCAATCTCGGATTTTTCTTGTTTAAATAATTCTGATTCGCGCATGAACCTCCTCCTTTATACAGTGGCTGCAGCCGGGAACTGTAAAATGCCTTCATTGAATTTTTTCCGTTTGAGATATTTTCCGCTCCCCGGTTCACCGACAAACTGTTTGTCTTTGATAACGAAATTTCCGCGGCATAAAACGGAGACCGGCTCCCCGATAATTTCCATCCCTTCAAATGCGCTGTAGTCTACGTTCATATGATGGGTTCTCGCGGAAATCACACGCTTCACTTCCGGATCAAAAATCACCAGGTCCGCATCTGCCCCTACTGCAATCGTTCCTTTCTCCGGGAACAAGCCGAACAGTTTCGCCGGCTGGGTGGAAACAATATCGACAAACCGGTTTAACGTCAGGATGCCTTTTTTCACACCTTCAGAAAAGAGAATGCTGATCCGGTCTTCAATAAACGGTCCGACGTTCGAAATTTTCGAAAAATAATTGCGCCCGAGCTGTTTTTTTCCGTTAAAGTTAAAAGAGCACTGGTCTGACCCGAGCGTTTGCAGAATTCCTGCTTTTAAAGCGTTCAATCGTTTGCGCAAACGGCAGCATATCCGGCTGCTCCATATCTCTTTGGGTGCATACAATGATGCCGTAATCCGCATTTTTCCCGAAACCGAATTTGGAAAGTTAGTTCTGGATATGCTCCTTATCCAACCCCGGATTGAAAAGCAGTTCCACGAGGGTTTGCTGTGCGAGGGTCTGCCTGTGTTGTTCCATCATCAAAAACTGCACCGTGATTTTGATCAAATCGGCAACCCTGAGTTCCCAAGGCATTTGAAAAACAGGGAAATGATGCACATCGGCGAACTGAAAGACCTTAAGCGGAATTTCCGGAATATAAGGGCCCGTATTGATGACGATCCCAGCCGCATGCCGCTGGAAAGCAAATTTGACCATCTCCGTTAATTTTTCCGGATCATTTGCCATGCTGATCCCAGTCGTGACAAGCAGCTCGTTCGGCTTGAAAAATTGCGCCCAGTCCACACTCTCCGTCACATTGACCCCCGCCACCGCCCGGCTGATCCCCGCTTTCCCGGCAACAAGCGCAATCCGGCTGAAGGCGGGCAGTTCAACAAGTTTTTCCAACGTCACCATAGTTCCACCCCCTCCGTAAAAAGCATTTATGCTTTTATGTTAAGGTTGCAATCGAAAAATGTAAATTTTTTAAATTATTGTATAATGTTTTTCAGTGGTAAAGACTTTCTCAAACGGTAAAATAAAAAGAAAAGGGTTTCATTTCTTGCAAACTCTTTCATTGCCAAGTTTTCACTATAAGGAGTATAATAATATAAATCCGATCATCTGATGATTTATCTAATTTTTAAGAAGGTGAAAACTGTGAAAGTGAGTTTGTTCATCACTTGTCTTGTCGATATGTTTAAAGCGGATGTCGGGAAAGCAATGGTGGAAGTGCTGGAAAGGCAGGGCTGTGAAGTCGATTTTCCAAAAGGCCAGATCTGCTGCGGGCAGCCGTCCTACAATAGCGGCTATTTGGAAGACACAAAGCCTGCGATGAAACAAATGATGAGAACGTTTGAAGACGCCGATTATGTTGTTTCACCGTCGGGCTCGTGCGCGTATATGTTCAAAGAATATCCGAAAATTTTCGCGGGAGACCCGGAATGGGAGCCGAAAGCGAAAGCATTGGCGGAAAAAACGTATGAATTTACGCAGTTCCTTGTGGATGTTTTAAAAGTCGAAGATGTCGGGGCAAGCCTGCACGGCAAAGCCACGTACCATCCTTCATGCCATATGACGCGCCTGCTCGGCGTGAAAGATGCGCCTATGAGACTATTAAAACATGTACGCGGCCTTGAATTTGTCCCACTGCCAAACGCGTTGACATGCTGCGGATTCGGCGGCACATTCTCCGTAAAAATGAGCGAAATCTCCGAGCAAATGGTCGATGAAAAAGTGGAACATGTTGAGGAAACGGGCGCGGACTATTTAATCGGCGGCGACTGCGGCTGTTTAATGAACGTCGGCGGCCGGATGCAGCGAAAAGGGAAACCGATTAAAATCATGCATATTGCCGAAGTCTTGAACAGCAGGGATTGAAAAAACACGGTAAAGGGGTGAAACAAATGGGTTTATCGATCAGTGACCAAAAGTTTAAAAGTAGAGTGGAAGAAGGCATCCGGGACGATTTTATGCGGGGCGCCGTCCGAAGTGCCCAGGAGCGGCTCCAGACAAACCGGCTGGCGGCTGCCAATGAACTGGGGAACTGGGAAGAATGGCGCTCGCTCGGCGAAGAAATCCGCCAGCACGTCTTAAACCATCTGGACTATTATCTCTATCAATTAAGCGAAAATGTTTCGAAACGCGGAGGCCATGTGTTTTTTGCGCAGACCGCTGATGAGGCAAGCCAATATATCAAAGAAGTCGTGCAAAAAAAGAACGCGAAAAAAGTGATTAAATCGAAGTCGATGGTGACAGAAGAAATCGGCTTGAATGAATACCTCCAGGAAGCGGGTTGCACTGTGGTGGAATCCGACCTCGGCGAATACATTTTACAGGTCGGGCAGGACCACCCTTCCCACATCGTCGCGCCTGCCTTACATAAAAACAAAGAACAGATCCGGGACGTGTTCAGGGACCGGTTGGGCTACACGGGGACGGAAAAGCCGGAAGAACTTGCCCAATTTGCGCGTGAGGTGCTGCGCAAAGAATTTTTATCCGCTGAAGTCGGCATTACGGGATGCAATTTTGCGATTGCCGAAAGCGGTTCTGTCGGCCTTGTCACGAATGAAGGGAATGCCGACATGGTCACGACGCTCCCGAAAACGCAAATCGCCGTCATGGGAATGGAACGGCTTGTCCCGACTTTTGAAGAATTTGAGGTTTTGGTAAGCCTGCTGACAAGAAGCGCGGTCGGGCAGCGGCTGACGAGCTATATTACGACAATTACCGGTCCGAAAGAAGAAGGCGATGTCGACGGTCCGGAAGAATTCCATCTCGTCATTGTGGACAACGGGCGTTCCGATATTCTCGGCACCGAATTCCAGCCGGTGCTGCAGTGCATCCGTTGTGCGGCCTGCATCAACGTCTGTCCGGTCTACCGGAATATCGGCGGCCATTCGTACGGTTCGATTTATCCGGGCCCGATCGGCGCGGTATTAAGCCCGCTGCTCGGCGGCTACGACAACTACAAAGAACTCCCGTACGCTTCATCGCTTTGCGGCGCCTGCACGGAAGTCTGCCCGGTCAAAATCCCGCTGCACGAGCTGCTGATTAAACACCGCCAAGTGATCGCGGAAAAAGAAAAACGTTCGCCGGTTGCAGAAAGGCTGCTCATGAAGGCGTTTGGAATCGGCGCTTCGAAACCGGGGCTTTACGGCATGGGGGCAAAAGTTGCTTCTAAAGTCGTCCGCCCGCTTTTGAAGGATGATACGATCCATAAAGGACCGGGGCCGATGAAACCTTGGACCGATGTGCGCGATTTCCCTGCGCCGAACAAAGAAACGTTTCGCGACTGGTTTGAAAAACGCAAAAAAGAAAATCAATAAGGGGGTAAGGAGGCAAGCAAAATGAACGGAACCATCCAAAATCGGGACGCATTTTTAGCGAACATTGCAGGCAAGCTCGGCAGAAAACCAATGGCTTCAGGTGTAAAACGCCCGGATTACAAGCACAAGCCGCAATATGAAGTGTTGCCGCAGGCCAGCAAAGAAGAACTGCTTGAAGTTTTAAGGCAGCAGTCGCTCAACGTCCACGTCGATTTTTTTGAAACAGATGTAAAGGCTTTGCCGGGAAAACTGAATGAAGTAGTTGAACTGTACGGCGGCGGGCCGGTTTCGCTTTGGGATGATCAGCGGTTCGAAACATTCGGCTTAACCCCGCTGATTCAAGAAGGCTGGCCAAAGATGGGGATGGATGTGCATGTGTGGGACCCGGCCATCGGCGAAAAAAATATCAAACTTTGCGAGAAGGCGAATGTCGGCATTACGTTCAGTGATATTACACTCGCCGAATCGGGCACGGTCGTCCTGTTCAGCAGCAAGGAACGCGGCCGGTCGGTGAGCCTTCTGCCGAAAACGTACATCGCAATTGTGCCGAAAAGTACGATTGTGCCGCGCATGACGCAGGCCGCCATCCAAATCCGTGAGAAAATCAAAAACGGCGAAACGGTTCCGTCTTGCATTAATTTTATTACGGGGCCAAGCAACTCCGCCGATATCGAAATGAACCTCATTGTCGGCGTCCACGGCCCGGTAAAAGCGGCTTATCTTGTGGTGAATGATAGGTGAACACCCCCCCCGATTGCAGTGAACGCATTTGCGCAATCGGGGGGTGTTTAATCTGTATTATATTCACCATACTTCATACCAAATGGAAAAAAACTGCAAAAAAAAATCGAGTAGGAGGAGATAACTAACCTCCGTCCTCTCACACCACCGCACGTACGGTTCCGTATACGGCAGTTCCATGAAGTCAGTCGGGTAGTCTCACTGTCCGTTATGCTTTTCTGTCTCTCCTTAAACCACTTTAGTTCTCAGCCCTCTCAATGTCTCCCACGAAATTCACCGTTTCTGTCCACTGAGTAAGTCCATCTTTGGATTATCTGCTTCATTGAACATGGTTCAGTTCAGTCCTTCCAAATGAGGAGCTACCTTATTTGTACGATGACCTCTGCTGACTTCTGATTGTTCATCAATCTATCACTAGACTGGTTACCAACTGAGTCGGCGTTTCAATCACCGGGTAAGACTATTTCCCTCCACCTATCTGCCTCATTTACTCTATATCACCTTTGGCAGTATGGACTTTGCTTTGTCTGGTAAGCTCATCCAGTAATACCTAGCCTTATATGAGGTTCGTGTTCCTCAAGAATCGGAGGTTTGCCGCCCGCTTCCTTCAGATTCCGCATAACTACGGACACCCTTGCGTTAGCTATCGCTACTACTGCCTTCACGATTCGGGACTTTCACCCTATAGCGTGCAGCCATGCCAGGCGCACCAGTAAAACGGACAGCCCACACAGGCTGTCCATTTTTTATTATTGATTTTCTATTCAAGCTGATTTTTTTGTTTCAAGCTGCAGTGCGCTGTGCCTGTAGCCATATGCGAAGTAAACGACCATGCCGATTGCAAACCAGACAACGAAGCGGATCAGCGTTGCCGGCTGGAGCCCCGCAATCAATGTGCCGCAGGCCAGAATCCCCAGGACCGGAACAACCGGAACGAACGGCGTTTTAAACGGGCGTTCAAGATCCGGGCGCTTGTAGCGGAGAACGATCACAGCCGCGCATACGATGACGAACGCAACCAAAGTACCGATATTGGTCAGTTCTGCAACGATATTGATTGGCAGAAAACCTGCAGTCACAGCCGTTACAATCGCAACAAGAATAGTGGAAGTTGCCGGCGTTTTATGTTTTTCACTGACTTTTCCGAAAACTTTAGGTAAAAGCCCGTCGCGTGACATTGCAAATAATACGCGTGTCTGCCCGTACATCATCACAAGCAGTACGGAAGTGATCCCGCAGATCGCCCCGACGGAAACAAGTGCCGCTCCCCAGTGGATGCCGATTTGCTGCAGCGCATAAGCAACAGGGGCAGAAGCAGCTTCCGGTTTGCTGAAAATACTGTATTTTACAACCCCGGTTAAAATGGCAGAAACAACGATATACAGAACCGTACAGATCAACAGCGAATACAAAATTCCGCGCGGCATATCCTTTTGCGGATTGCGCGTTTCTTCCGCGGCTGTCGATACCGCGTCAAATCCGATGTAGGCAAAGAAAATCACTGCGGCACCGGAAATCACGCCTTTGAAACCGAACGGCATGAACGGATGCCAGTTCACCGGTTTGACATGTCCGACTGCCAGTACAATGAACAATAATACAACTGCGACTTTAATGCCGACGATCAGGCCGTTTAAACGCGATGTCTCTTTAACGCCCGAAATCAGGAGCAATGCAATCAAGCCGATGATCAGGATTGCCGGCAGATTTACGATGCCGCCGTCCATCGGTGCAAGCGTCAGTGCTTTTGGCAGGTGGATGCCGATGTTATTCAGCAGGTTTACCGCGTAACCGGACCAGCCGATCGCAACGGTCGCAACCGCAACGCCGTATTCCAGGATCAAATCCCAGCCGATCACCCATGCCCAAAACTCGCCGAGCGCCGCATACCCGTAAGTATAAGCACTTCCCGCTACCGGCACCATTGCCGCAAATTCCGCATAACAAAGAGCGGCAAATGCGCAGGCGAGGCCGGATAAAATAAAGGAAATGACGAGTGCCGGCCCTGAATAGTTCGCCGCAGCCACACCGGTCAAGACGAAAATACCCGTCCCGATAATGGCGCCGATTCCCAGCAATGTAAGGTCCAATGAGCTAAGCGCTTTTTTCAGCCCTTGTTTGCCCTGCGTTTCTTCTACAAGACGAGTGATTGCTTTAGTCTTAAAGATGCTCATGTAGTATCCTCCTAGTAAATTAGTATGATTACATTTTCTATTATACTTTTAACTGAAAATTAATCAATATAAAAATATAATTAAATTATTAAAAATTTAGCATTGTAAGATATTGTTACAACCTGCATTTTATTCCTGCCCATTCACACACTGGAAGGCGGATTTCCCTTGGACCCTTTTGGCCTAATCGTAAAGGTTTCTTGCAAATTGGTGTTATTATTCATCTTTATTTTGTAAACTTTTTTGCAGCCATACGCCCTGATCTTCAGTGTGTCTTCAAAGTATGTGTAAAATATTTCTCGAGGGAAAAATAGGGATCGATCAGCCTGTATACAAGCACTTCATCGGCAATAGGGAATTTGAGCAAGATTTTTAGGTTTTCATATCTTCACCTGGATAAGGGGCAATCCCAAAATCCTTTAAAAGGCTGAGAATACATGATGATCGCTAATTCCTGAGACTCCTGCGGGAAAAGCGAGCAAGAAGAGACCCAGTGTGTTTGAAGGACAAGCGAGGAGGCTCGCGACGCTTGCGGAAAGCGAGTAAATTTCGCGATCATCAAAAAGAGGTGCCCATATTCCCGGTTTAAAGGCTTTTTGGATTGCCCTTATCCAGAGAAGCAAGCAAAGCGCGGTAGCCAAAAGTGTACAAAAAGTGTTCACCGGAGGAACAGCCTACGGGTTAGAAGGTCGGGCAAAAACCTGGGGACGCAGACTTTTTAAGTAGTCAAAGCTACAGAGTGTTCTCAGCGTTAACCCAAATGATCCTAAGACCATTATCTAGGAACATCACGAAACGCCCAAGTCCCAAATTGATGTTTTCGGGGCTCGCCCCGAAAACATCAAAGATTCACTTGTCAAAGAACAATCATTCAACTGGAAATTGACTCATTTAGTAGGATCGAAACTTATTATACGAGAGTGTCTGGAAATCACTGATTTTTAAACGATGTCGAGAAAAACTTGACACATACGCCTTAAAACCCTGCCACATGTTTTCCCTTTTTAT